>QMCD01000584.1_pt2 | contig 27631 bp, 25 predicted proteins | sample 1821841 | NCBI WGS metagenome assembly QMCD01 (sample SAMN01991225, study PRJNA193472) | Termite gut metagenome, whole genome shotgun sequencing project. | isolation source: worker | host: Macrotermes natalensis | reverse complement strand
TATTTACTTGTGGCTCGTCTTCAAGTCCACCCCGATCATGCTCGCGCCATGCCGCAAGCTCGGCTTTAGCCATTGGACCATAGTCAAAACCCATGACCGTGATGGCTAAAACAAAAACGATCGTCATCAATGAGTAGAAGTTAAATGGAATCGCGTTAATGAAAAGCTGAATACCATCGACATGGAGATCAGCAGCAACACCGGATACAGCAGCCGCCCATGATGATATCGGTGCGATCATACATATCGGTGCAGCAGTTGAGTCGATAATGTAAGACAGTTTGGCGCGTGATACGCGATGTGCGTCGGTGACAGGTCGCATAACCGTACCAACAGTCAGGCAGTTAAAGTAGTCGTCGATAAAGATAAGAACGCCAAGTATAAAAGTGGCGATCATTGCGCCTATGCGTGACTTGATATGTTTGGCTGCCCATTTGCCAAAAGCCGCCGCACCACCGGTTGACGCCGTGAGCGCGACCATCATTCCAAGCAGCACCAAAAATATAAATATACCGGCAGTGTCTGAGACAGCAGGAATTATACCCTCATTAATTACAGTATCCAGAGCGCTAATTGGATTAAAACCCGTGATTAAAAGTGCTCCCACCAAAATACCAATGAATAGCGAGCTATAAGCTTCTTTAGTGATAAGAGCCAATATGATTGCTACCAGCGGCGGCAGTAAAGCCCAAGCATTATTGACAAACTCCATCGTGCCCTTCTTTCTCCCAGCGCAGACCTAAGTTCGGATAATGTCTAATATTTAATACCTTTGCCTTTGAACATCGCGCCTAAAAATGTGCATTCTATCGATAACAACGCATTGTAGCCTTTTTCCGCATCTTTTGTAATGAAAAGGCCGGAAGTTTGCAATTAAGGGGTATGTAGTCTATCTTTTTTGTATGAAAACTACTTATGTTGATATACATACCCATAAGCGCAGCGGTAATGGCATCGAGGTTTTATCGGTCATGGCTGGTTATACAGATCACTATCCTGACCCGCCATTTTCTATTGGAATTCATCCCTGGCAGCTAGCCGGATCTGAGCCATATATCAATAGCGACCCAACCCAGCTTAACCAATCCCTTGAGTGTATCAAGGCAGCAAATGCTAGTGCTGTTGGTGAGATTGGTCTGGACTTTGCCAAACCTAGTGACCATAACCTACAGGAAATGGTGTTTAATGCTCAACTGCAACTTGCCGCAGCTTTAAATAAACCTGTGATCATCCACAGCGTAAAAGCGTTTGAAGCAACTATGAAAATACTTGCGAAATATGATTTGCCTGCCGTAATCTTTCATGGCTTTATTGGATCGACTCAGCAAGCAGCTCTTGCAACAGGCAAGGGATATTACCTCTCCTTTGGCGAACGCAGCTTAAAATCGCCTAAAACCCTTGACGCGCTGAAGCACACTTCCCTTTCAAACATGTTTCTGGAAACCGACGAGTCGCATTTAGCTATTTCTACGTTATACTCTTGCGTGGCTGAAGCTTTGGCACTATCTGTGCTGGAGCTCATCAAACATCTTAATACCAACTACGAAACAGTGTTCAAATATGACAGCAACTTGGCTAGAGCGCACTGAGCTTCTATTAGGCAACGAAAAACTCAATACTCTAAACGCAGCACACGTCTTAGTGGTGGGACTAGGTGGCGTTGGCGCTTACGCTGCCGAGATGATAACGCGCGCAGGCGTTGGACAACTAACCATAGCTGACAGCGACACGGTCAACCCCAGCAATATCAACAGGCAGTTGATAGCTTTGCACAGCACCATAGGCAAACAAAAAGCCAAAGTATTGGCTGATCGCCTACGAGACATAAACCCTGATATTGATCTTACTGTAGTAAACGACTACATCCAAGAAGACACATTAGGCAGACTGCTAAACATGGCATCTTATGATTACGTTGTTGATGCAATTGACACGCTCTCTCCCAAACTTTTCCTTATTTACGAGACGTTGCAAAAGGGATTTCCGCTCGTAAGTTCAATGGGTGCCGGAGGAAAATCAGATCCAACAAAAGTAGAAACTGCCGATATCAGCAAAACACATTCTTGTCCGCTAGCCAAAAAACTGCGCGTGCGACTGCACAGACGCGGGGTTCATGAGGGCTTCAACGTAGTGTTTTCTCCCGAGCCAATACAAGCAAGTGCTTTAGCCGCTTGTAATGAGACCAACAAGAAAACCATGGTAGGCACAATCTCATACATGCCGGCCATCTTTGGCTGTACCTGCGCCTCTGTTGTGATCCGTGGGATTACCGGCGTGTAGCTATAACACCTTACTTTCATACAAAAGGTTCTTACCATTTGTGCACCACAACAAAATCACACACTAATTATCAGGTGAAACAATTACTATATTACGCAAAACGAGAGCTTCGGATACTGCGCTCCAAAGCTCTCGAATTATTATTCAGTGGATTAAGTTTGCCTAAAACTACTCAACACTATGGCTAATAGGTCCCCAATTGTTTGTAGTAAACGCTCTGATGGTCAGGTTAGCATCTGTCGGCAATATTGTTCCAGCGTTCCAGCCGTATATGTGCGTGCACTTGAAGAAACCGTGCCATTTGCTCCCATTGGGTCGCTTCCATCAAGTGTGTAATATACCGTTGTATTTGAGTTTGGATTAGTTAGCGTAATCCCACTACCACTGCCAATAACCTTTACAGGTTGAAGCGTATGTGCCATGCCGTACTTACTCCACATCTCCAGATTGTACTTTACGCGGTCATCAACTTGAGTGAGCACATCAGCGTTGGCTTTAGTCCAACGTACGTACATATCTGAATACGTAGACATGAACGCAGAATCAAGCTTATAGATATTTTTAAGTTCATCTTGGTTTTGCTTGAGCACACTTTTTACGTTTTCCACCGAAAGTGGAGCACCATTAGCGCCTTTAAAATCTCCGCTTGAAGATCCAATTTGCGCCAATACTTCATCTTTTACCAAGGTCTTGAACTCTAGGTTACCGGCAGTAGCTGATGTGCTGTCGCCTGAGAAGTAGCCAAACATACGCCCGGCACCTTCGCGTGAAGTTGAACTGCCCCACTTGTTGCGATAGTTTCCGCCTCCGCCTGCAAAGGCTCTGGAAGATGTTCCAACGTGCCCATCGTTGTAAAACGCTCCATCGGTATCGTTTATATTAAATATCATCTTTAAAGACTTGTCGTCTCCGGCTGTGTTTTCGATTACGCCGGTGACCTCGCGCTCGGTATCGGTAAACATGAATAGTATCTGGGTTCTGATCAGGTCTTGAACATCAACGTATTTTTTAAACTCTTGCAGATTCTTGGTCTTAGCAATGTCTAATACCTTGTCGTTGATCTCCTCATCGCCATTACCCTCTTCTACGTCGCCCGAGGTAAAACGACCATCTTGATAATCAATAGTCGTATAGTCATCGGAATCTCCACCAATGTACTCTTCCATCATGTTATCGTTAAAGTGTTCGGACATCGTTTTTACACCCATGTACTCACCGTTATAAAAACTGTGAACGTATCTGGTCTCAAGATTAAGTTTACCCATTTGACCGCTAAGCATTTGTGTTGCACGCTCGCTGTAACGCATAAATCCCAGGCTATATACATTTGCCATCGGACCATCTTGACCTTCTTTTAGATCGAGACGAGGATATTCTCCGGAGCCTTTATAGGCCCTTTCCTTAGTCTTTTCAAAGAAGTCATACTCAGCTTTGACGGTATTGTAGTCGCGGTGAAAACGAATTCCGGTATTGTGGTTGTATTGATGCACACTTACTTGACCATACTTTTTAAGCCCCACCGGAGCCATATAATTATCACCATCAAGATGCGAGTCTAAGTACTCGAAAGTGCCCGGCAAATACTCTTCTTCAAGCTCGTCAATATTTGACGACACAGAAACTATAGGCACTTCGGCCATTGCGGTGGCATATTCAGAAGCACTCAAAGTATCTTTGTAACGCCAGATCCTATTGTTGTGCGTTCCGGAAACAGTGCGAGCTAGTTCATTGGGGTAATTGTTGAGCAAGATATACGAATAGGTATTAACGGTGGAGTTGCCATAATCATCATATGCATAAAGCTTTATTATGCTGCTTTTGTGAATCGAGATAGGTCTGGTGTACTCAGTGCCTGCAGTGGCGCTTGGATCCATGCCGTTTGTGGTGTAGCGAATGGTAACACCGGGATTTGTCTGAACTTCCAGATTAAATCCTTGCTCATAAACACCGCGATCATGGCTTACTGAGATATCATACTTGACCTGCCCGGCATTATTGGTAGCTCCAAATGTTTCATGGGCAAACTGAACCACCTCAGACGCACCATCTTGCTTGAGTCCAAACGTCTGATTATATAGATGTTCTGGATACTTAAAAGTATGGATCACTTTTTCACTACCGTCAGCATCGGAAAACAGCACCAACTCAGCGTTCTTTTTCAGATCAAAGTCAGCGTGATCAGCTCCATCTTCAGGCGATTCGTCAAAGTAAACTATCCTAAAGCCCTTGGCAGGAATAATAATGTTGTCAAATGCGTAGGCTTCTTTTCGATTGGTATCTCGCCACAACTTCATGCCGGTACTTGGTGCCGGTTGCCCCAGTTCATGGTAGCCAAGTATCACCGGAGCATCGTTTGCATTATAAAACTCCACCCAGTCTTCTTTAGAGTTACTTGAGCCCTGAGAAGATACCTCGTTGATATATACGTTTTCAAGCATTTTTGGATCTGTAGAGAAATACTCAGAGGTCGAATCGTTTTCGGCGAAGCGGTATTCAACAACAAGTTGCGGTGGATAAGAACTGCCACCCTGATAAACAGCTCCGATATAACCGTCACCATCAATCATAAACGCGAGGGATTGACCGTTTTTCCAGCCGCGTAGGCGATTCTCGTTTATTAAAACACTCAGATCCGGGGTTCTATGCTTTGCCTTAGAACTTATGAATGCTGCTTGCGGATAATCTACAGACAATACACTGTAATCTCTGGAGCTAACATCACCATTTGTCTTAACATATTCTGCAGGATTACCCTGCTCTATCCTCACCTTCTGATTAGACATTCGATTGCTTGAAGTAGTAGTCGTGGTCGTAAATTCTAAGTACGCATTCGTTACCTGTGCTCCATCCGGTATCTCGACATTAGTAAACCTGAACGCTGTCCTTTGCTTGTTGGAGTCTTTGATTGATGATGACTTGTATCCTCCAATCTGCATCGAACCATCCAGATCGATCTTTTTGTCAACGCCATACTCCTCGCTATCATTATTCTCATCAGTGATTAATTGAGTAAACTTGCCGTAAGACGATAAGTACTCATAATGAAGAACCGGCGCACATTTTGAGCTATAGTTGTAGCTCCTCACACGCAGATCACCACTTTTGTCCCCGGTGATCTTGAAGACAAAATCATTTAGCTCACCATTGTGTCCGCGCATCTGGTTCATCAAATCAGCGATATTACCGGTCTGAAACAGCTGCTTGCTGCCAAGTGTTGGGGTCTGCATAGGCGCTGTCGGAGCGGTAAAGTTGCGACTTGTAAAGGACTGAACAGTGTCATCAAAAGCTGCACCACCACTTAATTCACCGGCAATCGCAATGTTAGTTGGTGTTGCTTTATCGTATGTGATGAACTCCATGTAGGCGTTCGTTACTACAGCATCTTTCGGAAGATCAACGTCGGCAAATCTAATATAGTTGTCGTTTGCATCACGTCCGTAAAGTCCATTTAAGTATAGTGAGGATCTGGTTAGGCTCACATCGTTTGCCTCGACCGCTGCATCGTCAGAGCCCGTTGTGAGCGCGTGAAACTTTTTGAACTCATGTCTATCGGCAGTGTTTTCGCCACCAATAATCGGATCGGTATTAGCGTATACCGGCATTATCGGAGTAATTATCAGAGTTAAACAGAGTAAAAATATTAGTGGATATTTATGTGACGCTTTGGTTCTCAGGTGCTTACGCATATTCATTTTGCCTCCCCTTGCATGTTTTATACAACGTTGATGTCGCATCAGCACTATAAGCTGAAGCGACATCAACATAGGGGATTATATTGCATTTGTCCGGCATTTAACATATAGATTTTAAGATTTTGCAATCTACATATAGCTTGTTTTATATATGACTATTTTTATTCATGTTTTTGTTTTTTTGTCGCAATCAGTTTTCTCAAATCGGTAAATGAACATGACTGCTTTAGTCCTTAACCCCATAATCAACCCTATCGCTGTCGATTATTGCTAATTCTTTTTGATTGAACCCATTAAAATCAAGTCTTCCGAGGCTTTTATCTACAGTAATTGCATTTACCATCGATCCGGAGACATTAAGGAGGGTGCGACCCATATCTATCAGAGGGTCTATTGCCAAGATCGGCGAAATAGCCGGGAAGAACTTGGCCATGCCCATTCCTGTAAGCGACACCGATGCAGCCATAGTGGCAGTACCCGGTATTCCGGCAATACCCAAAGATCCTAATGTCACGATAAAAACCGTCATAACAACGAAGGTGGCATCGATGGCAATGCCATTCATGTGGGCTATGTATACGAGTATGATTGCCGGAAACACTCCCGCACAACCTTGCATGCCGGCAGTTGTTCCAAAACTGGCGACAAAGTTTGCAGTGCTTTGACTCACTCCAAGCTTGGATGTAAGTGTCTGTATCGTAACAGGTAAAACGCCAATGCTTGAGCGCGAGGTGAATGCCAAAATCAGTACCTGAACAGCTTTTCTAATATATCGCAAAGGATTTAACCCGCAAAAGACCAGCTGCAAAAGTTGTAAGACAAACATAAATGCAATTGCCAAATACAGAGCGAGAATGAATTTTCCAACTTCAATAACACTTGATAATCCATGTAAGGCAAGTGTGTTTGCAAGTAGAGGAATAACTGCATAAGGGATGAGCTTGATGATCGCCAACGCAACACTTGTAACCACCTGATGCAGCGACCTTACACCACGATTAAAAAATTTTAGGCTCTTTTTTGCATTTTCTTGGCCATACAGTTTTCTTGCACCAAAACCTACAAACGCAGCAAAAATAACCAAACCGATCACATTCATATTAACCATTGCCTCAACGGGATTTTCCGGAATCAAATTAGTAAAAGTCTGAGCAATCGAAGTCACTTCTTTTGCCTCTGCCAAGCCTGCAACTGTACCGGCACCTTGCCCTACACCAAATATCACACCAAAGACCAGGCCAACGATACTAGCCACAGCAACCATTCCCATAGTTATAATTAGAGTGTTTCTGACAAGCTTGCCGATATTTGCCCCTTTTTCCATATTGATAATCACATGAACTATTGAGACAAGCACGAGTGGTATAACAAGCATTTTGATCAGATTCATAAATCCATTTCCAAATAGGCCAAACCATGTGGTCGCTTCATTGATATATGTGATTTCTTGAGGTGCACTCGTAAACCCTGACCAAGCTTGCATAGTTAATCCAAGCATTAGCGCTAGTACCATTGCTGCCAATACTCTTGCTGAAAATGACACTCCTTTCTTGGCAAGATAAAAGATCACCGCAAAAGTAATTAAAAGTAAAACGATAAGAATAACCGTCTGCCAGGTACTGACCATTAAAAACTCAGTAAAGAATGCTTGATTCATTTGTATCTCCCCTTCTTGCATTTACTTAATCAGCATAAGATATTTGCTATTTGCTATAACCAATATAAGTGTTTTTTGCTAAAATATATAGTATATTTGCGATTCGACAATAAACTGATCAGTATATTCAAGTATCAGCATTTACCGTTCACTTTAATGTTTCTTCTCACTTTCACCCCAGATTTCCCATTCAGCGCGGATTATTGCACCATTACGAGAAGTGATAATGAGACTCTACATTGATGTGTTACAGTGGCAAATTGTCAATCGCTATTTAGGAGTTAATGCTTTCATTTGGCTATTGTTATGGTTTACACACTTATCTGCATAAACATATCACCAGCATAGGAGATAGAATTTTTATGGATACTGAAGGTTTAATGTTTTTCATCTTTGTGTTTTTGGGATCAGCCTTTGTTGTGGTTGTATTATTCTCCTCGTGGTTGTTGGCACCAAAAAAACCTTCTAAAGAAAAGTCTGAGATTTATGAGTGCGGTGCCATACCAATAGGCCCTGTTTGGATCAAATTTCACCCCGGTTATTATGTGTATGCTTTACTGTATGTAATCTTTGACATAGAAACTGTCTTTTTATATCCCTTTGCCGTTACCGTTGGTCTTAGCGGTTGGTTTATCTTTTTTGAAATGCTGATCTTTTTAAGCATCCTTATTGCAGGACTTATCTACGCGTGGAAGGAAGGAGCGCTTTCATGGCGATAGACCGTATTGCAGGAGAGCATTCACTGGCATTTATACGTAGCGAGCAGTTACTGGATCTGGCGCGCCGCAAATCTCTTTGGTACATGTCATTTGGAATCGCATGTTGTGCTATCGAGGGTTTGATGCACGCCTCGGGTCCTCGTTTTGATTTTGACCGTTTTGGCGTTTTCTTTCGCGCCAGCCCAAGGCAAACAGATGTAATGATAGTTGCGGGAACAGTCAATCTCAAAATGGCCGAGGTAGTCAAAAGGCTGTACGATGAGATGCCGGAGCCAAAATATGTTGTAGCGATGGGAGCTTGTGCATGTATGGGTGGTCCTTTTAGAGAATACCCAAATGTTGTTATGGGCGTGGATAAAATAATTCCCGTAGATGTATACATTCCCGGCTGTCCACCACGCCCGGAATCTGTGCAGTATGGCTTTTTGCAGCTAATGGAAAAGATCAAGCTGCAAACAAAAGAGCGCTTGGCTGCAAGGAGCAAAAATGCATAAGTTGGCCAACATCGAGATACCGGAAAGCCTGTTTCAATCCATCACTCTCGCTGATACTTTGAGTGTTGAGACTATATATCAAACCAAACCCGAATCCATACGTACCTTGTTGACAACGCTAAAAAATGCTGAAGAAGGCTTTGATTTCTTCATCGACCTATTTGGTGTAGACACGGGGACTGCGATTGACGCTGTTTATCAGATTCGTTCGCTTGCCCAAAATATCGACTTGGTGATTAAGGTTGATTATCCATACTATGGCACACTTATTAGTGTTAGTGATATCTATCCTGCCACGTTGATGCCGGAGCGTGAGTTGTGCGAGCTTTTTGGGCTCAAGCTTAGCGGACACCCCAACCCCAAGCGCCTACTTACAACCGATGGTTGTGATCCTTTCCTGCTCAAAGACATTCCTACACGGACTGCAGAAGAAGTTCGCAATCGTGCCAGTCAACAAATTGACAGAAACAACCTTGAGCGGGTCATGGGCTCGTTAGCAGCCGATGATGCTACCTCGCACACAGGCGACAAATCGACCGCTGACACATCAAGCGACGACAATGAATCCGAGCACCTAACTCTAAATATGGGTCCGCAGCACCCTTCAACCCACGGAGTTTTGCATCTTAGACTTAAACTTGACGGAGAACTGATCGTAGACGGTGAAGCCATCATAGGACAACTACACCGTGGCATCGAAAAACTGGCTGAATCACGCAAATATAACGCGCTTGGCACGTTGATGGATCGCGGCGATTACGTGGCCGGCATTCATGGAGAGCTTGCTGCTGCCCTTGCTGTGGAAAAACTACTGGAAGCAGAAGTGCCGGCTCGTGCTAATTGGATTCGCTGTCTTGTAGGTGAGCTCGTCCGTATCGCCAGTCACATCGTTTGGTACGGCACTTGCACACTAGACGCCGGCATCATGGGTCTTTTCCTCTACACTTTTAAAGACCGCGAAGAGTTGCTGGACATACTAGAAGAGCTTAGTGGGCAGCGCATGATGTTTAACTATATTCGCCCCGGCGGAGTTGTGGCGGATATCACACCTAGGTCTGTGCAAATGATCAAAGACTTTGTGGCTTCATTTACCAAACGACTAGACGAACACGAAGAGTTTGCACTTGGCAATGAGGTCTTTTTATCGCGTGTAAGAAACGTTGGTACAATCTCGCACAGAATGGCTTTGGATTATGGTCTATCGGGGGCAAACTTAAGAGCTAGCGGTGGTACTTGGGATTTGCGCCGCGACAGAACTTACGCTGCTTATAGCGAGCTGGATTTTGATATCCCCACTGCAAATGAAGGCGACATCTTGGCGCGAACAAAAGTGCGTATCGAAGAAATGCGTCAGTCTTTAAAAATGATCCAACAATGTCTTGATGGTATGCCGGAAGGCGACTTTATGGCAAAACTACCCAAAGCTCTAAAGGTACCTGCAGGTGAAGCTTACGCAGCAGTAGAATCCCCCAAGGGGGAGCTGGGCGTTTATATTGTCTCCGATGGCAGCACTTCTCCTTACAGATTTAGATATCGACCACCTTGCCTTTATGCCTTAGAAGCCGGCGAAGCCTTACTGCCCGGAATCTTGATTGCTGATGCAGTTGTCGCCCTTGGCAGCCTAGATTTCATATTGGGGGAGATAGACAGATGAGCCCAATAATTAATGCTGTTATACCATTCCTCGCCGCACTTGGCCTGCTGTTATTTAACGGCGTTGTAATGATCTGGATGCTGAGAAAAGTGCTCGGATTTTTGCACCTCAGACTTGGCCCTATGGTTCAAGGACCACATGGAGTATTCCAAACACTTTTTGACGTTTTGAAACTGCTTTCAAAAGAAGACATCACCCCACGAAAAGTGGATAAAGTGCTGTTCTTCTTGGCTCCGGCGATCGTCTTTGTTCCATCGCTTATGGCTTATATGATTATCCCATTCTCGGAAACCTGGGTAGTTGCCGATCTTGATCTGGGACTTTTGTTCGTATTTGCCATTATGTCTTTGATACCACTGGGCATTCTTGCAGCCGGATGGTCATCCAACAATAAATGGTCGCTCATTGGTGCAATGCGTGTAATTGGCGCGCAGATCACCTACGAAGTGCCGATGCTTTTAGCGGCAATTCCGATAGTGATTATGGCCGGCTCGATGAATATGGGCGACATTGTAGATGCACAATCTCAAATCTGGTTTATTATTCACGTACCGGCATTCTTGTTGTTCTTTATCGCCGGACTCATCGAAAGCGGGCAAACACCATTTGATCTTATCGAGGCAGAATCAGAGCTGGTATCCGGATATGCAACCGAATACTCGGCAATGAAATTCGGTTTGCTGTTTCTATCGGAGTTCAGCAACACTTTTATCTTCTCGGCACTGCTTGTCACCCTATTCTTTGGCGGATGGCACGGCGGTTTTGGTATTGTCCCCGCTCCGGTCGTGTTTATGCTTAAAACCTATATCGGCATATTCATCATCATGACCATTCGCGGTACCATGCCACGTGTGCGCGTTGATAACCTGCTTGCTATTGGTTGGAAGTTTTTGCTGCCGGCATCTTTGGTTGTCATCATCCTGACTGCCGCCATCATCAAAGTGTTCCCTGTGTTTAGTGGAGGCGCATTATGAAACGTCTTTATGGCTGGGGCATTGTGCGATCCATGTTCATTGCTTACAAAAACCTGTTTCGCAAAAAGATCACTGTTCAATACCCATTTAAAAAACTCACCCTGCCCGAACGTGCCAGATGGGCTGTGGAGCCGATATTTAATGAAGCCGGTGAGACAAAATGCACCGCATGTTTGATCTGCGAGAGAGCTTGCCCCGACTTTATCATTAAGATCGATACCCACACAGATGAAGACAAGACCAAACACATAGACGCTTGGAATTACGACATCGGCGCTTGCATGATGTGCGGACTCTGCGTTGAGGCTTGCCCTTTTGATGCGATCCAAATGGGACACAATTACGAATTAGCTCGCACCGATCCTTCTACGCTAAGCATCAAGCTTCTCGAGGGTGTTTTGGCTTCCAAAGGAAAGCAACGTCCTGCAGCACCTGCAAACATAGATAAACCAGAAGAAAAACCTGCGGAGAAGGGCGGTCTCGATGGCTGAGTCAGTTAATATAGTCGCCTTTTTCATCTTGGCTGTATTTATAGTTATTGGTGCAATTGGCATGCTTTGCACAAAAAACATTATTCACTCCGGTTTTTGGCTGCTCGAAGTATCGGTTGTTGCCGCAGCGATCTACTACCTGTTAGGCGCAGACTATATCGCACTGGTACAGTTATTGGTTTATGCAGGTGCAGTCTCGGTAATCATCATATTCTCGATCATGATTACGCTGCGCAGGCGCGAAGATGCTACCAGATCCAGAGACTTTTCTCCGCTTGCCTTAGTTGTGGCAATAATGTTTTGCGCATTGACCATTGCAGTGATCTGCATTTTGCCTACCGGTAATATTTTGATGCCCGATTCGGCACCGGACTTTATGACTTTCAGTCTCAAGTTATTCTCACCTGACGGCTGGGCATTACCCTTTGAATTAGCATCTGTCGTGCTGACCGTAGCATTGGTAGGTGCCGTGTGGTGGTCAAGAAAGGAGAATAAATAATGGAGATCGGTCTAACAGCATTCCTGATATTATCCGCAATCCTATTCTCACTTGGCATTTATGGGGCGCTTTCAAAAAAATCTGCGATCCAAGTACTGATGTCACTTGAACTAATGGCAATTGCGGTAAATATCAATCTGCTTACTTTCTCAAGATTTGTAACCCCAGTGACTATGGATGGTCAGTTCTTTGCGATCTTTGCCATGGTGATATCTGCTGCCGAAATCGGTCTTGGTCTGGCTTTAATCGTAGCGATTTACCAGAAGTCCCACAAAAGTGAAGTTGACGACTTTACCGAGCTGAAGGGATAAGCAATATATGTCTTGGATTATTGCCATACCGGCTCTACCGGCATTAGCCTTTGTTTTAACGGTGGCTTTGCCGCGAAAAATGCGCAATCTTGCCAGATGGGTACCGATTGTTGCGATGATAATTGCGACAATAGTAGCCGGGTTTGCTTTCGTACAAACTCTCACCGCTTCCGATGCCGGTACTGGTGCCACAGCGCCACTCTGGGCAGGAGCATTCCAGATTGCATCGGTTGACGGCGCTAGCATCGCCTTGTCGCTTCGCATCGATAACCTCTCAGCAGTGCTTGCCTTGGTGGTGGCAGTTGTAGGTCTTTGCGTACAAATATTCTCGCTTGGCTACATGCATGATGATGAGCGTAAAGGCTGGTATTTCTCGGTAGTGTCACTGTTTACCGCTGCCATGTTGGCTTTTGTGCTTGCAAATGACGTGTTATTGCTCTTTGTCTCCTGGGAGATAATGGGGCTTTGCTCCTACTTCCTAATTGGTTTTTGGTTTGAAGAAGAGGAGCCTGCTTACGCTGCGCAAAAGGCCTTTATCGTTACCCGTATCGGCGATCTGGGCTTTTTCTTTGCACTGATCGCCATATTCAAACAGGTGGGCAGCTTTGATCTGCCTACCGTAATTAGCTCATCCGCTTCTTGGGAGCCAATTGTTTGTATTGTGATCGCGTCCGGACTTTTACTTGCGGCAGTTGGCAAATCAGCGCAGGTACCTTTACACGTTTGGCTTCCCGATGCCATGGCCGGCCCTACTCCGGCATCCGCGTTGATTCATGCGGCAACAATGGTGGCCTCCGGTGTATTGCTTATTGTATTTACCATGCCGATATTTCTTGCAGCGCCAGAAGTGTTAGTTGCCACCATGATAATTGGACTTTTGACCGCATTGGTAGGAGGACTTATTGCCTGTGTGCAAAACGACATCAAAAAGGTTTTGGCATACTCCACAATATCGCAAATTGGATTGATGTTTGCCGCCCTTGGTGTTGGCTCGATTGTAGCAGCAGTATTTCACCTAATAGCACATGCATTCTTTAAAGCGCTACTGTTTCTTGGATCAGGCTCTATCATTCATGCGGTTCACTCACAAGACATGCGCGATATGGGCGGACTCAGAAAAAAACTGCCTGGCACATGGCTAACATTTTTGATCGGATTACTTGCCCTTGCCGGTTTGCCACCATTGGTAGGATTCTTTAGCAAGGACGAGATAGTAGTTGCATATCTGCACGCGCATATGGAGTGGGGCGCGGTGGTGATATTTGCGCTCACCGCACTTACCGCATTTTATTCTTCCAGGCTTTACCTAAATGTTTTTGAAGGGTCGCTTAAGAAGAATGCTCATGACAGTGGCCCCTCCATGCTTGTTCCGCTTACGTTCTTAGCGATAGTTACCGTCTTCGCCGGTTGGCTCGGTTCGTGGTTTATGGAATTCATTGGATACCACGGTCAGTACCCATCTATAGAACTGGTAGTAATCTCACTGGTAGTTGCAGCACTTGGTTTTAGTCTTGGATTCTTGCAATTTAGACGGCAGCGAGCTGGTGCGCAAAACGCAGATGATAATCTGCGAAAAGATGGTGTTATAAAAACTGTACTGGCAAACAAGTTGTATTTTGACTTTGTCTATGAAAAGATTTTTGTCTCTGTGTTTAGTCTTATTGCCCAAGGAGCCGCCGTTTTTGACCGAGTAGTTATCGATGGGATGGTAAATGGCTTGGCCTCTATAAGCACAAGTACCGGAGATAAACTTCGCAAGATTCAAAGTGGAAAACTACAAAGCTACCAGCGTCTTGCTGTTACTTCAGCAATAGTCTTGGTGATCGTTGTGGGTGTAGCCTTTTTATTTACCGGAAACTACTAAGGAGTGAATGTAGAGTGTTGAGCTTAGTTATATTTCTTCCGCTTATCGGAGCGGCGCTTTGCATAGCTATTCCTAAGAGCAAGGCAATGTGGGCGCGCATAGTAGCACTCATAATAACCGGTGTGGACTTAGCGCTTGTGCTTTGGCTTGTTATCACGTTTGATCCGGGCGCAGGCATGCAGTTTGTTGAGTATGCCTCGTGGATACCACAATTTGGTATTGCTTATTTTCTTGCCCTTGATGGCATATCTATATCGATGCTTTTTTTGTCTGCCTTACTGACCTTTATCGCCGTGATCGCCTCTTGGAAGGTAGACCAAAAACCACGATTTTATTTTGTGATGCTTCTGCTTTTAGAAGTTGGCATGAACGGCATCTTTTTGTCTATGGATCTGATCTTGTTTTATCTGTTCTGGGAACTTGTCTTGATCCCGATGTATTTCCTCATCGCTCAATGGGGCGGTCCGCGGCGCGCTTACGCTGCAATTAAGTTTTTCTTATATACTTTCCTGGGCTCTGTTTTTATGCTCATTGGCATCATCATCTTGTATCTTAATGCCGGCACTTTTGACATGAATGTTTTGGCGCAAAAAGGCGCTTTGCTCTCCTTTGAGCTGCAAAGTTGGCTGTTCTTGCTCTTCTTCCTTGGTTTTGCTGTCAAGGTGCCTATGTGGCCACTGCACACCTGGCTTCCGGATGCACACGTTGAAGCATCGGCACCGATATCGGCGATCCTTGCCGGAGTACTGCTCAAGATGGGTCTATATGGCTTCATGCGCATATCGATGCCTGTTCTGCCTGACGCTTTTGCATCCTGGAGCTGGTTATTAGCCATACTCGCGGTTATCTCTATAATATATGGCGCACTTGTAGCTTTTGCGCAGACAGATATCAAAAAACTTGTTGCCTATTCATCTGTTTCCCATATGGGATTTGCGATACTGGCGCTTTGTACCGTCTCGGTCATAGGTGTTGATGCAGCACTGGCTGTAGGTTTTAGCCACGGCTTGATCTCTGCGATGTTGTTTTTGATAATTGGCATGATCTACGAACGCACCCACACGCGCGAGATGTCCAAGCTTTCAGGATTCTTAAAATGCACACCGGTGATTGGCGGGCTTTTAATGTTTGCCTCCATTGCCTCTATGGGAATCCCGGGGCTCTCAGGTTTTGTGGGCGAGTTTTTAACGCTTGTAGCCGCATGGAGTGGAGCACTCCCCTCTTGGCTGGTGATAGTAGCGCTGATAGGCGTCTTACTTAGCGCGGCTTACATGTTGATGATGGTAAGAAGCGTTTTGTTTGGACTACCTCAGTCGGATCACGTAAAACTGCCGGACATAACAAAACGCGAAGTATTCTCTATCGTTTTGCTTGTAGTGCTCATCGTTGCTGTTGGTGTTTACTGGGATTTGCTACTGCATTTTGTAGACCCAAGTGCCGGTCAGCTAATTGAATTAATGGAGGTATAAGTGCAGGGCTTTGAATATATAATCCCCCAGATATTGGTATTACTGGGAGCACTTCAGGCAATATTTGCCGGTAATCTTCCGTACAACGAACGTACCGCGGCAAAGTGTGGTGTTTTGCTTTCTTTGGCTGCCGCTGTGGTTATTGCGTTTTTGCCCACCGGGCAAAATGGCCCTTTTGGCAGCTTGCTGGTCTTTGATGATCTGGCAAAATTCTCACAAATCGCTATTGCAGTGCTCACGGCAATCTGGTTGCTTTGGACTTCCGGCGAGAAAAATGAGCAAACCCGAGAAGCTATCGCTTTGGCATTGTTTTCGGCACTGGGAGCGATGTTTTTGGCTCAGGCACGCGAACTTATCACTGTAATTATCTGCTTAGAGCTCTCCACACTTCCGGCTTATGTTCTTATCGGCTACAAGAAAAATAATGTATTGAGCTTGGAAGGTGCTTTAAAGTACTTTTTGCTATCCATGCTCACCACGCTGGTTACTCTTTTTGGTTTCTCCTACCTTTATGGACTCACAGGTACCACGCATTACTCGGGTCTTTCGCTTGCAGGTGCAGGCACTGTTGGGCTATTTGCTATTACCCTGGCACTCGTCGGTTTATTTGCAAAACTATCGGCTACGCCTTTTCACTTTTGGACGCCTGACGCTTATGAGGGCACCAGCTCTTGGCTGGTCTCCTTTGTCTCTACGGTGCCCAAGATTGGTGGCGCAATTGCTATTGCACGTTTGGTTAACGCTGTCGGTATTGGTGTTTCGGAGATCACATTGGTGGTTGGACTTGCAGCTGCCGCGTCAATGATACTTGGAAACCTTGGGGCATTGCTACAGACAGACATGCGCCGCCTTATGGCCTATTCCGGAATAGCGCATGCGGGTTATCTGCTTGTAGGCATAACGGTGGTGTCTGATTTTGGAATGCTGGCGGCCGTTTTATACGCCATAATTTACGCGATTGCCACAATGGGTGTGATGTTCATATGTGCGGAGGAAGGTCCAAAGTTGTCTGATCTCAACGGCTTAGTACAGCGCCGCCCCGCCGCTGCTTGGGGAACAGTAGTTTTGTTGCTATCGCTAATAGGCATTCCCCCACTTGCCGGCTTTTTTGGTAAGTTCTATCTGTTTGCCACAGCCCTATCTGAGGGACAACTGCTTCTTGTAGTTATCGCAGTTGTTATGAGTGTTGTGTCAGCAGGTTATTATTTGCGCATCGTGTACGCGATGTTCTTTGCCAAGCGCGAAGAAGATGCTGAGATCGCAGTGAGCACACGTAGCCCACTAGGCGCGCTTGCCTTTGCCTTGTGCGTCTGTTTGGTTGTTGTTGGTGGTCTGGGATTCGGGTTGGTTCTGGGGCTGTTTAGATAAATGCTTTATTTACACTTATCACATATCCCGCTGAATGTGAGCTGATAATTCTTGATCTCGATACCCTTGGTGCCTGTAGCTCTAGCCAAGATATCGGAGTAGTTCCCATCCACATCAAAAACACCGCCACAGCTTTCACATACGAAGTGACTGTGCTCATGGCATCTGTGGTCGTAGTGTGTGGAGCCGTTAAATGTTCCCACACTTAGCAGCTCGCCTGCATCAACCATCTGACGCAGATTACGGTAGACCGTGGCCTTACTTATCGTTGGATAAGTAAGAACCACGTGCTCGTAAACTTGCTCGGCTGTAGCATGCATGTCTAGTGTGCCTACCGCATCGAGGATCAGCTGCTTTTGTAATGTGTTCCTCTTGTTGCTCATGTTCTTAGAAGTAGCGATCCAAAAGACCTTGGAAGCCTTTGCCGTGACGTGCTTCGTCTTTGCACATTTCGTGTACGGTGTCATGAATTGCATCGAGGTTTTGCTCTTTTGCCATTACAGCCAGATCCTTTTTACCCTGTGTGGCACCATGCTCTGCCAATACGCGCATTTCAAGGTTCTTCTTTGTTGACTCATCCAAAACTTCACCCAGCAACTCAGCGAACTTGGCTGCATGCTCTGCCTCTTCAAATGCATAACGCTTATAAGCCTCGGCAACCTCCGGGTAGCCTTCTCTTTCAGCTTGACGGCTCATTGCCAGATACATACCTACTTCTGTGCACTCGCCCATGAAGTTTTGACGAAGACCTTCAACGATCACCGGGTCTACGCCTTTAGCAACACCAAGTCTATGCTCGTCAGCATAAACAAGCTCAGTTGTGGACTGCTCGTTAAACTTTTCTGCAGGTGCACTGCACTGTGGACAGGCCTCGGGAGCTGAGTCGCCCTCATGAACATAACCGCAAATTGTACAAATATATTTTTTCATTGCATCTCCTTATTGATATTGATTATCAGATAGGAATCAGTATCATCATTTCTATCAAAATTGTCAACAGTTTTTACGATTAAAAAAGTTAATGGATGCATTAATGCCATGATCGATGTTTTAGTCACTATCTACATAACAAAACTGGCGTTCCACTCCAACTCTTCTTTCTCTCTTTCGCTTGGACCTAATTCGTAAAACTCGGCAGCAACGACGGCACCCAGCATTAAGCCACAAAGTCGCATAAGAGCGTTGTTTGATAAGCACTCAATTTGAGAAGACACACCCAAAGCTAACTCGGCAAAATGTTGTCTCATAAAGACATCTCCCAGTTTTCGCCACTCGTATGCGCTGCCCGCATCTCCACCGTTCCACGCCATGACTTCGGCGTTTGCAACGTATGACATATAGTCAAGCTCGCTCACCAGGTGATCATACGGATCTTTAGTGCCGGCTTTATTTCTAAGTCCTATATCGCGATATATTTGCGACACAGCATATGCCTCACCCTTAGCTCTTGATAGTTGCGTGCGAGTTTTCACCCAGCTAGAACCTTTAAGGCTGATCTGCGTAGGAGGAGTGATAAATAGCCGAGTGTACTCTGCGCGAAAAAAGCTATTGCCTCGCCTATCGTTTTGCAGCATGTCTTTTTTTAACTTAGTAAATGTACCTTGAAAGCTACTGTTCGATGCCAGAATTAACTTTTTGCATTCATCTATTAACTGTTCCGGAGATAAACTTTCAATTTGCTCTTTACTGGGATACGCAAAAAAGAAAGCCAATATAGAAAAGAGGGAGGCTAACGAGGACACCTTGAGCGATATAGGATGCACTTGCTCACGCATGTTCATCTGTTCACCCATAAAATTTCCTATCACTTGACCATATAGACTAAATGCTCACATAATTCTTCGTATAGAGACACTTCATGCTCACTGTATTTGTCGAGATAATCAGATACATAAAAGGCTACCTCACGCGTAAGCTCCTTAATTCTTTGCTGTCCTTTTTGAGTAATCTCCACGCAATGGCTAACGTCGATCAAAGTCTTTTTCTCTAAATCCTCCAGAAGAAATTCTATCACGAGATTTGAATTGCCATGTAATCGTTGTACATATTCCAACGAAAGAAGATTTTCCGAGTTTTCATATGCACACAATATGGCGATCTGTGACGAGGTCATACCATAATATGCTGCCACGTTGGTAAGCGCCTGATGATATTTTTGTAAAAAGACCAAGAATTCACTGGAAAGTATTGTCGTGATACGTGTATTTGGATAGATACTCGGTAATGCGTGCGCTTTTGATACCAGATACTCAAACTCCGCTTCAGACCAGTTTGGGTTTCTGGATATCAGAGTCTTAGATATTGTGTTGTCGATAAGGTTAAGCCTTGCGCGACCTTTTGCTGTAATCGAAAGCGCAAACCCTCTACGATCATTACTATTGCGAACTCTAACGGCAAGCTCCTTTTCTTCAAGAAATAGTGCGCAATAATTACTGTCATTATCAGTATCACACTTTGTTTTAGCGCCGTTAAGTGGAAAGCCGCTGGCAAGTTCTCCCATTGCCACTAAAATCACATACTCTTTAAGACTTATATCGCCAATCATTAGACAGGCTTCTTCAATCGCAAAATAGAATTTTTGGATAGCGACGACTAATTTTCGATCCGAAAATATTGTTGCAGAGTCAACCATCACATCTCTTCTTCCTGCGGTGATTGCCACAAAAATTCAGCCATCTGTTTTTTTACACGCTCTTTGAACTCTTGTGGATCCGGCTCCGACGTACACAAAAAGCATAGTGAGGAACCTTGGCTTTCTAAAACCGGTAACTTGCAGCGGGGACAGGCTTTTGCTTTCTGCGATAAGCGCAATATGTCTGTATATGGATCATCTGCGTATTGATAATCTCTAGTAAGCGCGCCGGAGGCACACGACAAAATACACAATCCACAATCCACGCATGTTCCCGGAACAAAAGAATAGCTGAATTTTTCGTCATGCAGCATATGTCGTATCGATCCGGTTGGGCATAGCTGCATGCATATGCCGCAAGCCTTGCACTGCTCAGCATTTACAATCAATGTTGGCCAAAGACAGATGCTTGCAAATGATCTTGGTTTGTTTCGCCAGTGATCTTTTAGCCTAAGACGCCATGATGGCACACGCCTTTTCTTGGCTCTCAATGGTAACATACCTTTATTTCTTGACCGCCTACGCTTTCGTCCGTGGAAAAGAGACCTTACGCTGGTGTGCATAAAGTTAATGTTATTTGCAGTAATTTTTGAGTCCTTGGTACAAGGCGAGAGCTGTTCAGTTTTCAGATTGTTTGCTTTATCATGCAAAATATTCAAAACGATGGATTCGCACAAGTTTTCCGATCTGCCCCAGTCGGCTAAAAGCATGGATGCTTGCATTACATTAGCCTTTAAAGTGCTTTCCAGTTTTGGATACAGCAAACACGTAGCACAGTGATCGGTAAATAGTTCGCAGCTGCGCGTAAGAGATATTTCAAACAGTGCACCGGATGTAAGCGCTGCCAGACAAGTTGATAACTCGTAAGTTTTAAACTCATCATGCACATAAACGTATGGTTTATCCGGTGTAGACAGGAAGCAACGTAATTGTATGTCACCCTCATCTTGCAGTTTCTGAAGCAGTTGCCGCTCGGAAAACTTCTCAGATTCAAACGCTTCTAACGGGCACGCCGACAGACACTGACCGCACTTAATGCAAGCTTCAGAATTATAAGATGGCGGCTTGCTTCCTGGAGTTACTCGGATTGCGGCTTCCGGGCAAGAATCGGCGCACAAACTGCAACTTGTCCAGGTGCTTCTGGCATAAAGACAGCGCTCAGAAATAAAGTTAATCTCAACAATGTTGGATTTATCTCCGATGCTCATTTCTTCTCCCCAAACATGTTGGAGTGAAGGCAGTTACCTTGGTCGTCTGCTCCCACATGCAACCCACATACCTTAAGCCGGTAATTACAATGCTTCAACAAACTCATTCATCAATTTGCATAACGCTTGGTAATATACCACGCGAGAAGTGTTTTGGACATCTGAACAAAAGCCGGGTATCCACAACTTCATGTGATTATCGATAAAGTCGCTTAATAACTGACCTGGGTCTTTATCTAGCTCAATAAGATACTGTGGATTCTCTGCCAGTATTGATGCAAAGTCGCACTCCAGCTCGATGTAATCTATGCAGTCGTTGTACTTTTCCGTCTTAACAACACCGCATTTGCGCATGAACTGAGCAACTTCTAAGGAATAAGAGTTGATAATCAATACAGCTTGTCTGCCCTCGAAGCGCATTCTCCACATACCTTCAGAGTTAGCAATCAGTGGCTTATCGCCCAAAAATATACGTGTAGTCTCACGACGCAGCTCATGCAATACATCGTCGCTATCCCTATCCTTATATACGGAGATAGCGTTGATAAACTCAGTTATTGCTTTGTCGTCCAATTCCAGATCGTCCCAGACCGTTTTCATATCTCGCTGAAGAGATCCGGAAGTGACTGCCTGTGCTAAAGGTAAGGTTGGTGGCTCAAATGCAACAGAAAATAGCTTGAACACTATTCCTAAAGATGTCTGAAGCATGTTTGTTCTTCCTATTCTAATGCCTTTGTGGGGGCATGGCGTTGATATTTATGCCCCCACAAATTTTGGCTTTAACGATGTAATACGCTTAAATGGATAATATCAAACTTTATAACAACAATTAGCTGAGATAGTAAACATTAGGACCGGTTCCATTTTCAGGAAGCATTTGCGTATACTCACGCTCGGCTATTAGTTTTGAAACCTCACTTGACGGGTCATTCAGATCGCCAAAGACCCTTGCCCTGCCCGGACATCCCTCAACACATGCCGGTATTCCACCCTCGGCTACGCGGTAGAAACACAGAATGCATTTCTCCACAGTGTTGGCCTTGTGAGCAGGGGCTTTTTGATGTCCCAGCGGCCAATCCAATGCCGGGATCGGCTCGTCTTGGATGTGTGTACGAACACCGGTATAAGGGCAACCGCCTAAGCAGGTGCGACAGCCAATGCAAACATCCACGTCTTGCATGACAATGCCGGTTTCTTCATCTTTGTAGGCAGCACCGGTTGGACACACAGCAACGCAGCCCGGGTTATCACAATGCATGCAATGGTACGGTGTGTAACTCATAGTGTTCATACCGTAATCACCGGCAGGGGTATTATCGCTATCTCCACCTACGGTCATGATAGTGTTCCACCAAGACTGATCGGGAAGATTGTTCTCTAGCTTACATGCGACACTACAAGACCAACATCCGATGCAGCGGCGCGTATCAACAACAATAGCATATTTATTAGGCATAATTTACTCCTCCACCACGCCGTCCCAAGGCTCGATCGCAACACGATTATCAAAGAACGAGCAGTTAACTGCATACGGATCTGCATAATCTGTAGTTATCGAACCAAGAGATCCTGACTTAGTCTCATTTTCTGCATAACCTTTGAAGTAACATGTCATGCCGGGTCTCATACCGCTGTGATAAACAGCCTGTACTACACAGTGACCATTGTCGTTGTAGATCTTGGCATCTTCGCCGTCTGTGATGCCGTACGCTTTGGCATCATCCGGATGGATAAAGAGCTTGGGGCTACTTTGAACGTCTTGTGCCCAAGTCTTCATGAACATGGTCATATGCACGCGATAAGGATTTCTCCATGATGTGCAGACCAGTGGATACTGAGCAGCTTGCGCGCTGTTCTCTCCGGCAATTTTGTTCTCAAAATAGCTGGGCATTCTCTCGCGAGCCACATTTGAGATGTCATAGTTAGAGGGAGTGCGAGGAGCCGGGTTATCAACATAAAACATCAGATCGCCGGTCTCGGTGATAAAGTTCTTGTAATCGATATTACCAATATAAGGCTCAGCTTTTGTATAGCGCATCAGTTTTTTCTCACGCAGAGTGTCAAGAGTGATGCCGTTTTCAACAGCGGCAGGAACATCGTCAAATGTGCCTTTCCACCAGTCCTCATCGGTAACATCACAAACCGCATCGGCCAGACCAAAAGCTTCGCCAAACAAGCGAGCGATATCGCCGTCGGTTTTTGCTTCATACATAGGCTCGATACATTTTTCAGAAATACGCACGTTCTTCTCATGACTAAGTGGCACAACATCTTCGTACTCGTACATGTCGGTCGCAGGAAGCAAGATATCGGCGTAACGTGCAGTATCTGTAAGGAAAGGATCTTGGACAACGATAAGCTCCATATTGTCCAGCATCTCCTTTTTAACGCGATTGGAGTTTACGTTTCCACCAATCAGACCGCCGTGGCTGATCCACAGATTCTTGATTGGGTAGTCCTCACCGGCTAATTTGCCGGAGGTTACGATATCGCAAGCAGCCAGCCAAGTAACCACAGAAACACTCTTGCCATTAGAAGGAGCGGTGAGAGCGTGACCAAAGAAGTTACCATACATATGGTCAAATCCGCCTACCGAGCGTCCCGGCTCGCCAAAGTTTCCTGTCATAGCGATTAGTGCTGACATTGCATACGCTGCATGCAAACCGTTTTCATAAGCACCAGTGCCAAAGTTGATGTAGTGAGCAACTTTATTCTTAGGCTGCAACATATCATAAAGATAGTTAAAGTCTTCTGCGGATATGCCGGTCACTTGCATTACTTTATCTAGCGTCCACTCTTGAACATGGGCTTTAAACAAATCCCACGCCGTGGTATATGCAGAATCCGGACACGACCATGCCGGTGTTTCGCAAGTATCAAATGGAGCAGGTGCTCCGGTAGTTTCATCCCAAACCATGATCGGATCGATCTCAGTTGGAATTCCTGTCACCCAAAACGGAGGTCCTTCATGCATCGGCTCACCATACTCACTGCCGCGAGCGTACATGTTGGTATCATTGCGAACCAAATATGGAGCGCAGGTGTGATTCAAAACAAAGTCAGTTGCATAAGTTTCTTCGTCCATCATCTTTTTGATGAGCCCCAAATAAAGTGCTGCATCACAACCGGGTTTGACCGGAATCCATTTATCGGCCTTTGCCACTGTGGCCGAAAACAGTGGGTCTACGCAGACTAGCTTCGTGCCACCGGCTTGAGCATTAGCTATGTGTTGCCACATTTGGATCTGCGCGCAGACCGGGTTAGCCCCCATCAATAATACATAATCGGAATTAACAAAGTCTTTTGGCTCATTTTGATCAAACCACTGTATTCCTGCACGAGTGAGCCCGATGTTGGTGGCTGCATCAAATGAGTAATCCCATTTTGTGCATGCCAGTGCGTTGAACAAACGCATTATCAGGCCGGCATTTCCATGTAGTGAACCTTGTGATCCGCCGCCGCCTTGATAATAAGAGTTAGCCAATGGACCATACTCAGATTCGGTCTTTTTCCACTGCGTAACAATAGTCTCAACTGCTTCATCCCATGTAATACGCTCCCACTCGCCTGCTCCACGCTTACTACCCTCAACACGCTTCATGGGATAGCGAATGCGCTCTTCGGAGTAAGTTCTCTGAATACGAGAGCGACCCTTCAAACAGGTTCGATAATCAAAATCAGGTTTGGGGAGCATGTGTGAAACGTTGCCATCCCTAACATAGATATGATATTGACAAAATGAACAGCTCCACGAACAAGTGCAAGTAAACTGTTGCTCCTCAACCGTTGGATCTGCTGCAACATTAGGATTAGTTTCCAGATTTTGTTGGGTACCACAAGAGGCTAAAACACCACCCATTGATATACCGAGAGTTGCGACACCCGCAGCCTTAACAAAACCACGGCGACTTAGAGATTTTCCCATACATTCCTCCTTGAATTTGTCTCATGTGTCGTTAAATTATTTGTAGCATAGATGGCCATTTCTGCTGCTAATGCGAAGTCTAACACGCCTTTGATACCTGATGCTGAGGGCACGGGCAAAAGTATGATTATTAGTTTCAATATTGATGGATATTTGTGCCTGCCAAAGCCGTAAGCTTAATTAAGTTTATCGCCGAGGATAACGATCATTTCTTTTGCCAGCATAGACCCTTTATCGGTAATTTTGTAGAAATGTTCTCTGGCATCATCGCCATTAGGTGCTCGCACCGCTATCTGCATGCCTTGCAGTTTTTTTAGTGACATAGAGACTTTTGATTGGGATAAACATACGCAATTGCATAATTCATGTACCGATATAGGTTTTTTTGCATATTCAAGCGTAATGATCACTTTCTGTGCTGTACTCGTGATCACAATGCTTGCACTTTGCTCAATTTGGCGTACTGCCTTTTTTAGCTGCTGATATTGCTCGATGCCCTTTGAAATGCATAACTTTCCTTGAACAACAACAAACTCATTTATGAGTGCTGCGCCATTGCCGGAAATCTTATAAAAGATTTTTCGATAATCGTCACTATCCAAAGACTCACTTATGAGGTCAAGGCTTACTAATCGCTTCAGACAACGAGTTGTTTTTGCCGGTGAAAGATATAAGCTTTTTGATAATCTGCTTGCAATGCTTCGATGATCTTGACAAAGTTGATACAAAATAACCAGTGAGTCGCAATCGATCAGGTTATCCTTTGCGTAGTTTTCGATATCGGCTATTCTCCGGAAAACATGCTTAAGATCTTCAAGTGTTATGCTTGTATCCCTATTCATACAGCTCAGCGGCGCGCTCTAGGTGCTCGCGAATTGGAAGCTGCTGAGGACAGATATTCTCACATACTCCACACTTGCTACACGCTGATGCTCCTTGGCGGTTATGAAGCTTTGTCTCCCAAACGTAGTCGCCTTTGGTGCGCTCCAGATTATTGAACATTGCATATTTATTCATGGTCGCAAAAATCCCGGAAATTGCGATGTTTTCCGGACAATCTGCGAGACAATAATCACAAGCCGTGCATTCTATAGTGTCAACTTTCTCCAGCTCTTTTAAAGCATTAGCGATTACGGTTCGCTCTTCGCTTGTAAGCAGTTTTAAGTCAGAGAAAATCTTGATGTTCTCGCGCATTTGTTCCAGATCGCTCATACCGGAAAGCACTGTGATGATGCCTTCTAGTGATGCAGCATAACGCAGCGCCCATGAGGCTTGCGAAGCTTGGGAGTCTGCTTCCTTGAACACATTTGCAGCTGCTTGGGGTAATGCAGCGAGATTGCCGCCCTTGACTGGCTCCATAACAATAACAGGCTTATTATGCTTAAGCGCCGTCTCGTAACACAAGCGAGACTGTATGGAATGGCTCTCCCAGTCAGCATAATTTATCTGTAGCTGCACAAAATCAATCTCGGGGTGTTTGGTAAGTATCTCATCCAAATGGTCGGCTTTATCATGCATAGAAATACCCAAGTTCTTGATCAATCCTTCGGCTTTGCGCTGCGCCAAAAACTGCCAGGTATCGTACTTATCAAAGTATGCGCTACGATGTGCGCCTAAGTTATGCAAGAGGTAATAGTCAAAGTATCCGGCATCTGTACGTTTCAAAGACTCGTATAACATTGCCTCAGCGTCTGCTTTAGTCTTGGCATGCCAGGCAGGAAGCTTTGTAGCAAGTTGATAACTTTCGCGCGGATAGCGATCCACCAAGGCCTCTTTTGTTGCGACCTCAGAATCCTCGTAACCATAAGCGGTGTCAAAGTAGGTAAATCCTGCATCAAGAAAGATATCCACCATCGCCTTGAACTGCGGTATATCTATTGGGCTGCCCGCCCCGGAAACACGCGGTAAGCGCATTAAACCAAATCCAAGCTTAGGGATATCCTTTCCCAGATAGTTGTTAAAATCCATTCTTCCTCCCATTGTTTTACATTAAAAGAGCATTATTTGAACTTCATCACTGTTTGAAAAGTATACTGCTTAAATGGTCTTTTGCCCTTTGAAAGAGTTGGTTTAATGAATGAGTTTAAGACCATCCTGCGCATATTCATCGCATTTTTTATCTGCGCTTAGTAACACCAGATTGTTTTTGATCGCTTCCCAATACAACATACAATCAAAAGTATTGATTGCCAGCCAAAAAATTCACTCTTCTTTGCTGGGAATGCATAATTCATGCTTATACCCACAATATTAAGCATACCGTGACCACTCTGTTACATCTTTCTGTAATAATATGTGACCGGCAGAAAGGTATAGCGATATGGCAAAGATTTTGGTTGCAGAAGATGAGCGGGCTATCAACGAACTAATATGTAGAAATCTTCGCTTGGTGGG
>QMCD01000579.1_pt1 | contig 27706 bp, 38 predicted proteins | sample 1821841 | NCBI WGS metagenome assembly QMCD01 (sample SAMN01991225, study PRJNA193472) | Termite gut metagenome, whole genome shotgun sequencing project. | isolation source: worker | host: Macrotermes natalensis | reverse complement strand
CTCGCAAAGTTCGCCCTGTGCGGCCTAAACCCGGCTATCTCCTGAAAGTTTCTTGCATCAAGATCGCTAAGATTACTTATATCCATCGATCCGTTTTCGATAGACTCAAACATGTCGCTGAACGCCTGTTTCGAATTGTTTATACTCAACTTTACTCCACTCAACCACTTTGGAGCATTGTTTTTGTCAAGGAAGCCTTTCATCATAGATCCGTGAAGCTCCTTAATAAAAGTAGTTTTTCCGGCATTGTTTGCGCCGATAATCAGATTTATGTTTGGGCTAGGCGTATGCTCTTGGTTGTCCGTGGTGTTGAAGTTGGTAATTTTCATACCTCAATTATACCATGGCCCCTGTTAATAGCAAAAACTAACAACTTACTCTCCAGCCGTACCTACATCCCCCTCGCCTTCTGCGCAAAATTACCACTCATATACCCACCCGCAAAAGACACCACATTACTAAAAATCCACTGCACAAACGTCACCCAATCATCACCCGGCAACTTCTCAGTCAAAACCAACGCAAAAGACAGAAAGACAATCCCCACCGCCCCACACAGCACCGCCATCACAATATAAAACTTCCTCCCCCGATCCGGCCTAGTAAACCCGACAACCGAACCCCTAGCCCCCAGACTTCCAGCCGCGTCTACATCCCCGCGGCCTCCGTCCCAAGTGTTTGTCTTTACCGTGGAGGTATAGTCTTGCGAGAGACTTTTTTGTTTCTCGTTTGTTTTAGTTTCGGTAAATACAGGTACTGATGTAGCAAAACCATGGCTACCGACACTCACGCCGGTAAGTCGCGCATCCTCCTGCGCCGTCTCATTTGGAGCATTTCCAGTTGGCTTGTTCAGTCCAGCCAAAGACCCGGAACCACTAGTTGGTAGCGCACCGCCCCGCTGAACCATTTGCCTCGGCCTAAAATCCATCCTATTCATTAGTAGCACTCCCCGAATACTTCAGACCCGTCCAACTTCCGCCGCGCCACATAATTCCTATTCCCGCTCCTCCCGACATAACTCACCCACCTATACCCCTCCGCATCAACATACGAATCATACCGAAACGTCTGACCCTTAGAATAACTAGCCACAACCTCGCCCGACAAACTCGGAGAACGCCGCACGTTTAATCCATCAACATCAACCCGCATTGTCCCATCCTGCGCCACCCGCTCGCCATAAGACTCGGCCGCCGGCGTCGGAGAAGGTTCCGGAGCAGCTTCAGCAACCAGCTCCACCAATCGCCTCTCCCCGTGTCCCGGCCGCCCTAAACACTCACTCCAACCCAAGTACGCAGCCCCCAAAAACCTCTCAACTTCCTGAATACTCTTAAATATCTTCCAATCACTCGCGTAGTCCATCGGTGAACTCGTAAAAGTACCGTCGTTCGGATCATACCAAACCACATGCCCCCAATCCTTAAACACCCCATCAACCACCCCCTGCCAAGAGAAAAACACCGGCACTGCCGCATTCGGCATCGTTCGCTCCGTATGCTTCCCCGCAACCACGTCCCACATATCCCTCGCCGAAAACTGATGCGACCCATCACTCGGACACATCCCCTGCGCCGGCACTCCAAACACATCATCCACATACTTCAAGCACAAGTAAATCCGCCCCACCACACTCCGGTTCGGCTCAACCAATTGTTTATAATTGCTCATACTTACCTCCTTCTATTTACCCTTCTCTTCCAAAATCGTTAAAATATGCTCCAACTTCTTATCAATCTCATTTAACCGCTGATCATTCCGCTCAATATATCCTTCGTATTTATCGCTCTTGGCTTCCAAATGGTCCACTCTAATCTTCAACGCCTCCACCGAGCGCGTATACTCGTCCAGCTCCTGCGCGTTTTTCTGGCTCATCCTCGCATTCACCTTCACCTGCCCCTCCTGCCGAATCAACCAAATCACCACGCCCACAAGCGCCAAAACTAAAAACCATATTTCCGATAACGAGTTTATAAAATCCATTTACTAATGCCTTTCTTAGCGTGAGCCACAAAAAGCGGCTCCACATTTAATGTGAAACCGCGAATGATCTTACGCCCATTATACCACAAAAAGCACAAGTCAAAACAAAATCGGCACAAGAACGCGCCGACTCGTTAAAATCTCCGTAATCAGGTCATCATCATCCGGAAAGTTGCAAAAACCGGCGAGATAACCACAATTATTATACCATAGACATCACCAACTTGCTGGACAATCAAACCTCTACCGCCCCACTATATTCCGGCAAAGTCTTCAACAGCTCATACGCTTCAGCAAAACTCACATCATTCGTAAAATCGAAGTTATACTTACTCTCCCAAGCACATTTTTTCACCAACTCCCCGTCCTTCATCGAACCAGCCAACCGCTCATCCAGATCGTTTATCTTTTTTGATAAATCAATGCGCTCCTGCTCGTTCTTGTCAGTCGGATCCATCAATAATGAGTCCAATTCGCTCATCAAACGCTCGCGCTGCAAAAAATCCAATTGATTACACCTCTCCAAGTCCCGCTGCTCAGAACTCACATAGTGCGACACCCAAATTAACGTTACCTACGACTGAAGCTGTAGACGTTGTAGGATTAATCCTGCTATACTGTGCACCGAGTTTCCTTACTCAATGCCATCTCATTCCTTTCCTTTTATGATTTATACCGAACGTCTCCAATAACAACCGACAGTAAATGCGTCGCGATTCTCGTGCGAGTTCCCATAACCTGCCGTATCCATCGTCCCCGCATCGTGATAATTCCCGCCGCGGTCAGTCAGCGCCCCCGCCATGCTGTTCCTAGTCGCAACCTCCGTCGCGTTAAACGCGTTCATAAACCCAGACCTTGGCAAATAACCACCCTCGCCCGCAGCATCATTCCGAGCCAAACGGTGCTTGTGTATCGGCATTTCCTGTACCGATAGCGCCACCATCTCCGCACCACCCGTCGCTCCCGCCGAAGCATAATTCGTCGTACCATTCGAACCAAACCCACGAACCACTCGGCCGGGCGAATACTGTATCCACCCACCGCCCCATTTCGAAGCCGGATTCACATTGTCGCTCGTCAGAATCACAGTGTTTATAGGCGGTATATCGTTGCGCAGCCACGGCGAAAACCCAGTAGCCGTACCCGTTCGCAGATCAACCTGTCCGCGGCGATTCCAGTTATTACCACTTGAATCCATATACTCCTGAAAAATGGTCGTCCACTGGCTACCCGTTGTTCCTCTGTCCGTACGCCTGTAAACCACCAGAAATCCCCAGCTGCAAGTTGGCGGCTTATTTAACGCCGTTCCCATATTGGCGCTACTGTCTAAACAGTACATCTGCGGTTCTATCATCTTATTGAAGTCCCATACAGCAGCTGGCTGCGGCGCCATCCCCGTGTACATATTGCCAAAGTTCGGCATCCGTAGCTCTTTATTATACACATTTCCGTCAACTCCAACTCTAAAAATCGGGGTTCCAACGCTCACACTGAAGGGCGTTGTACTTGTGCGAAGCTTATCCGTAATCCGCACCTCAAAGTTATACTCGGTGTTGTTGTCGAGATTTAAGACGAAGTCCGTCGTGCTAACCTTGCCCTGCGCGTTGGTAACGCTCGCCACATTCACCCAGCCGCCCCATTCTCCCGATGCGCTTGCCTTGTATCGATATGCCACGCCACTCGCCGCATTGACAGCGTTCTTCGTCACCCCACCCACCGAAATCAACGACATCGACCCCTCAATATGTATCGTCGTCGGGTTTTCAAAGTCATTTTGACGCACCCCTCTCGCAATAACAGTTGGCGCAGTATATGGAACCACGTTCACAGTCTTATTTACAGTAGTCTGATTACCGCGGCTATCGACCGCCCTCACGCTCAAAGTGCCGTTATTCGCAATATCGTGCGCCCCCATCGCAATCGCTACCGCACTCGCACTCCAATTCACATTCACGGTTTTACCGTTAAAAGTCGCGGAATATGTTTTCATCGTAGCATAGTTCAGAGCGCTCGAAGCGCCTGCAGGTATATTCACGCCCAAGGTGCTGACACCCTGTATTAGGTACTGGTTATTGCCAGTGATCGCCGTCGTAGTGACATTAGTGTCGGAAAACGCATAATTGCTAAAAACCGGATTACTGTTCGTGATTTGAAAAGTCGTATCCCTCCAACTCATAAACCTATCCTCGCCATTTATAACCGTCGTAATCGTCCAACGCAGCAAAGTACTATTAGAATTCGCAACATACTTCTCAATCTCGTCAATTTCCGCCGCCGTTAGCGTAAATGTTCCACTACTGCCGCTCAAATTATTCCAACGCTTGAACGGATCTTTGCCTATAGCTTCCAGCTTCAAATCCACTCTGTTGCCATTCAGCGTCCAACTTATATTTGCACTAACCGTCTGACTATTAAACGTCCCGCTCACATTCCCGATATTTACCTGCCTCGCAATCGTATCAAGCGTGAAATCCGCACTACCCGAAGAGTTCTGACCGCTATAATAAAACGCTCCGCCGGATTTCATATTAAACGTCTTTGTGCCATCACCATTATGCCCAATCCATACATCACCCTCGGCAACAGTCGTGTCATTATAAACAGTCAACACACCTCCCTGCGTAAACGCTCTCGAACCATTTATCTCCAGCCACGCGCCTCGCAGTTGAATATTCGCCTGCGTTATCGTGCCGCCCGTCGCGAACATCCGGTAATGAATCTTGCTGCGATTTCCGGCCGTATCAACTTCCGTCCTACTCCACTCCGTTCGCAGCTTCGCAGGATAACCAGAGTCAACGCCGCTCGCATAACTTGATTCAAACGCACCACTCGTTGCCATGTTATTGCCCCTCCTGCGTTGCGACAAAAGCCATTCCGGATCGCGCACCACTTTTGATCGGTATCATCTTAATCGGAAACATCGTTATCTGATCACGCACCTGCAATTTTTGCATCTGCGTCGTATCGCGATTCACCGTAAACACTTTTTGGAGCGTTCCACTGGCATCAGAATAGCCAGCAAACTCCAGCGGGGTAATAAGCACATAGTCATTGTAAACGCTACTTTTCACTTTTATGCCGTTGCCGTCCAAAACCACTTGATCATTCATAATCTCGCCCGCCGCCTGTTGCCAGCCCGTTGCCATATCACCCAGATTCATCATCAAATCCGTAACCGCCAACTCCGTAACCGCCGCATCGGTTTCAACAATTAGATCAAGATACCCCTCTGTAGGCCGCATCGCCACATATCCGTACTCCTCCCACAAAATATCCGCGTCACCCTCCGGCAAACTGATCTCAAACATATCGCTGCCATTCGCAAGACTTATCCTCGCATTGCCGAACCGCCCCTTCTTTACTCGAAACCCAACGCTATACATCGTCTCACTGCTTGCCCGCACCGGTATACGCTGCCTAATCGAACTACTCGCCCCCAAAGTTATCGCGTTTCCGCTGATTCCGCCGGCGCTCAAGCTCTCCGGGCTACTCATCGCCCCGACTGCTCCCGAACTCGCCCACTCGGTTAAGTTGCCCTCGCCATCCTTGGCAAAACCCACACTATTCTTGATCAGGTTATTGCCACCGGTGGTCTGTATAGTATGCACAATACTTGTCAAGCTCTGCTCGATTTGCGTAAATTGATTGCTATTCGCCTCATCCGATTCATCTTGCCTTTGTACAATCGATTTAATCAACTGCTCCTGCTTGTCCACTTCTAGTTCCGTGCGATAAATCGTCCTCTTAATGCCACCCGCTTTGCTGTAATCGATGCCCTCATCGCTCGGCACTTCCCCCACAATATGCTCCTTGATGCCATTGCCAATCGTGATCGCAACCTTAGTAATTATCGTCGTAGTGCTGCGGCCACCAACTGTAATTCTGACCACATCTCCCACCTCATGCCAACCGTGACCAATCGTATCAGTATCGATGGCAGTGTAGCCGTAGCCAAGCAAAGCACGCAGTAATGGCGGAGCCGCCTCCTCGCGCCGCTCGTCAAGCAACTGATTATTGATAATCTTTACCTCCGTCCGCCCGTCGCTCACAACACTGTCCAAATCCTCTTCGAACACGTTATCATTCTGCGGCATCCGGCTCAAAATCACGGTATTCACCGCGCCCCAAGATCGCCCAATCTTATACTGCCGCATACTATTTTCATCCAACTCATCGTCCGGCTCAGAATAATCCGTCGGCACCGGGAAGAAATCGAGCGAATTATCTCCTCGGCCCACATAAGCCATTGTGCCGGTAGCCCCAGCAATCTCGGCCAGAATCTGCCTGTACGACGTATCCGTAATCTTCTCAAAAATATCGTCATTCAGCATAAAGCCCGCATTCGGCAGCTCGTCAACATTCGTGTCCAATGGCAAATCCATAATAGTCGCGACCTGCCGAGCCAACTCCGCAATCGTACAAGGATAACTGATCTGCCCAACCTCAAACTTATGATCCGTCGCACTCAAAATCTGATCCGAGCATGACACCTCATAAATACGCTTCGCTTCATCCTCTTTAATGCTATCTATCGTGAAATCTCCCCACTCGCACCACTCAATACCCCCGCCAGCAATCTGCGCACCAAAACTCGCGCTAACCGGCAAACCTTCGGCAATCCCATACTCGGAGTTCTCCGGTACCTTTAGCCTCAACGTCAACTTCTTTGCGCACTCCCGCAAATACGCGCCTTCCTCCTCAAGTTTCATGCTGATAATATAATCGCCATCCGAAAGTTCAATGTCATCGGCCGGATCTTGCGAAGGATGCAGTACCAGTCTCGCGCTCAAGACGCGCACAGGAGCATTCATTGCCTGCCGGAATGCGTCAGAAACTGGTATCGGCATCGCTATACCTTATCCACCGGAACAAGGTTCACGGAAAACTCTTTGTAAAGCCCACGCGCTTTATCCATCAACTCGACAGAATAATCGCCGGCATAATAACTGGCCGTGGTCGTCGACTTTGTCTTCGGGTCAAAATACGCCACAGAAAAATACGCCTGATCAAGCAAACGGCAGATACTACTGACCTGTTCCTCCGTCAGCCCCGCTCGAAAACCAAGTTCAAGCTTCGGAAAAATACCAATCATCGTCGCCCGCACCGATCCAGCCATATTCCTCTCCGCATCAGCCCACAACTTCGCACGGGTTATCTTGTACGTCTTCAGGCCAACCACGCTCACACCGCTTATCCTGAGCAAATCTCCATCGTATGCCATTTCGGTTCCTTTCCGAGCTTCGGCGGCGCCTTACGGCGGTAAAAAAGCGACCCACGGCTTTATACCGACAGGTCGCGAATGATCTAAACCTATTATATCACAAGCGTTATTTTTTTACGGATCCCTTCGTGACACTACTATTTTCGAGTTTACGTTTATACTTTTCGATCGTACGCGGGATTGACGTGGTTACCCCCCGCATGCTCGGATCATCTCGATCTAACTGCACGACTTCTTTCAGAAACTTAATTGCTTCTTCGTATTTGCCTTCATCAGCCAAGAACCTTGCCATTTCATGCGTCATGTTGCGGTACAATCCTTGGTCGTTAAAATGTCTAATGCGATATTTATTTATATACGCCCACACTTTATCTCGCCACGGAAACTTGGCAATCTTTTCCGGCGCATTATTTATGATATTCAAAATGCTCCAAGCATCTATCCCGGCGATATTCGCGCCTTTGCGATGAGCCCAAGTTATGAACTCATTATCCTTCAATTCCAATTCTCCTAACTTTGTAGTATGGCATACGCCGTCACTGCCCCTACTAATAAAACCTCGCTCTTCAAGCGATTTCTTCAATGCGTCAACATCACGCACTCCGTACTTATACCAATAATAGGACGGATAACCGGTTTTTGGATTTGGATGACTATCTGCGAAGAAAAGCAGAATGATTTCTGGAGGATATAATCCATTCTTCGATGCCTTATAGTGTTGCTTGCGATCCTCAAACAAAACGACTTCACGCTCAAAGGGCGTTGAGCCGTTCGCAATAGAATTGTGCGCGTATGGCACCTCACCTCTTTGTTTTTTTAAAAAATCCCAAAACTTACCCATCTTACGCTTGCCGCGTCCAAATATGCCCGCATTCTTTGCAGTAAAATTGAACACCCTTGTCTTTGCCGGCAAATCCAGCCAGCAAACCAACGCCACCAGTCAACAGCACACCGCCAACCGCCTTGCCAGTCGAAAAACCAGCCTTATCCTTCCCGACGGGCTGAATCTCCTTACTTTTGCACTTAGGGCAAGTAGTATTACGTTCTATCTGTTTTTCCCTAGCTTTCGCCTCACTCTCTTTGGCCCAAGCCGCAAACTTATCAAATCTCTTTCCCATGCACCGATTATATCACGTCTCATATATTTACAACACTCTGGCCGCTCAATCTGCTCATTTCATTTTCATGATCAACTACAATCTCAGCCAATGTCCTACCATCAACTTCCCACTTGATTATTCGCGGCTGACCACCTCCACCAATTTTGGCCGCCAACTCATCCATCCAACCAGTATTTGTATCAAGGGGCAACACAGCTTCGCGACCCTGCTCGCCGATCAACGCTCTTGTAGGGCTCGAAACTATACCACCCGTCGCCATCCTCGGCAGCTTCAATTCGCCAATCTTCCCGATATTAACGCCCGGGATCACATTTATCACATCAATAGCGCCATTTATAAGTCGAATGGGAGCATTAAAGATATTCTCAACAATAGTGAGTATACCATTCACAACACTCTTAAAGGCGCCCGAAACCGTTTCGCCAATCTTCTGGGCGATACCACCAAAAATATCCTTGATCTTGTTCCAGATACCTTGGAAAAACGTTACGATACCATTGAAAACCCCAACGATATTATTCCACGCCGTCGTAAACACCCCCTTGAAGAAATCTCCGACCGCGCCGAATACACTCTTGATCCCCTCCCAAAGACCGGCAAAGAAGTCTGCGATCGGTTTAATGATATTGTTGTAAATCCACTCTCCGACCGGCTTCAGCACTGACATAATCGATTCCCATGCCACCTTAACCAATGTAATTATAATTTCGATTACCTTGCCGATAATCTCCCAAATCTTCTGCATGATTGTCGCTACCACCTCAACGACAAAAGAAATAATCGTAATAATCGGGTCAATCAGAACCGTTTTTACAAACTCGACGATCGGAGTCAAAACCGCGACTATGCTCTCCCATATCTTCTCAACTATGGAGACAATAGCACTCCACAAACCTTCAAAAAACTTTATGATAGGCTGAATGATATTTCCATTGATCCAACCCAATCCGGCCGAAATTGTAGCCCAAACCGCGTCCCAGTTCTGGATTAAGAGAACGATACCTGCGACAAGGAGAGCGATAGCAGCAGCAATCGCACCGATAATAAGTAGTATCGGCGCAGAAACTACGCCAAAGACACCTGCAGCTATGGATACAGCCCCGAGGCCTATTGTAAGCGCCCCAAGCGCAACCGAGAGAACCTTAACAATAGGACTGAGTTGATCCCAATTTTTGATAGCCTCGTAAATCATGACGATTCCACCAACGATTAAGGAAACGCCCAAAATGCCAGCCTTAAGCTTTCCAAATCCGCCAGTCAAAGTTTTTATTACTGCGGTCGCCACATCCACCACCTTCTTGAAAGCAAGTCCGGCCAGAAAAGTAGCAAGAGCGGCCACGACCCCTCTGATAACTGGCTCAAGCGGTCGTAGTTTTTCTCTAAACGCCTCCACACTCTTCCCGATACTATCAAAAACAGTCGGCGTTTCTCCAATAGCCCCAAAATCCATCGTTGGAATACTTACGCCACCACCTCCGCCAGCCGATCCACCACTGCCCGAATCTCCGCCTACCTCTTTCTTATGCAAAACATTCATTTCATCAAACCCAGCAAGTTGCTTCGCCGCCGCCTTGGCGGATTTTGCCACACCATCAATACCCTTGGCCGCCGTCCCGGCCGATGACCCAATATCGCTCACGTTGGAAGCGATAGTTGATGTATTATCGGCAATCGCATTCGTACCGCCACTAATTCCAAATATGCTACCCAAGAAGCCAAAGACGGCCGAAAGAGCCGAACCAAGCACCTGAATAAAAGCGACTATGGGTGGAATACAAGCGTTGATGGCTGGAATCACATAACCCCTTATTATATTGGAAACACTCATAATGACCGGCGCAAAACCTTGGCCAACTGCGGCTTTTAGATTATCGAATTGAGCTCGCATCGTTGCAAGAGCTCCAGCAACCGTCGTCGCGCCCTCCCGAGCAAAGTTTCCGGCCGAATAAGCTGTACGATCCATAAACATAGCATACGCAGCCGCAACTTTTTGGCCCTCCGTCATTTCTTGCCCAACTCTCGCCAATCCATTTTCCAAAGCATATGCCTCGATATTCGTCTGCGTCATCTTCACGCCGATATTATCCATCAGCATAAAATTACCCTTGGCAGCGGCAGTAATCGCATCAAAAGCTGTCGCAGTAGTCACGCCCATAACCGAAGCCTGATCAGCAGAGCGTTGCATCAAATCAGTCGTCATCTTCAGAGCCGAAGCGGTATCCATTCCCGTACCCTTCATAATAGCGCCAATCTTATTAGCATACGACAAATATGCGTCTGTGCTTACGCCAATAGCATCGGCGGCACTCGTTGCCCTGTCGGTGACAAAACTACTATAATCACCCCAAATCGCTTTTGCGCCACCCAAGTTCTGCTCAAGATTAGCGAAACCGTCAATCGTACTAGATACAAATCGGCCAATTGCCGTGATCGCCTGAGTAGCCATCATGCCCATCGCAGAACCAACCGCAATAGACGAAGTCTTCGTCTGCTTCTCTAACCCTCCCAGCTGCTGTTTAACAGCCTTAATCTGCCGATCAAAGTTCTGAGCATTAGCGGTAATCTTTACATTCAACTCATCAACGGTTGCCATTTTTATTCTTTCCGTATTTGATGCGAGCGTAGCGCATGCGCTGCGCGTCGGTGGTGGACACATTCTTCCAACTCTCGTCCTTGCTCGAGAGAAGCGGCTTGGAGGGATATTTCTTCGGACTATTTACAGCCATGCCGATATACTGGCCTAAAATATGGTTTAGAGCATCTCGTGTCTGCTGCTCCGATCTCTGCCGGTTAATAAAAGCCTGCGTACAGTCAGAAAGCTCGCCAATTGTCAGCTCATCAAGTTCATGCGGCCGAACACCTACTTCGTAGGCTCTTGGTCGCTGCTCTCGCCATTGCTCGGTGAAGCTGCGGCAATCTGCTCGCGCGCCTTCTGCATCTGCGCCCTGATCTGCACCTTCGCCGCTTCCGGTAAAAAACCCGCGTCGCCCAGCGCATCCACAATATGCAACAACACTTCATCAAACGGCTTATTATCGATTAGCTCTCCAGCCTCTTCCTCCGAGTAGCCGCCAGCAGTAAGCAAGAAAAAGACGGTAAAAACGCCAAGATTACTCTGCATACTCTGAAGTACTTGGTAAAACCCAAGCTTGTGTTCCTTCTCGGCTCGCATGATATTCTTAGCTTTGTAGTGTAGATCTTTCATAATTTATCCCTCTTATTAATTTGTAAGGTGGGGCATTTTACCTCCGCCCCGAGAGTGGCTATTCGCCTTCCGTATAAACGGGAGCGCCGGTCAAGCGCAGGGTAAAGTTAGTAGTCGCCAAACCATCAGTCGTCGCTTCACCAAAAGTGAAAGACGAAATGTAGGCGGAGTAAACCAACTTGCCTTTGTTGTCCGGATAAACCTCAGTCCATTCGCGAACTTCACCTGAGTTAAACACGGACTGAAGCTGCGCAACTTGACCGTCGAAACAGTTGTTGGCAACAATGTCGATCGATCCAGCATCCTTAGTCCCTTGAATAAACTCCTTAGCGCGATTAGGGCTGTCGAGAGTAGTCACGTCGATCTCTTCGGTTTCAGTAGTTTGCTCACCGATACTTTGGAGATGCTTTAGAACCAAATCTTCGGTCTCGTCGCCGGACTTGGTCATTTTGAGGCTAGTCGCCATCGTTTGTGTTCCTGCCATAATAATTCTCCTTTATAGCAAAGATGTCTTACACCGCCAGTGCCGAAAACCGGCATTGGATGTGAAAGAGTGCTCCGGTAGGACGCGGAATGTCCGCGGAGTAGGTCATCCGGTAGTTGATTTGTCGCATCGCCTCCTCGACTTTCGTCAAGATAGCCGACACCTCCACGCTACCGGTTGACCAAATATCGACGGTCGCCACGATGTCCTGTGCCACGATCTCGTTGCCAAGGCCGTAGCGAGGCGTATTGTCGTCGATCCGAAAAGTGATAGCGGGCGCCTTAGTCACAGAATCCTGCGAGCTTTGCTTCGTCTCATAACCGAGAGCCTTAAGAGCTGCTTGGATTTGTTTCTTCGGCTGAATCATCGCTACCTTCCTTTCCTTACGGCACTTAATACTGCGGCCGCGAACAGTTGTTGAATACGCTTTTGACTCCTACGAAGCGCCGGCCAAAGGAAGGGCTGTGCTCCCATTCGACTGGTGCCGAACTCCACATAGGGTGCGTATTCGACGCTAGTTGCTACCTTACCGACGAGTTCCGTGGGGGCTTCCGCCTCGACAGAACCGTGGATGGAGTTGCGCAGGTTTCCGGAATCCACCGGCACGATGCTTTTGGCTTCGCCATTGACGAGTCCAACAGCCTGTCCCATTGTAGATTTCAGAGCCGGCAAGCTCGCCATCTTCCCTAGCTTGGTCTGCAACCGTTCCACTCCCAGAATCGATATTTTTACTCTGCCTGCCATTTTCGCCCCACAATCATAATGTGAGAGTCATACGGCAACACATCGGCCGCGACATACTTGATACCTGCATACTGCATCAGGTCATCCACGGCAATGTCCGTGGAAGCGTCACAAGTAATCGCAATATCGATCTGGTCTGTGAGTCCGATTTCGGCTTGGATTTTACCCAGCGCCTCGAATCGAACGTTACCTTTGAAGGTGCTTTTGACGGTTTCTCCGCTTTTCACAACCCCACCTTCGGCGTCAATGGTTTCCGATTTCTCCAAAATCTCCACCACCTTGTCGTAGAACGACTTGGCGATGGCTTTTTTGGCGTCATCAGGAAACAACATTGATCCTCCGGTATGGTGCGAGCAGCTTGGCAAAACCGCCAAACAATTCGCCATCCTCGCTCGTCGCAAGATAGTTTTTTACCTTGTCCGAGTAGCTGATGGACTGGCCGTTGTCGGAGATGGAGTGAATAGCGATGTCCGCATCTCCACCCTCGACATTGGCGTTCGTTTGGTTAAACATGCCACTCGCAATGCGGGCCACGATCCGCTCCAAACGAGTTTCCAGAATATCGGTATTTAGGTAAAGCAGCACTCGGTCAACAACTTCTTCAACCACAAATTGCAGAAGCTCATCGTCGCCGACCGCTTTATTTATCCGCTTCACCAAACCCATTATTCTTTTTATTTGTTCAGGATCGTTTGACATGTTCCTACCAACTACCTCTCGCCCTTGGTGGCGTCTGCTTCCGGATCAGACCCTTCAGAACCCTCACCCTTATCACCCTCGCCATCCTTGGCTTTATCTTCCGCCTGCCTTCCAGCCTTATCTCCGGTTTTATTAGCCTTGGCATCACCAGTTTCAGGATCAGGCTTTACAACCTTCACCGTATAACCGGCCTTTTTGAAATAAGCGAGCTGCGACTCGGATATTTCAGCCTCCGCCTCACCATTCACGAATGGCACACAGGCGGCAACTCCGTTGTAGCCTGCAACCTTAGTTTTGATAATAGCTTTCATACCTGCCTCCTTTAAGCTACTTTGATTTTTCTTAGAGCAGCGACAGACTTAGTAGCTTTAACCGCAATCGCTGCGACCAACTCAACCGAACCACGCTTTTGAGCGTCAGCATCAGCCATGTTGGGCGGGTAGACCTTGACGATGTTGCTGCCGTCCGGTGTCACACCATGAACGCCATCCTCGGCCGCACGAATAGCATAAAGGCTCGTACCATTAGCCCCGTCATTTGCGATAATCGGATCGCTGGTGCCGGGCTTATCGCCCATATCCACCAAAACAGCCGAGCCATAGTGACCAATTTCATTCCCAAGCTCATCTCGCGTAAAGTTGATACTTGGCACCAAATCGGCAACCGTCTGAAACACAGTGTAAAGATCGCTATTCATCAAGAAGTGAGTCGGTGAGCCGCTCATCTTACCAACCATCTTGCGCAACGAATACAAGAACTTCTTGTAGTTAGCAGAGACAGCCTCAGCAGTCGAAAGATCAATAGCTTCACTCGGAACAACTTCAGTGGTAGAACCCGTGACAGCCTTGTTAATGCCGTCAAATTGCTTCTCGTCGGTCGCAGAATCCCCGTTGATTAGGAGGTTGTGGAACTCGGCCACAGTCGCTTTGGATTTTTGAGAGGACTGGAACTCCACCTCGCTAACAACTTGCTTCTCGTCATTCTCGATAACGCGGTCAATAGTGTAAGAACCGCCCATAATCTTGAGATTAGCATGTTGCTGGGTCGTTTTAGCTTCTTGGTTTTCGTAGTCGCCACCGATGGCACGAGTGCCAGCAGTAGGTTGAGTCGTGACCCGGTTATACGAATACGTTAGAGACTTGCCGCCCTGCGCCTTAACAGTATCATCGAAAGGAAGACTGTTAATTAAGGGGGAAGCTGCAAACTCATCGATAACATCGTCGGTCAATTTATCTTGCGATAATTGTTTTGCGTCTTTTAAAGTAATCATTTTATCTCCTTAATTACTTCTTTTTGTAGAGCAAATCGGCAGTGCTTCTCTTGCCACCATCGGAAGGCTTGCCAGCGGGATTTGTGTCTTTTGGCGTATTGCCAGCAACCTTCTTCTCCACCGACGCCTCGACCGCCTTATCAAACACCTTCGCAAACGCCTCGATATTCTCGGTCGTCTTTTTCGCGTCAGCATCGACAAGAAAGTCGACAAGTTCAGCGCTAATACCTTTCTGCTGTAAAAGTTCGCGTGCATCTGCACGGTTCTCACGGAGTGCAATGTCGCGCTCCTTCTGCGCAAGCTCGTCATTACGAGCTTTACGCTCCTCGTTCAACCTCTCCTCATCGGACAATTTTTGCTTTCTTTCCTGTTCGACTAATGCCTCTTGGATTTTCTGCGCAATCGTTTCCTCGGACTTCGATTTAACCTCGTTGATCCGCTTCGAAACAATCTCGTTGACCTCTTCTTGAGAAAAAGTTTTTGAGTTTCCGCCTTCATTTTCTCCCCCATTCTCTGGGTCAGCGGGCGGTGTGCTGCCAGTAGGGTCTTGGTTTTTGTCCTTTGGAGCTAAATCTCCCATAGGATTTCCTTTCGTTTAACGCCATCGATAGGCTTGGTTTTTTAAACCAAAACGCGGCCCGATAAAGTCAGGCCGCAAGTCGTTAAAAAACGACCCGTGGATTAAACTCCAACGAGTCGCGAATGATCTAAATCAATTATATCACAAGCTTGGAAAAAATGGAAACATTATTCGTCAAAGACACCTTCCGGCTCGAATGGCTTGTTGTCGTCGATGGCTTTTTGGATTACCCGCACCCATTCATTATCATTGTTGGCATCATCGAGCCGTGTCGGGAAGTCTACGGGTAGAGGCTCTCCGAACTTGTCAATGTATGCTTCAATGGCTTTTAATACCTTCTCGTCCATAACTATATTTTACCACTTAACATTTCTTTTATCATCTCTCTATAAACCTTGTGGGATTTAGGGAAATACTGCTTTATCAACTTCAAACCATTGGAATTAACCACGCTGGCGCTAAACATTTGAGTAAAGGCTTCGGCGGGCAGGTTCGCAGGCTTGCCCCAGTAGCTTGTCGGATGCCCCGAGATGCCTTTTACGCGATTTGTGGTAGCTCCACTGAAAATATCCGAGATAAACGTTTGGTCTTTCGCCTTAACCCGTCTAAGGCTCTTCGATAGCTTATCGTAGGCTTGGGTGCGCGTTGCCGGATTGATGAAGCTATCCACAGACTTCGGTTGCGCCCTATTCTGGACGGCATCGACAATCCTTCTCGCTTCTTCTTTGAGCGTGCGACCAAATAACCCATTCTTGTAGGTATGTGAAAATGGGGCTTTATTGCCACCGGCAACAAAGTCGATACCGTGTCCGAGTTCATGGAAGACAGTTTGGTATGGCGATGAATATCTCGAACCCTTTGAGTCCGCCAGTATGTCAAACTTCACGCCTTGGTTTGGCACAAACTTGGCGTGCCCACCATAAAGCGGATTGGCGATGCGCAGCTCGTTCTCGAAACCATAATAGAGATCACGCTCGGCCTGCGGCGCATCGGCGAGAATATCGCCCATCCTCTGATAATGTTGATCACCAAGTTTGTATTGAATGGGGTTGCTACCATCGGGCACGAATGATGGCGCGAGAGACGGCGCAACACCGACAACCCCATTCGCTTTTGCCCATTGTTGGTATGTTTGGTTGTAGACATATTGGTTTTGGCCAGTGCGTGGGTCACGTGCGATGCGGGCTTCCGGCTCGTAGTCCTTGCTGATATATGGACGGACGGTTGAGCGACAATTAGGGTGGAGTGGCGGATAGTTGCCACCGGCTTTGGCTTCGCTGACTTTGTAGATTTTGCCGTCATGTTCTTGGCAGATTTCGCTCGTGCGGCCGTCGAGTGTGGCGACAAATACAAATTGCTTGATCCCCATCGACTCGTAGGATTCGATTTCGGCTTTATTCTCGAAGTAGTTGGTCTCAGTCCTCACTAGACGCTCGGCGTAGTATTTGCCAACGCCGAAGCGCTGTTGAATCTCGCGGATGGTTTTGGCGGGCGGTTGGCCGGACGCGATGGCGACGCCGAGTTTGCCTTTGAGCTGGCCAGCAAGCACCTCGGTATTCGCCCAAATCCGGTCAGAGTAGTTTTTGCCTTGGAAGCGTGAGCCGAGGATGCCGTTGACGGTCTTCGTATTGAGCTTGGAAAAGGACGGTGTAGCGCCGAGCCCTTTGGCGGTGTCAAACACGGTCTTATTGAAGGCGTCGTTGATGGTGGCGGCGTGAGATTTGGCTTGAATAAGGTTCTGTTTCAGCCCCACCTTTTTCATTTCGCCCCACATCTGAGCGTTGAGCAGTTCGAGCCGCGTCATCCGGCCGGCGTAGGCTTCGGGTAGATAAGTTGAAAGGCCGAGCTTTTTCATCTCTTCATGAAAACGCCACACATCACCACTTGGAGCGATAGAGCGAAGTGCTTGCATATCGAAGCCGGCGTCGCCTTTGTAGTAATTCGTATAGAGCGCCTTGATGTCGCGGACGGTTTTGCGTCGCGCCTCATCATATACCCCAAACACCTGCTTGATATATGGGTTCGAGGCGCGCTCGGCGGCGGTCAACCGCTCGATCGACCGCTTCTCCCAATATACGCTTGTCCGTCGTCTCAACGCCATCTACGTCTCCTACACTTCGAGTGGATTATCGTCGGCGTGAATCTTGTTCTGATCGTCCGGTTCATTTTTGCCGAACTCGCTATCATCGATTCTCGCGCCGGCCTCAGCCTCGACATTCTTAATTTCCTCTTCGGCGTCTGGCACGAACGAAAGCTGGCGAACGAGGGTCTTTTTACTCACAATATCAACGAGATTATTGATCATTTGACTAGTCTCCAAGTCGTTCTTCGGGAGTATGCTATTGAATACCACATCGACATCTGAACTCTTAAGCTCTTCCATCTTCGACTTCGTTTTGAGGAAGCGAGAGTACAACACCGCTCGTTCTCTCAGTCCAGCCTCGAAGTAACGTGATTTGATGCCCACATTCCAGAAGAAAGCAACCAGCTTGTAGAGAATTGCTACACCAGAGCTGTTGCCAGCGAACTCTTTATCACTTAGGTCGGGTGTCATTGAAAACTTGTGAATGTCGGCAGCTAGGGTCTGGCGTAGAATGTCCGCGCCGGCCTCGTCGACATCTTTGACGATATACTCCCCCTTGGCGTCGGCAGGCAAACCGACCGTCCGCTTCTTTTTGATGTCTTCCTTGTCTTCGGTTGTCATTTTTACGCCATAGAAAGCAAGAATGGCATCGACTAATTCTTCGCGGTCGGTAATACGGTCAGATTGGAGAATGTCGTAGTCGTCGATAAGGGTGAGCACCGATTCGTAGTCGCCTTTTAACCGCTTGTTGTTCGGGAACTCGATAACTGGAACCTCTGCGAAGAAGTGGGGTTCGTCCGCCTCTGACGGAACGAGGTTGCCACCTGCGTATTTGTATCTCCGGATCGTCCTCGGGTCAATGATGGTTAGGCCATATTGATCTTTGACAGCCCTACCCTTATCATCATAAACCGGCTCGTAGTTGACGGCGTAGAGCTTGCGGTGCTTTACAGAATTGTCGTAGATGACGAAAGTATTCTTTGGATCGAGCTCTGTTGATTCGATATTTGAATCCTCGTCAACGTAAATGCGCTCATAGGCACGCCCGAAAACGCTGAGGCTTTCTGCAAGTTCAGCATCGTGATCATCGATCGACTGGGCTTTATATGCTTCGATTAGTGCATCGGTCTTTTTTACCCCTTTTGCAAAATTGTACGATACTGGGTTGCTTAGCATGTAGCCGTTGTTGATGTGCGTGATGTACTTCGCAAAGTTGTGATTCGCTTTAATATCATTTGGCGGCGTATTCACGCGATCTGGCTCGTCGTCGAAGTATGATTCAAGCTGAGTAAGTCGAGGTACATCTTCACTCTGATGACGATCGATAAACTGCTTAACCAAGACGGCTGTCAACTCTGCGCCTCTAGGTAGTGTGTATTTGTAGATTTTATTTGCCATAGCGTTCCTTTCTAAAACCTAATGCGTGGATCTTTGGTGGAGTTTGCACCCTCGTCCAAAAATTGGATGCGGCGATTATCGCCGGTTACTGCTTCGTAGATGGCGGCGAGCACATCACATAAATCATCGTGGGCATTCACGCCCTTGCGCTGGTATCTCAGCACCTCATTCGCCGCCTGTGGCCATTTCTTCTGCCAATTTGGCGGCATAAATAAGTGTCGCTGAATCCAGCCCGATGATGCTAAAATGCGAGACTCCTTATTCTTCGTTTGCGCCGGCGTCTCAATCACAACGCGAGAATTATGCAGTTCATTCTTCAAAATACGCTCAACATTGCGGGCGAATCCGCGGCCGCCGTTGTTGGACTCAATTCGAGCCGTCCGAACATCACCAGAATGCAGCATCTCGGCCACTTCATGCTCCGTTTTCTCCATCGACTCATCCGTGTAAACTAAATCAGTTATATAAACATCTTCACCATGTTGTATGTAGTTTGCGCTCGCGAGGTAGTCCTTACCTCTGTCAGCAGTGTCCGTAATGTTATATACTTCGCCCTCCGGTAGCACATCCCACTCCATAAACGGCTCATACAGACGCCCCTTAACATCGATCGGCATTTGGTTATAGTTCGCCTCGACAATATCTGGATTCATCTCCTGAGTCTTGCGATCGAAAGCACGACGGCTCAAAATGCTCGGACAAAGCATCGTTCCGTCATCTTGAACAGCCCTATATGCTATCACCCGCACATCATCGCCATAACTATCGATAATTCGACCCGCCAGATCATCCTTTGCCCAGCGCGTCATGATGATATATATTTTGTAGTCATCGCCTTCAAGACGCGACAGACAAGTATTATTGAACCAGTCCCATATGTCATCAAGCACCCGCTGGTTGTAAGCCTCCTCCGCGCTCTTGAGCGGGTCGTCAATAATTAAGCGGTTCACCCCAAGTCCTGTAAATGTTCCAGTTGGACTTGTGGCCAAATAATTATTTTCACCACTCCCCTCCAACCCCCAGAGCGAAGCACTCGCATCGCCAAACTTTATCTTCACGTTCGGGAATACATCTTTATAAACAATCGCATTACCACCCTTCGGCGTGCGTATCGTGTTCCGAACTTTCTTTGCGAAAATAGTGGCCAGAGTCTCGTTGTACGATGCAGTTGCAATCTTCTTCGTCGGATCTTTGCCGAATAAATGCTCTGTAAAGTTCTGCGCCGTAAAAGACTTCAAGTGCCGTGGCGGCACGTTCAAGACCAAATAGTGCTGCTTTGTCTGGTTCTCGAACGCCTCTAATTCTTCACAAATCCTTCTCAAATAAACTCGATCGTCAGTATAGCCCGTCGGATACATCAACCTGCAATAATCATAAAAATGCCGACGCGCCAGCTCAACCTTTGCGCCACGCGCAGCCAACTTAACATCAATCATCTCGACCTCCCGCAGCGAGCTTGCGCAACTCTTCCTCAGTCAAATCCGCAAATGGGTTGTTGTAAACAGGGTCTTCGGTTTCGGTGATCGTCTTATCCACCCAGCCATAATTATTCTTGAGCGAAAAGATTGCGCCAGTCGCAGTGCCGGAGCGGAAGAGGTATTGCTCAGTGTCTTCGTAACACCTTAGTTTCGCCTGTTTTATCGTGTCAGAAAACTTCTTGATTTGCTTATTCGCTTTTACCTGCTCGGGAGTTAATTCCTCACGTTCGTCGTATTTGCCTTTCTCGTAATCCAACAACGTCTCGCGCGTAGTTCCCAAGTGGACGGCAAGTCCGGTTACGGTAAACGCCTTAGCTTTTACCATCACATAGGGCTCACTGCCATCGACATTTTTCTCAGCTGTCTTGTCAACAAGGCGATTGCCAAACATATCGCGTTTATAATCATAGCAAGACGCAAAATACTCGTCGATCGCAGCCCGCAAAGCTTTCGCCGACTTAAACTTTAGCGGACGCCCGCCGCCTACGCCTTGCGCCATACTTAACCCTCCGCTTCTTCTAGCTCATCAACAGGCAATTCGTCCTCGCTCGCTAACTCGACATCGGCAGCCTTTCCTGCGCCGCGCAAATCCTCAACAACTTCAAATTGATACACTCGGCCAAACGCCCTAAACTCTCGTTTTTCGCCCGTATCGGCGATCTCCGCCAGATCAAAAACCTTACCGTAGAGATTTGCTACTAACCTGCCCTCACTGTTCCGTTTCACTTTAATAATTTCGCCCATATCTTGCTCCTTTCCTATCTTTATTGAAACGCCCACGAAAGAGCCATGGTTTTGCGCGGGCGCACTCTCTGCTCGCACTATTAAATCCCCAATACTCGGAGCTTTCAAAAGTCCTCGTTTGCCAAGCAAGACATAGCGTGGTCGTCTTAGCATATCTTGACCAGCAACATCAGACACGACACTCATCTCTGCAACTATCCGCCTCGACCGTTCATGAAACATAAAAGCTCGCTTACCTCGGAGTCGAATCCAAACATCTTGGTTCGCGCCAGTTTCTTTCAGAATATCGTTGGCAGCAAAAACGCCCTGCGTCAATAATTCTTCGAGCGTAAAGCTGTCCCGCAGTGAGCCGGACGGTCGATCCACGAGACGATCGCAAAGCACACGTCCAGTAATCATCAACTCAAACTCTGTTATTGTGATATTCCTAATCATTTCAAAATATCTCCGGTTATTTTTTCGAAGATCAAAAAAGCGCCCATTGGATTTCTCCAAATGGACGCGAATGATCTTGCGGCTATTATACCACAAGCATGGTTGTTTTATCTAACCCGCTCTCATTCGAGGCCAAGATCTGAGACTATAAGTGGCGGAGCTTCTCGCAGAAAGCACCAGCTACACCTCGGGCGGCCTGAATGTGCCCAACTTTTTTGTCACCCAATAGATCCTTCGCGAAATCTCGGCCTCTAAAAAGAGCAGGTTATAACTCCAAGAACTATTTTTGCTGCAATTGCATGTCGTTAGCCTCCTTATTCTTACGCTTCCGCCTCTGCTTTTTTCTCAACGCCTTCTTTGTCATATTAACTTCCTTTTTTATTATTCGTACGACTTTTTACTGATACGTTTCCGTCTCCCAGCTCACAAAACTAGAGTCGACGTTTCGACGGATCACTAGAAAATAATATCTTCCAAACCACCGTTTATCTTGAACGATGTGGATACGCTGAACCGAAAACCCTCGCTCTGCCAGCTCTTGCATCCTACGAGGCAAGCAAAACGAGTTGAGAAAATTATGGCTACCCAAGAATGCAATACCCTTCCGGGCTATTTGCGAGGCCTTTTCGACAAATTGATGGCCCTGATTGAATGGAGGATTTCCGATAACCCAATCAACTGGCCGGTTCCAATTGGTCAAAAAATCAACTCCATCTTCTATCTCGCACTCAAGCCTTTCGACTCGGTATCTCGCGAGCTCCTTATACCATACTTTGTTTCTGCCGCTGCCGGCATCCAATACTACATCGTCGCCAGCAAATGGAACATGCTCCAGTAAGTCAATTACCATACGAGGATTCGTGTAATGCAACTCTGGAGTTATTTTCCAGTCAATCATCTCTCACTCCCTTGTGCAAGATAAAACCGCTCACCCTTTAACCGCTCATAATACGACTGACCATTATTTGTGACCGCATACGGCAACATCACCTGGTCAAGCGTTACAACTCGCGCCTGAATAATCGCCAACTGTGCCTCGACCCAATCCTTGACAATCCGCCACGCCACTCGCTTCGCTTGATCATTATTCTTCAAGTGATTCAGCACACCAGCTTGCTTATTCATAACCTGCAAAACATTCTGCCAGTTATTCGGCAAGGTATAGCCCATCACCATCCCATCAACCATTATCTGAAAACTAATGGCTGCAACCTCGCCATCCGAATCATAATCACTCACGATTTTTGTCGCACCACACTTCGCCAGCGCCTTCTGAATCTCCGTGCAAGTCCTATCCACCGAAACCTTTGTTGTGTAATTAAGAATTGGCATTGTCGACTCCTTTCATAAGGCGGCTCATCTGCCGCTTGACGATTTTCTCTTGCTCTCGCCTGTAGAAATCGAGCAACTTCGCCATATTCTCCATTGTCAGAGTGATTCCAGTGATACGCTCAACCTCCAACCCTCTAAGAATGGTTACAACCTCGTCGAGAGATCGACCGCAGATTGTCATAGTGTCAGTCTTGATAATATCCTCTTCGTAAAACAGAAACGCCTCGCCGTCATTATAGGCAACACCAGATGCGCCGCGGAAATATGTTTGAAGGTCGCCACACCACGCCCTCCGACCACTCTGCGACCCAAGATAATCAAAGTTGTGCTCTTCACACCATTTTTCAAAATCCTTCTCATCTTTTGGGGCGTAATCAAGATCGACTTTAATGTAGCCGGTCGGGAGGATTTTATTTTTCATACGTATTACCTCCCATACACATTCCGCCACATAACCGCCCAATCTTCAATATAGCGTTCATATCGTCCCCAAAATAAAAATTATGGATTTTATCAAACTTATCCGTGATTGTGAGTGCGGCTACCTTGCGATCCATAAAGTCTTTTCGGCAATACTGCGAGTTTATAACTGCATCAGCCTGCTCTTCCAGACGGCAGTCCCAAGGGAAGGCCATATCATAAGTTCCAGTGACATATTCATCATAGACGGTGCCACAGTTATGCTCATAGGGCGCATCATCCCAGTCGTCACCCCATTGCTTTCCATTCTCACCGAGAAAAAACCTGACGAGATTTCCTTTTATTTCAATGTCGATAATCTGTTTGGCCGATCGTTTTTGGGCTTCTTGTTCGACTTGTTCTTGACCATAACCTCTGCTCATTTTGATCCTCCTAAATAGTTATCGATAATTTTCTTCGCCGCCTCTAGCCCAACTGCAAACGCCGCCATATACCCTCGATTGCGGAGCCTATCTAAAACAAACGCCTGCTCCGCAATATGCTCACTCGCCCAATCCCCGTTCCGCTTTCTCAAACGCTCACCCTCCTTCTTCAACTCGATATACAGCCCACCAAAACACCTCACGTCATAACCAGCCGGAGTATTTACGTTTTTTACCGGCAGCATCTTATGTTCAGCAATCTCCAAGTCCGGCCAAGCCCGCCGGCAACCATTCTGCGCCGACTGAATCTTGTATTGCTTCGGCCTTAGCGCCGCCCCGCTTCCATAATCCATATGGAACATCACATCCGGATACTCGCGACACAAATAATCCGCAACCCGAATCGACAACTGCACCTCCGGCTTCAACGCATAAAACTCTCTTTCGGAAAACATCTGCAATGGATACTTTTTGTTTGTCATTGTTTCCCCTCCCTGACCACGTCAAAGATACGCACCTCATCCAAGTGAAGCAGTAAAGTAAACGTCACACTCATCTCACCTCCTCCAGCTCCTTCGACATCTTGACGAGAGTTTTCTTTGATAAACCACGCCTGCTCTTTGCGCCGCCGATTCGACCAGCCTCCTTAGCTCTTTCCGGGCCCGTCAATCCGTCAGGACCGACGAACTCACAACCAAATCCACTGTTCGGCGTAATTTTAGACCCACCAATTCGACCAATGCGGCGATAAAACCCGACTCCATACTTCTTTTTTATTGTTGCAGCCGCTCTACGGCCACCCTCAAGTGTTCCAGCCATCACCCCTCCACCCCCCTAAAAAACCCGTTCTCATCCAACTCGCACAGCTGCCCCTGCAACTTCTCGGCATCCATAATGTCCAATGACTCCGCCGCCACCAATTCCTTCCCCATCGTACTCCCCGTCTCGCCGCTACTAACCACTCTCCTCCAACCAATAACACCAAGCTTCACATACCGACCCACCAACCGCAACTCCCGCTCCGTCAGCGTAATCTTGAAAACCTTATTATTCTTATCCACCGAACTTGTACCAATCATCTTTTTATCCTTTCGTTATATTCTTATTTCTTATCTATCCTTAAGCCGATCCTCCAATCGGCCGCTTACCCTCAACCTCCGGATCCTCCGTAGTGCAACACATCCCCTTAGGCTCCGGAACCCGCACCCGCGTCCTCGCCCACACAAACCCCAGAAAAACTACTAACACCACTAACCCAATCACCGCAATCGCAAACAACCCCTTATACAAACTCGCCTCATCCTGCGCCACCGTCAGCATCTTGCGTAAATCCTCAACCTTACTTCGCGGATCCCGCATAAACTGACCATTAGGGTTTCGCCATGCCTTCAACGTCTTACCATTCTTGTTCTTAAAATAATCCATTCTTACCTCCTTTTATGTTTCGGGCGCCGCGTTATCCGTCATTTGCCTTATTGACCAAGTAGGCGGTGGGAATACCTACCAGTAGCGCCCGAATTGTTAAACTACCTTACCGGATCCTCCAAAAACTCCCCCGCCACCTGCTTCTGCAATTTCGCCTCCGCCTCTTCCGGCGTCAACTCCGCCTCCGGCTCAATCCCGGAATCCACAATCGTCCGAATAGCCTTCAGCTCCTCGCCCATCTTCCGGTTTCGCTTCGCAATCTCCCAAGCTTCTTTTTGCAATTCAATAAACGCCTCAAAATCCTCATCACTCTGGATATAATTCACAAAATCCAACGCATACTTTCGGTGCAACTCATCGCCAAACATCATCGTCGGCGCCCCGCCCGTTTCACTCGGCCCACTTTCTACCGCCTCATTCAAAACCCGCGCATCCTCCGCCCTCTCCGCAGCCTGCTTGGCATCCGCATTCTCTTCGGCCCGTTCAGCAGCCAACCTCGCCTGCCGCGCTCGTCGTTCCCGCACCTTCTTCATCCCCCAATGCCCTTTACCTTCACTCATTTTTTTACCTCTCTTACCGTTGTAGTTTCTACAACATTTAATTTCTCGTACCCATATCCCGCACCATCAACAACTCTCTAATCCCCCGCCTCCTTCATATACAACTTCTCGCTCGCATACCTAGCAATATCCTCATCATCAATCGCGTCTAGCATATTGTCCGCCCCGACATCCTCGACAACCTCCGCCAAGTCCACCCCCTCAACCGAAATCACCACACTATCCAACGTCCCATTCGCCACACTCACCCCCTCCGACTCGAACTCAAGATCATACTTCGTCATCTCGCCCCCTCCCTTACCGGAAACATCGCCGGCTTAACATCTTTCTTGCCCACCATCACCGCCGCGACCTCAATATTTGTTGCGCCACGGTCCTTCAACCACTGCTCGGCCTTTTCGGCATCGGCCTCATCCTCGTAATCCTGCGATCGCTCATCACCATTCTTATCCCGCCAATAAACCCTAAAGGTTTTTTCGAAGATCATACAACCTCTCCCTCCTCAGCATCCTTCCCCCCAGCCAACCTCGGAGCAGTTCCATCGCCAATCTCTTCCTCCAAGTAAATCCCGCCCAGTCCGAACGAAGCCCGAATCGCATTCGCCTCCGCACACTTCGCCAACATCACTCGCGGCATCGTCGCCCAAGTCCCCTGTGGATCACCCTTCTTAAACTTCCCGTCCCTGTCATCATAGGAATGCGTCTTGCAAAACTCCTCCATATACGCCGTGTATTCGCCGATCTTCGTAATCTTGCCCGGATCACTAAAATACCCATAAACCTCAACCGTCGCACTATCCAACTTTGTGCCGTCGCTATCCTTGAACACAAACACTGCCTTACCCGTGTACGCATACGTCGGATTCTTCGACTCCCGCGCCATCCTCCGAAACCCGTGGATACTCACTATCGGCTCCAACTTCTCGATCCACTGGTCGCCAACCTTACTCCGCTGGTAAACCGGATAAACCTCCTTCCGTAGCGGATTTAACCCATACTGCTTAGCGATCAACAGAAAATATGCCAAGTCCTCAATCGGCCGCAACCGGTTCATCTTGTCGTACCCAATAACGTTCCGATGGATATTGCCGATCAAACGCTCCTTGCTAACGCCCTCACCCCACTCACCAATATAATCCGTAAACTTGCGATACTCACCCACCACATTCACCTTCTTACTTCCCCCGTTCTTTCTATCCTCTTTCATTACTTCCTCCCTTCAATCGGCGCAAAACACTGCACCCGAACCGGATTCACCATACTCGAACCCAAATACAACATATCCCCTTTACCAAGCAACCTCTCGCCCCCGGCCCCATCCAAGATAATCTCGGAGTTCTTAGCCGTCGCCACCCGCAAACACGCCTTAACTGGACAATTCGCCTTAATAATCGGGGCCACAATATCCGCACTCGGCCGCTGCGTCGCAATAATCACCGAAATATTCGCCGCCCGACCCTTCTGCAAAATCCGCGCCAGATTCGTCTCCATTTCCGCCCGCGCATCAACCGTATAACTCTCGATCTTCGGCTCGCCCTTCTTCGTATAACCCACAACCCTCTGCCGCGTCTCTTTCCCTAGCTGCATCACCAAGTCCGCATACTCATCAATCACCAACACATGTCGTCGGCCGTTTCGCACACCTTTCTTGTAGCGGTTCTCCATCAACTTTACCAAGTTGGCAATCTTCTGTGTAATCTCAGCCTTTTCCGTCAAAACCGTGCAAAAATCTGGCGCTAGGTCGTTAAAATCCATCATCTTACAGTCCGCCACCGCCACATCGCAGCCCCTCAAACTGACGATTATGTTGCGAATAAACACCGACTTACCACTCCCCGTCTGGCCACCAATCAGCATATGCGGCATCTTGGCCAGATCATCCCAAACCGCCTTATTCATCGTATCCACGCCAATCGGGATTTGCGTGCCTCTGCCAACATCGTTGCAAACTGGGAAACTCTGTTCTTTTGGCACCTCAATCCCCACTGTCTGCGTCCCGTAAATCGGCGCAATAATCCGCACCGCCTCCGAACCCAGCGCCAACGCTACATCATCTTCCAATCCCGCAATCTTGCTCATCCTCACGCCACGATTCGGCTTTAGCAT
>QMCD01000888.1_pt1 | contig 27712 bp, 31 predicted proteins | sample 1821841 | NCBI WGS metagenome assembly QMCD01 (sample SAMN01991225, study PRJNA193472) | Termite gut metagenome, whole genome shotgun sequencing project. | isolation source: worker | host: Macrotermes natalensis | reverse complement strand
GGTCGGGACATCGTCGGGCTCTTCGCGGAGTACTTCGGTAGGCACATCGAGCGGCTCGTCGCGGAGTAGCAACGTGAGCACACCGCCCCGGACCAGCAGCTCGTCTTCGCGGAGTAGCTCGGCATCGTCTTCGCGCAGCAGTAGCAACTCGTCTTCGCGGAGCAGCTCGGCATCGTCTTCGCGCAGCAGTAGCAGTTCGTCGCGGAGCAGCGGCAGTAGTTATTCGTCGTCATCCTCATCTTCCTCGTCTTCCTCGTCTTCGCGGAGCAGCGGCGGCTCGTCATCGCGCAGCAGCAGCTCGTCATCGAGAAGCGGAGGTTCGTCGCGAGGCAGGTAAGCAGATAAAAACCACACAACGGACATGAAAAAGACAGTGATCATAGCAGCGGCGCTCATGATGACGTGCGTAGCCGCACACGCACAGCAAACGACGAAAGATGTCGCCTTCGGCATGGTGCCCGGGTTCTCGAACTTCGGCATAGAAAGGCTACACCAACTATCCACTTTCGACAACAACCTGTCGACGGCGCGCAGCGTGGCAATGGGAGGCGCCTTCACCTCGCTCGGGGCCGACCTCTCGTCGATGCACATAAACCCCGCGGGGTTGGGAATGTACCGCAGGTCGGAGGCGGGGTTTACGGTGGGGCCGACGATCAACAACATCGATGAAGGGAATGGGCAACGGCAAGGATTCGCGAATGGCAATGGGGCTCAACAACTTCGGCGTGGCGTTCAACGTCCACCAGGGGGCGGGAACGGTGACCGGCTTTACGTTCGGAGTGGGATACTCGCGCATGGCGGATTACAACTACCGCGGGAAATTCAAATACTCCGACCGGAACACCATAATGGATATGTATACCAACCAGGTGGCGCTGTTCCACAACTCCGGCGGCGATTTCAACCACCCGTATGACGCAGATATGAACTCAATGGGTGCAATGCTCGCATGGGAAACGGGACAGATAGACGTCTTCGAAGAGATGGTTGGAGAAAATCTGATGTCGATATACTATCCCTGGGGTGTGGGGCCCGGAACAACGACGGCAAAACACACAAGCACACTCTCGCAGGGCAGCGCGGGCGAATATGTATTCTCGGGAGGATGGAACTTCAAAAACCGTTTCTATGCAGGGTTCTCGGTCGGCATGGTGGACATATACCAGAACCGCGAAGTGCTCTACTCGGAACGCTATGAAAACAACGATACGGCCGACGACCCGGCAACCCTCAGAATGACATATAACCAGAGGATGAAGACCGTTGGGGAGGGAGTGAACTTCAAGGCGGGGTTCGTATACAGGCCCATATCCGACCTGCGGCTGGGATTTGCATTCCACTCGCCCACGATCGCATCGGTGCGCGACAGGTATGACTCGTGGATGCGCTCGGAATACACCGACGGTATCGTGACGCGCGAGACACCCGGAAATCCCGAATGGAACGAGTTTGAAGAGAGGTTCTATACTCCCGCGAGGCTGTTGGCCGGAGTGTCGTATATCTTTTTCGATAGCGGAGTGCTCTCGATCGACTATGAACATGCGTTCTATAACGGCATGGGAGTTCGCGGCGACGAGTATGGTTTCATACCCACGGGAGAGGTGGAGACATACAAAGAGCTGGTGCGCGAATCGGTGAAGAGTTCCTTCAAAGGGTCGAACACCCTGCGTGCGGGGCTCGAAGTGATGGCAGACGATATGGTGTACCTGCGTGCCGGGTATTCGTTCTCGAAACTCGGAGTGAAGGATAATTGGATGCCCGATGTGCCGCTGGCCGTCGAGGAGCAACGTGCATCGGTAGGCGCAGGGTTCAAAATAGGGAGGCACACGTCGTTCGACATCGCTTACTCGCTCACCGATACCAAATACTCCGACTATGACCTGTTCGCATACGAGCCGTCGTCGGGAGGCAGCGTAATCTCGTCAGATGAGCTCACAAAGCTGAAATCGATAAGGCATAACGTGCTTCTGTCGCTGAACTGGAGGTTCTGAAACTGCAACAGCGCGTGATGTAAGATAGCAGCGGCCGTACACTTGACGTGTACGGCCGCTCTGTTTTGCGGGATGCTCACCGCTTGGGTTGTCGGCGCAAAAACCGGCCGTTGATGGTAAGCGCCCTCCAGCCCCATGCGCCCAGCACTCCGAGGCAGGAACCCAGCGCCACGCCTAACAGAATGTCCTGCGGGAAGTGCGCGGCGACATATATACGACTGTAGCTTACGGCCAGAACCCAGACACACATCATCGCTGTAAACCACCGTCGGCGCAGTACCATGCATGAGATTGTGGCTATCGCCGCCGTAGTGGCAGCATGGGCAGATACAGTACCGTGACGCCCGCCATGATAGTTATGAACAAGATGAGGATCCAACCCCTCCGTATGCGACGGACGTAAGCGCGGAGCATAGTCGGCGAATATAACAGATGGTGCATCGCTCTTGAAAAATCCTGCGATAAGGTCGGCGGCACCCACGGCAGCACCGATGAATGCTACTGCCAACAATGCCCTCCGCCACCCCATCTGATGAATAAACATATAGATGATAAACAAATAGAGTGGCACCCAGGTAAGTTTACCTGTCACCACCCACCAAAATTCGTCCCAGAACGCGCCGCCATCATAGTTCAGCGCATCAAAAATTCCTATGTCCCACATTTAATTATGAATTATGAGTTATTAATTATGAATGAGGACGCCGCCAAGTATGGCCGTTAGCTAAAACTGAAAATATATAAACGGCTGTATATCTGCCGACTTTATCTGCATCACGATCCATATTATGCCTACTATGACGAGCGCCATGCCCCATAGCGGCATGCGTATCATGCGGCGGCGAGCAGCCTCCTCCCAACGACGCGGGATGAAATGCGCCGCGTAACCTAATGCTATAAGTCCGAAAACGGCCGCGTAACCTGTCACTACCTGCGGTATCAGTCGCGCGTCGAAACGGGTGAATATTTGTGAGAACATCTGTCCCGCCACTTCCATATTCGGAGCACGGAACAGCACCCAACTTATACATACTATCACAAAGGTACTCAAAATCCCCACTATCCTTAGGCCGCGCCTCATCTCGACACCTGCCTTGTACTGAGGCCGTAACGCCTTGTCCACTGCCAACGCAACGCCGTGCAGACCTCCCCACAATACGAAGCGCATCGCCGCCCCGTGCCATAAACCGCCCAGAAGCATAGTGATCAGAAGGTTGAGGTATGTTCTCGATTTGCCCTTGCGGTTACCACCAAGCGAGATATAAAGGTAGTCCTTCAGCCAACTCGACAGAGAGATATGCCACCGCCGCCAGAACTCGGTTATACTTGCCGACTTATACGGCGAGTCGAAATTTCGAGGAAAACGAAAACCCAACAGCAACGCCAATCCTATAGCCATATCGGAATATCCCGAAAAGTCACAATATATCTGTATCGCATAGCCCAACACCCCCATAAGATTCTCGAAACCGCTGTAAAGCAAGGGGTTATCGAATATTCGGTCGACGAAATTCAGACTTATATAATCCGAAATAACAGCCTTCTTGAACAGTCCCACGGCGATAAGAAAAACACCGGTCCCGAACATCACGCGCGTTACGACCAACGGCCGCTGCCTGATCTGCGGAATAAAATCCCTCGCACGCACGATAGGCCCCGCAACCAACTGCGGAAAGAACGACAGATAGAACGCATAGTCCAACCAGTTACGTAGTGGTTCTATACGTCGGCGATAAATATCGATCGTGTAGCTCATCGATTGAAAGATGAAGAACGATATCCCAACGGGCAAAAAGATATTCTTGAAATCAAAAATATCGGCACCCGAAAGAGAATTGACTATTCCTATAAAGAAATTGGTGTATTTGAAATAGCCCAACAACCCCAGGTTCACCGCCACACTCAGTGCCACCAGCCAACCTCTGTGTTTTTCCGTGCGCCACAGGCACTGCCCTATAATATAGTCGCTCGCCGCAACGAAGAGCAGCAGCAGGAAATACAACCCGCTCGACTTATAGTAAAAATAGAGTGAAAAGAGCAACACATAGAGTATGCGCAGCCCAACCTTGTTGCGCAGAAAACGGTAGAAAAACGTGAACCCAAGGAACAGGAACAGAAACAGCCCGCTGCTGAATATCAGCGGCGCACGCGGGTCGTACTTCAGCAGACTCCATATTTGTTCCAACGCTGCCGTCATTGTTCCGATTTGCCATCTCCTTCAGCCGGAGATGGGCAGTATTCGTTAAACATCTCCATAAGTGCGCCGTAGAGCATATCTCCCTGACGGAGGTAGCCATCCTCTGTGAGGTGTATGCGATCGCGGTTCGCCAACCCGTCTGTGTACCATGCCGCCATCGCACCTTTGCTTCCCGCTGCCTCGTAGAAATCCCAGCATGCCACGCCGTTATCCAATGCCGTGTTTCGGATTATATCTGCTGCTGCTGCAATGTTGGAGTTGGGATTGTAACGTCTTCCTGCGCGGCGGCAGGCCTCCATCGGCGTGGTAAGCAACACTGCTGCATCGGGGTAGGCCGCCTTTATATCGCGTACGAAACCGTCCACGACATTATACAACTCACCCTCTCTGAAATTGCGCCCGAAACAGTTGTTCGTTCCCAGCGATATTATTATCAGGTCGGGCCTCAACACTGCCAAACTACCTTTGGCCACGCCGGAAAAGGCTTCAAAAGCGGCACCGTTAAGACCTACGGCATGATACAGTACCCCGCTCCGCCCGTTATCCAACACAAAGCCGTAATATGCCGGATTATTCAACTCTCCCTGCACAAAGCCATTCAACGTCAGCGAATCGGTTTCGTGCTCGAGCGGTATCCGTGTAGACATGCCGGTATTTGCCATATTGCAATAAGAGCCTATACTCAACTCTTCGGGTTCGAGAAGCGCCGGAGCGTCCTCGGCATGCAGTATCGTAACGCAGTCGAAAGGCTCCTTCGACCACAGTCTGAATTCGTTGAACGGGACGTCGAAAACCACCTCGATACCCGTCGGCCCCGCGACTCGTTTCGTATGGTGTGCAAACCCCGTCTTTATGTAATAATCCTTGGCTTCGTTCATTCCGGCCAACTTGTGCGGCACTATAAGCCCGCGGCCTGCATTCCCGAAACTGCCCTGCAAGAGCTCCCGCACCCTGTTAGTCCACACCCCCGCCTGAACGTGTGAGTCACCGATATGAAGTACCGTGACCACTCCCTCATCATTTTCGCGCACCGTCTCCAGCTTCTCGAAGAACGGCATTAACGATCGCGTGGAATCAGCTATTTGCGCACCGGCCGTCATCACCGACAGCACCGCGATGATCGATATGTGCCACACTCTATTCATTCCACACACTGTCCGGCTTTATATAGAGAGAATCCGATGCCGAATGCCTGTCTGTTATAATACTGTCCGATATGGCTTCAGTATCTACGACTACAGTATCTTCAATCGGCAGTTCCTCTTCCTGCTCTTCGACCGTTGCCCGCGACAAGTCCAACGCCACGCTCTCGGGTTCACGTACGCCGCCACTTAATGCACCTTCACCGTCGGCACCCCTTGCACTCAAAAGTGAACGTACGAATTGTTCTGCGATATAACGGCCGCCTGCATAACTCAAATGTGTGTAATCTTTGGCCGCCCAACCTTTCTCCACGAAAGCAGCCATACTCCCGCGGCCACCCATAGCCTCGAAAGTATTCCAGAATGCCACACCGCATGCCTGCGCCGCAGCCTTCTGCTCGCGCAACATAGCCTCGACACCCTCCTGCGTAACCATCTCTCCGCCACGTTGTGCGGCCCTGTCGCCTATACCCATAATAATGATCGTACTCCGCGGGAAGCATGCTTTCATATAATTGACAACTCGCCGCAGTTGCGAACCGTAAGCCTTGTAGTCCGTGGCATCGGCCGTCATGGCGTTCAACCCCCATTGCAATACGATCATATCGAAACCCAACATTCTCCCCAACTGTACGTTAACCTGTGCATCGGTGCCGAACATCGCTATCCCGCTGTTGCTCCTTATAGCGTAATTATCCACAGCCACGCCACGCATACCCTCGAGTACCACACCGTAACCCGCAAAACCGCCGCCCGGCGCATCGACGGAGATACGCAGACTACGCATACCGCTACCCGTTAGACTGATCTGTTGAAGTTGCCCGTCCGGCTCGGGCGTAAACCGTTTGGTTATCGAATCGTTGACCGCAACATCTATCGTCGCTCCAACCTTATCGACAAAAATAAACCGCGCCCGCGGCCACGACCCCAGCCGCTTGCGGAACCCCGTACCCTTATACTCCGACCATGCCGCACTACCCTCCGGAACACTTACCGTACCCGAAACGGCAAACATATCACGGTACTCCTCCGGTACGTTTTTCTTATATATCAAATTATAATTATACCACCCTCCGAATTGATGCCTCACGCTCGGGCGGCTGATGGATTGCGGCGTTCCCATAGGCACAAAACCGACGCCCTGGCCTCCGAAAGCCTCCTGCAACTGCTCCCTGACATCACCTGTAATCCCCCTCGATATAAGAGTCTCCGAAAAACGCTATCCGTACTGTACGCCTGCTGCTCGTTGCGTCCAAAGCCGCTGCAAAATCGGCTACCGAAACACCCTCCTCCAGTGTGTAATCATCGAAAGCCAACCCTCCACTCCAACCGGACGCCCCGCTGCCACCGGCTTCGTCCAACGGTACTGAACCTCCCAGATTCCAATTTTGCTCCACGGCAATTTCACTGGTCGCGTCTTCAATCTCCGGAGCATTCAAACGCTCTGCATCGCTAAGAAACTCTTTATCAGTATCGGTAAGTTCTCCCAAGCGCTCCTTACCACCGTCCGCAAAAACAAAAACGTCAGACAGAATATTTGCCCGACGAAAATGTAACCCGCCCATAGAAAATGGCGGGATAAAACTCAATACCAACATCGCCGCAACGACGATGAATGTGATCCGAAAAGAATATTTGGTGTAATCCCGCATTACTTGACAAGCCCCGCGCTGCGAAAACTGAAACTCCCGCCGCCCGAAGTGACAATCAAATGGTCGACGACATTAATGTCGAACAACCGCGCCGCATCGGCAATAGCCGTTGTAAGTTCACAATCGTCGCCGCTCGGCTCGGCAACCCCCGACGGATGATTGTGCACCAATACGATCCCCGAGCACAGCAATTCCACGGCCCTCTTAACGACCAACCTGTGATCGACCGTAACTCCGGCGACACCTCCCTGTCCTACTTTCTCCTTGCCCACCACGGTGTTTGCCGAACTCAGGTACAGCACCCAGAACTCTTCATAAGGCAAAGTGGCGATCTGCGGACGAAAAATATCGGCCACATCTTTGTTCGTTCTGATCGTATGTGGAATATCTACGCCTTTAGACGATACTCTACGCCCCAACTCGAATGCTGCGGCCAACGCAGCAGCTCTCGTAACTCCCAGTCCCTGCAACTTACGCAAGCCCTTGAAATCGACACGCGAAAGTTCTTCCAGACTGCCGCATTCCTGCAACAAGCTCCGTGCCAATTCCACCGCCTGCCGCCCACCGGCCCCTTCACGGACAACAATACTCAGCAACTCCGCATCGTCGAGAACCCCGACACCCTGATGTACGAGCCGCTCACGCGCAGCCTTGTCATACATATTATTCCTTGAATTTTGGTTGCACGTTATCTAACTCCGACACAGGCGCACCTGTTTTAGACAGCATTTGCTCTTTCGGTTTGGCAACCGTTTTTGATTTGGTCTGCATTTTAGGCTTAGCGACGTGTTTCTTGGCCGCAGGCTTCTTGTTTTCGGATCTACCGGCGACAGTTTTATTGGCCTCTTCACCTTCGGGTCTCGGCTTGCGCGGGCGCCCAACCAGGATCGTCATCGGCAGTAAGTTCGGGTATATCGGATTTCGATTCGGATTGCACCTTCTTCCTCGCGAGCGTGTCGACAGGCGCACCTGTTTTCGATCGGGTTTGCACCTCCGGTTCGGCAACAGTTTTTGATTTATCCTGCGCTTTAGGCTTTGCGACCGCGGGTTTCTGTGCAGTCCGTTTCTTCTCCGCAGGCACACCCTGTTTTGCGGGCGAATCCGCATTCGATTCTTGAGCGGTTTTATTGATCGTCTTAACAGGAATCTCTTCCACAGTCACCTTGCGCGGGCGGCCACGGCGTCTCGCATGTGTACCTGTGTCAAGTTTAGCTCCTTTTATCGATATTTCTCCGGTTGCATCCCCGACTGTCGACTGCTTTTTATCCGGCATGGACAAGCCCGTTTTCTTACTCTTCCTTTCACCGACTGCCTCTTTAGGCTGCACCGCTTTCTCGATCGATACCGAAACAACTCCGTCGGCCACTGTTGTCTCCACGATCTCGCTTCGCTTATCTTCCTCGGGTGTACTTTGCGTCGACTCCGACTTAGCATAAGTCTCGTGGCTGCTCTCCGGCGACTGCGCCGTTGCCCTTTCTTCCGCGGCAGAAGATGTTACCTTGCGGTGCTTGACCCCGCCTCGCTTTCTGCGCCGCTTAGGCTTGTCCGCAACAGGCGATGCATCGCCCAACGATTTGTCGACCATTTCGAGGATCATATCGCCCATGTCGTCTTTCAACACCTGCGAAACCGTGTACGCCGCCCTCTGCTCCGCCTCTTTTTTGGAACTCCCAAGCCCGTAACCCACTTCAAATCCGTCTATTATCGCCACCGATTTGAATTGAGGCGCATTTTGGGAACTTTCAGGACCGTAACTCGTAGAAAAACGCAAATGATGCCTGCCTTTTTGGCACCACTCTATAAGGCGGCTTTTGAAATCGGTCTCGGTAGTACGAATTTCGTCTAATGTGATATGTTTTTCTATCACTTTTATCAACGTGCGGTTTGCACACTCGTAGCCCTTGTCCAAATATATCGCACCCATAATGGCTTCGAAAGCATCACCATTCATGTTACGCTGCTCTCCGCCGCCGTTGGCTTTGTTGTGTATATATTTGGCCAGACCTATATCCTTGCACAACTCGTTAAGCGTTGCGCGGTTTACCATCCGCGAACGCATTTTTGTCAAGAAACCCTCGTCTTCGTGCGGAAAAGCGACAAAAAGATAGTCTGAAACGACACTCTCGATAATAGCATCGCCCAAAAATTCCAACCGCTCGTTATTGATCGGTACCCCTCTCCTCAAAAACCGAGACGCCGACCGATGGATCAGCGCCAGTTTATATAATTCCACATTATTCGGCCTTAATCCGAATATTTCTTTCAGTATCCGATAATACTCCCTATCCTCTTTCTTCCGTCTCTTGAAAATGCTAAGCATCGTATTTTTTGAAAATCACTGTCGCATTATGTCCGCCGAACCCGAACGTATTGCTCAATACCGCTCTTACATTGCGTTTTTGCGCCTTGTTGGCCGTAAGGTTCAGTTTCGGATCGATCTCGGGATCGAGTTCGTGCAGGTTTATCGTCGGGGGAACGATACCTTTGGTGATCGCCATAATAGACGCCAAGGCCTCGATAGCTCCTGCGGCGCCCAACAGGTGCCCCGTCATCGACTTCGTAGCGCTGATATTCATATTGTAGACATGCTCGCCGAACGTCGCCTTGACGCCGTTGATCTCGGCAGGGTCGCCCACCGGCGTCGATGTGCCGTGGGTATTTACATAGTCTATATCCTCGGGTTTCATGCCCGCGTCTTTGAGCGCATCGCTCATAGACTTCCGCGCACCCAACCCCTCGGGATGGGGAGCGGTAAAATGGTAGGCATCGGCACTCATGCCGCCGCCGGCTACCTCGGCGTAGATCTTGGCACCCCTTGCTTTGGCGTGCTCCAACTCCTCGAAAACCAACGCACCGGCACCCTCGCCGATCACGAAACCGTCGCGGCCGACGTCGAACGGCCTCGATGCCGTTGCTGGGTCGTCATTGCGCGTCGAGAGAGCCTGCATAGAGTTGAACCCGCCGACACCCGGCTCGGTTACCGCAGCCTCCGAACCGCCGGCGATAATAATATCGGCCTTGCCCCAACGGATGTAGTTCAGCGCGTCGATCATCGCATGGTTACTCGAAGCGCACGCCGACACGGTACAATAATTCGGGCCCATGAACCCGTACTTAATCGATATGAACCCCGCAGCGATATCGGAGAGCATCTTTGGTATGAAGAAAGGGCTGTATCGAGGCACTAAACCGCCTTCGACATAGCCCTTTACTTCCTGGTAGAACGACTCCAACCCTCCGATACCCGAACCCCAGATCACACCCGCCATCTCGCGGTTGATCTTTTCTACGTCCAGTCCGCTGTCGGCCATTGCCTGCTCGGCTACGACCAACGCATACTGCGTGAACAGGTCGTATTTGCGAGCTTCCTTGCGGTCGAAAAAGTTGTTGGGGTCATACCCTTTGACCTCGCAGGCGAACTTCGTTTTGAAGAGCGCCGGATCGAAACGTGTGATGGGTGCCGCACCGCTAACTCCGTTCTCAAGATTGGAGAAATACTCCTGAATATTGTTCCCCAGGGGATTGATGGTTCCTATGCCCGTTACGACAACTCTTCTTTGGTGTGCCATGTTCGAGGTCTGATGTGATTGAAAGTTTGTTATTATTTCTTTGCTTCGATGTAGGTAACTGCGTCGCCGACGGTCTGGATCTTCTCGGCGTCCTCATCGGGAATCGAAATGCCGAATTCCTTTTCGAACTCCATGATGAGTTCAACGGTGTCGAGCGAGTCAGCGCCCAGGTCGTTAGTGAAGCTGGCGGCAGGTACAACCTCGGCAGCATCAACGCCCAATTTGTCGACGATAATCTCGGTCACTTTGTTTTTAACTTCAGACATAGCTTTGTTTTTTTGGTTTAACAATATCTTTTTTTCAAAGACAAATTTTTGCAAAAGTAACACTTTTTCCCGTACTTTGACCAAAATTTAGTAAATTTTATGACTGACATCGCCGTATTCGCGTCAGGGACGGGTTCCAACGCCGAAAACATTTCATGCTATTTTGCAGGTTCCACCGCAGTACGTGTAGCACTTATCGTTACCGACAATCCTGAAGCGGGCGTTATTGCGCGCGCACAGAAACTCGGAATACCCGTCGAGATTGTCCCTCGTGCCGATTTTCGTGCCGGCGGCAGTCGGGCGCTCGGTGTGCTTGCGCAATACCATATAGATTATATAGTACTTGCCGGTTTTCTGTCGCTTGTGCCGCAGGCGATAATCGATGCCTATCGAGGGAAAATAATAAACGTCCATCCCGCATTGCTGCCCGCCTACGGAGGTAAAGGAATGTACGGTTCGCGAGTGCACGAGGCGGTAGTCGCAGCGGGAGAACGCGAATCGGGTATCACCATACACCATGTCGACGAACATTTCGACAACGGCGACATAATAGCACAATTCCGCGTCGGCATTACACAGGACGATACTCCCGAATCGCTGGCGGAGAAGATACATGCTCTGGAGTACGAGCATTTTCCCAAAATAGTAGAGCAGGAAGTATGTGCCTGCACCACGCATTGCCATCTCGAGACGAGTTTTGGCAAGTGAAAGATCTCTCGCTGCACGCCCGAAATGACAGTGCGTGTTCGCGCAGAGCGATTCTTTTTTACCTCGAGATTATCAAAAGATCTATTCCGTTTCACTAAACACTGAATGACAGCTTAACACATATAACTCATAATTCTTAACTCATAATTCTTAACTCATAATTCTTAACTACTAATGAGACTTTTACTGATCAGCAACTCCACGAACGCGGGTGAGGAGTATTTGAAGTACCCTGTGGGTAACATCCGCGATTTTCTGGGCAACGTAAAAGAGGTGCTCTTCGTACCCTACGCCGCCGTAACGTTTTCCTACGACGACTATGTGCGAAAAGTGCAGGCACGTTTCGACGAGATCGGCGTCAAAGTGCGCGGCGTACACGAATTTACCGACCCTCTCACACAGGTCGCGAACGCCAAGGCCATCGTGGTAGGCGGCGGCAACACCTTCGCCCTCTCGAAGAAGATGCAGGAACAGGGTCTTATACAGGCCATACGCGAACGAGTGTTGGCGGGCATACCTTATATAGGATGGAGCGCGGGAAGCAATGTGGCCTGCCCCACGATATGCACAACCAACGATATGCCTATCGTACAACCATCATCGTTCAACGTTACGGGCCTGGTACCGTTCCAGATCAACCCCCACTACCTCGACCACAATCCCGAAGGACATGCGGGCGAAACGCGCGAGCAACGTATTGAAGAGTTTATCGAAGCCAATCCCACAGTATGGGTGGCGGGCTTGCGCGAAGGATGCATGTTGCGCCTGGAGAGCGGCAAGTTGGAACTTATAGGCCCGCGGCCGCTACGCATATTCAGACACGGGCAACAGCCTCGCGAACTCAACACCGGCGACGACCTGCAATTCCTTTTGGGGTGATAGATCGCGGCGCGTGGGGCGAGGAGGTAGCGGTACGGTGGTTACATGATGAAGGTTTCGAAATACTCGATACCAACTGGCGTGCGGGCCGATATGAAATCGACATCGTCGCTCGTCGCAGTGGGGTAGTGCATTTCGTAGAAGTGAAAACACGCCTACGAAACGGGCTTACCGCGCCCGAAGACGCCATCACCGACACCAAGTTCCGCTCTCTCCAACACGCCGCAAATGCCTATATAACAATGCATTCCATCGACGACGAGGTGCAATTCGACCTCGTCGCGGTGGAGTACACCTCTACCGACCATGAAATCCGCTTTATTCCTGACGCCATGATTTGTCGCTGGTAGATAGCGGTACTGTTTTCAAGTCCTCTTGCGAAAGCTTTTGTCTTATACGGCTCTCTCCATTTGGATTATTGCGCCGTTTGCGCGGTCGTAAAGTATAAGATGATTATATTGAGCGAATTACATACAATAGTGTGTCGACACTCCTTCGCTCTCAATTACTAATATGCCAAAATCAGCGTAATATTCATATTCGAAACATACGAAGATCTGTCCTGCAATGCTCTCGATCAGTTCATTGTTAGGGAAAAACTCCCAGATGAAATTTTTCTTTCTGTAATCTTTGGCGACTAATCGCCCGCTTTTTTGAATCACTTCAAGGCAGGTTATCTGCCATTTACCGATAAGATTTTCCATAGGCCGAAACTTTTATATTCAAGTTAAGTTCCCGCCTTATCCGAAAAGAAAAAGGCGCAGAACAATACCCTACGAGTCGGCCACGCAAAGCCTTAATCCGGAAAATTGCCTACGCCCGAGGAGCCGTGCGAACACGGCATACCCTCGAGCAGACAACTCCGATCCGGATGAAACCTTATCGTTGCCGATAAGTTTGCGTGTTTACCCGTAGGATCAAGAGTTGTCGCTCTTTGTATCGGTACAAAGATACATAAAAGATAGTGATTAGTGCTTAATCGCTAATCACTATCTTTTTACTATCTTTGGGGTCATGGAGAAAAAGAAGCGAATTGTTATTCTTGTGTCGGCGGCGATAGTGCTGGCGGTTGTGATTTATTGGATCGTGCGTCCACGGCATGGAGAGGGGCTTGCGCAGCCCGAGGAACAGGAAATAGAGCGGCTGATGCTCTACGGCATAGACTACACGGATATGAACCTTGTCGAGGGGCAGATCGGAAACGGACAAACCCTGTCGGCACTCTTCTCTCAGTATGGCATCGGGCCGGCTATGATAGACAGGACCGACAAGGCGGCGGCCAACGTTTTCTCACTGCGCAGGATCAAGGCGGGGAATAAATATGCGGCCTTCCTCACGACGGATTCGATACCGGTGTTGAAGCATTTTGTCTATGAGGATAATGTCAGGGATTATTTGGTTATCTCCTACGATGCCGATTCGGTATCGGTGCGTTTGGAGCATAAAGAAGTCGACTCTCAGCGCAAAATGGCACACGGGACTATCGAAAGTTCATTATGGAACTCTATGGTCGCAGCGGGGATGAACCCTGGGATGATCAAGAACTTCGAGGATATATATCAATGGACTATCAACTTCTACCTTATACAGCCCGGCGACAGCTTTACGATGATCTATGACGAGTTGTCTATCGAGGGTAAACCTATCGGTGCGGGCGGTATCTGGGGCGCCGTGTTCAATCATGGCGGCAAGGAGATATACGCAATCCCGTTCAAGCAGGAGAGCAAATTGCAGTATTGGGACGAGAAAGGCAACTCGCTGCGCAAGAGCATGTTGAAGACGCCTGTCAAGTATTCGCGTATAAGTTCACGGTTCACCAATTCACGGTTCCATCCGGTCTATAAGGTTTACCGTGCACACCACGGCGTTGACTATGCCGCCCCAACGGGAACTCCCGTGCATTCGGTAGCCGACGGCACTGTAACCACGCGCGCATACCAAAGGGGGGGCGCGGGGAATTATGTGAAAATCAAACATTCCCAGGGGTATGTAACGACTTATATGCACCTAAGCCGTTTCGCCAAGGGTATCGCAGTAGGCAAACGCGTGAGCCAGGGCGATGTTATCGGTTATGTGGGCAGTACAGGAGCCTCCACCGGACCGCACCTCGATTATCGCGTACAAATAAACGGCAAGTATGTTAACCCGCTGACGGTAACCTCGCAGCCCGTAGCGCCGATAACGAAAGCCAATATGTCCGACTTCGAACTTGTACGCGACCGCGTGATGGCAGAATTGGATGGTACGCTCGGCGATGCGCTTCCCATAACACAGGTGGACTCGCTGGAGGTTTACCGGCGACCCGTGACCGAGGTCGCACCGACTAATAGTCAACTGTAATATAAAAACACACGCGTGTGTTCGACCGAAAGATAGTTAAATTCCTGAAGCGGCACCATGTAATGTCGTTGGCTGTCGAGGGGCCATGGTGCGCGGCGGTATTTTATGCGTTCGACGAGGAGCGGGGTATATTCGTATACGCATCGGAACCAGGGACCCTTCACGCACAAAGAGCCTTGAAAAATCCGTGTGTCAGCGGTTCGATAGTTCTGGAAACACGTGTGGTCGGGCGTTTGCAAGGAGTACAGCTACGAGGCAATACCCATCCCACGGATGAAAAACAGGTACGGGAAACATACCTGAAACGATTCCCGTTCGCGGCTGCCATGAATTTGGATCTATGGGTTCTGGAGCCGGTATACATGAAGCTTACCGACAATACCTTAGGTTTCGGAAAAAAACTGATATGGGAGAAAGAATTGCGATAATCGTTGCCGGCGGCAGCGGCATACGCATGGGAGCCGAAGTCCCCAAGCAACTCCTGCCGTTATGCGGGAAGCCCATTCTTGTGCGCACCATCGAGAAGTTCTTCGGTATTGCCGACAGAATCATTGTAGTAATACCTGCTGACGCGTGTGATCGTGATTTGGTCAGCGCATTGTCCGAAAATACTACTATAGAGATATGCCCTGGAGGCAAGACGCGGTTTGAAAGTGTAAGGAACGCGCTGGCTATGGTGCAGTCTCAAATAGGGCGAGAGGCAAGCAATTTGAAATGCAAAATCGATGAGACTGTTGTTGGCGACCCTGCATTATCCATTATTGCAATCCACGACGGCGTTCGCCCCTTGGTTAGTCGAGAACTTATAGAGCGGGCTTTCGCCGAAGCCGAACGACACGGCACGGCGATACCCTATACGATACCCGTAGACTCTTTTCGCTTCGACGGTGCGTCCATAGATCGGAATAAACTTATGGCTATCCAAACCCCTCAGGCGTTTCGCGCAGGCATAATCTACAACTCCTACGACACGGCCGACACAGGGTTTACCGACGATGCTTCGGTAGTGGAAGTTGCAGGATATAAGCTCCGTTTCATCGAAGGCGGACGTGAAAATATAAAGATCACAACTCCCGCAGACCTCTTAATAGCACAAGCGCTATGCGAATAAACTACCGCCTCGATAAACATACCTTACGTTGGAGCCTTATCATCTCACTTGTATTGGCGGTTGCTTTCGTTGTGCTCGCCCTGCTCGTCAATGACGGCTATCTTCGTGCGTGGCTTATTGCCCTTCTCCTTGCCGTGGTGGTATTGTATGTCCTGTCTATCCCGCGATACATCTCCCTGCGCGACGGATTACTCGAAATCCACTGCATCGTCGAACTCACACGCATTAACGTCGAAGACATCGTCTCCATACGCCGCGTAACCCGCGACGAGATAAAGCCTCTCCTCCTCCTGGGCAGCTACGGTTTCTTCGGATATTACGGCTACTATGCCGACCTCCGAATTTGGGAAACCCTCAAGATATACGCCACCGAATGGGACAATCTCGTCCTTATCGAAGATATCTACGAAACCCGATATATCGTTTCCTGCCGAAAAGCCGACGAATTGATAGAACTTGTCCATACGGAAGCGCACGCTCGCGCCGAACGTATATAGTAATCAACGATGAGTGATTGATCGGGCGTGCGTTAGCTCGGACTTTTTGTCTTCCCGAATGAGACAGGTACCTATGCTCGGCAATTATAGAGTGCATAATCTGATAGTCGGCCTATGCGGTCACGCACCGCGAGTACGCACTGTTATCTCAAGCTTAACTGTCATCCTGAGCTTGTCGAAGGATCTCCGAAGGCATGAGATTGATTTATATGATTGCCCTTTAACGAATATACGTAAGTTTGATCGCAATGCCGAGAGACCAAGCAATCGACTTGCCAGCACCTGCGTCCGATGATAATGAATTATTCGCATCACTTATCACTCATAATTCATAACTCATAATTATCTTTGTGATATGCATATTTTTTACGCTCCCGATATAGTCCTGCCGGTATACGCCCTGAGTGAGGACGAGAGTCGCCATTGCTTGCGCGTGTTGCGTTCGGGTGTCGGCGATACCGTGCATCTTGTCGATGGCCGCGGAGGGCTGTATACGGCCCGTATCGCCGAGACGGGGAAAAGATGTGTGCTGGCGGTGGAGAGCGTCGAACGCGAGTGGGGGCAGCGCTCCTACGAGCTGACGATGGCCGTAGCGCCCACAAAAAATATCGACCGCTATGAATGGTTTCTGGAAAAGGCAACGGAAGTCGGGGTCGATGTGTTCATACCTTTGCTTACGGAGCATAGTGAGCGGCGTATATTCAAGTCCGAACGCGCCGAGAGGATAATAACCGGCGCCGTTAAGCAATCCCTCAAAGCCTACCATCCAATTCTTGAACCACTGACGCCGTTTGGCGAATTGATTACGCGCCCGTTCGACGGGGAAAAGCTGATAGCGCATTGTGCGGAGGGTGAACGCCGCTACATCTCCGATCTCGTCCACCCCGGCCGGAGAGTACTGATATTGATCGGCCCCGAGGGAGATTTCTCGCCCGAAGAAGTGGCATCGGCACGTGTACACGGCTTTGCCGAAATATCGCTCGGCTCAGCTCGCCTGCGTACCGAGACCGCCGCTCTCGACGCCGTGATAGAAACCGCAATCCTCAACAGATGATCTTCCGTCTTCTTATCTCGTTCCTGCGTATCGGGATGTTCAGCTTCGGTGGCGGCTATGCCATGCTACCGCTTATCCGTCACGAAGTCGTAGATCGCCGCAAATGGATTGCCGACGACGACTTCCTCGAACTGCTCACCGTTGCCCAGAGCGCGCCCGGACCGGTATCCCTGAATGTCGCGGTTTTTGTGGGGTACGCTCAACGTGGTTATTTCGGGGCGTTGGCGGCAGTCGCAGGAGTGGTAATACCTGCATTTACAGTGATTCTTGTGCTCGCGATGTTCTTCACTCCTGCCGCAAGCGGAAACCGCACAATAGAAGCTGTGTTCAAAGGCATGCGGCCCGCGGTAGTCGCTCTGATTGTAGCGCCGCTGATAGGACTTATGCGTGGTTTGGGTTGGTACAGGATCGGCATTGCAGCATTGGTCGCCTTTGCCGTATGGCGTTTGGGAGTGTCACCTATATGGCTCCTTCTCGCCGGAGCAGTATCGGGAATGTTGTGGAACCGCCGAATATAGCACCCCTCGAACGCGGATATTTTCGGATAATATATCGATGCAAAAAGACTGATTTAGGTTAGACAGCCGCCACACTTCGGTTAAGCACCGGCCTAATATCCGTTCTGTGCAGTCGGACACTTACTCGTCACCCATGTTAAAGCCGATTCGGCGACGTGGTTTCTCCAATTTGGGTATTTCGACAGACAATTCACCGATAGCGTTATAGAGATTATCTATGTCTTTGCAAATATCCTCCGAGAGGTCGTTAACCGCTTCCATGGTATCTTCGTCGTCACGCTCCAAGATCGCCAACTTAGCCCGAATTTCGGCATTTTCAAGCGCCAACTGCCTGATCTCGACAGAAGTCATAAGCATCCGACGCAGTGCGACAAAGGCACGCATGATCAAAATATTAACCTCTATTACCACATCGCTGTTCAATAATCCCGACAACATGGCTAAGTCCTGTTCTGTAAAAGCAAATGGCAATTTTCGAGTACCGCCTCTGTTTGATGTCACAAATTGTGATTTCAAGTCGGCAAACTCATCGATAGAGAGTTGAAACATAAAATCGTCAGGGAAACGCTTAATATTACGCTTCACAGACTGATTCAATGCGCTGGTTGTTACTCCGTACATTTGCGCTAAATCGAAATCGAGCATAACCCGCCGCCCGCGTATCTCGTATATCTTGCTTTGAATTGTCGGTAACTCTATCTCTATTTCGGATAAACCTCGCCGCGGGCCGCCTTAAGCGTATTTTGCATCAGCGAAACCACGGTCATCACACCTACGCCGCCTGGCACCGGAGTGATATAGCTCGCCTGAAGAGCCGCCTCGTCGAATTTCACGTCTCCCAACAGTTTCCAACCGCTCTTGGTTTCCGACGACTTAATGCGTGTAATACCCACATCGATAACTACCGCTCCGGGCTTGACCATATCGCCTGTAACGAACTCCGCCTTACCTAATGCTGCGACTATAATATCGGCCTGCGCAACTACCTCCGCCAAATTTCGCGTACGCGAATGGCAGAGTGTTACGGTACAGTCCCAACCTTTCTGCGACAGCAGGTTCGAGACAGGGCGCCCTACAAGGTTACTGCGCCCGATAACCACACAGTGTTTACCGGCTGTTTCGATATTATAATATTTGAGCAGTGTCAGAATTCCCGCGGGTGTGGCTGGCAGATAAGTCGGCAGGCCCGCAATCATACGCCCTATATTCTCGGGATGGAAGCCGTCTACGTCCTTACACGGATCGATGGCTTCAATCACGCGCTCCTCCGATATATGTGCCGGAACGGGGAATTGTACGATAAAACCATCCACGGTATCGTCGGCGTTCAGCTTCGCGATTTCCGCCAATACTTCCTCTTCGCTTGTGGTCTCGGGAAATTTTCGTACCTCGGAATCGAACCCTACTTCGGCACACATACGCTCCTTGTTACCCACATAAGTTTCGCTCGCGCCGTCGTTACCCACCAATACCGCGACCAGCTTGGGCGCCTTTTGTCCGGCGGCCACCATAGCCGCAACCTCCGCGGCGATCTCCTGCTTGCAGGCTGCCGCGACAACTTTACCGTCGATTATCGTCATGATTTCTTGAGTTTGAAAATCCTGCGCCGCCTGAGTTTGCCGCCACGCATAATGTTCAGTAAATGCCTTTCCACCTTGCGGGCGTAAATATCGGCGATCTTGATTAGTATACCTGTTTCGTCGACATCCCCGAAGTCGGGGTTACGTACCGTGCCGAACACCTTCATTGTCGGCGACAGATTCATATAAGAGTTGATAAGCGGCGGGATCGTAGCGCTCAACTTGCGTATCTCCTTGCTTAATATTTTGTAGTCTTCCTCATAATTGGCGCCTGTGAATATCTCGGCCATCTTATCGTTGTCGATGTCCAACTCTACGGGATGGATCGGTTCGACCAACTCTTCTCTGTCCTCGAAATACTTGCGCAGAAAATAGAGCAGCAGGTCACGAGCCTCACGGTCGTAATCGCCGTACATAGTAACCTTGCCGAACAGATATTCCATATCGGGATTATCGACCATAACAGCCCCGAGGCCGTTCCAGAGATTGTCCAATGCATAGAGGCTCTTTTGATACTCGGGTTGAATGAACGAACGTCCCAACTCCACGGTATGAGGCAGGTATTCGCAGCGGAATTTCTCACTGAACCGGAAATAATGCTCCGTAGACATGTTCGCGGGATGCTCCGAACGGCTTACTATAAACCGATAACCGCCCACAATCTCACGCTTCGACGGATTCCATACTATAAGTTGCTGATAGCCGTCCGCCGCCAGGTCGTAATCGTCTATATCGACAGGCTCGCCGGTACCGCCTCCTGCATCCCTGAATGCCAACTCGCGTAGACGCCCCACTTCATTCATCGTATTGGGGCAATCAGCGGCACGGAAAATATAAATCCGGTTGCCGCCGTTGGCAGTATCGCGAATAAAATATTTCTCGGTAAGCTCTTTCTCGATAAGACGTGCATCGACAGGAGCGATCATTGGTTTCATCTTACAAAGATAATTATGAATTATGAATTATGGATTATGAATGAAAAGAATAATTCATGATCATTGCTCGGAGGCGTTAACAAGCTGACTGCTTGGTTGCTCGACATTGCGAGCAAGATCTCGTGATCTCACTCAAGATGATGAAAATGGGGCGCTTCAGAATGAAGCGCCCCATTACTATTCCTGATAGTTAATCACTAATCACGGCCTTTTACTACATATCTATAGGATCGGCCACTTCGAGGAGGATGGGTTCCTCGTCGGTTTTGGGACGTTCTTTTAGGCCCGAAGCGTAGAGGAGATAGTCGAGGTTCGGGTCTTTGCCGCGGAAGTTGTGGTAGAGCACCATACCGTCGGCGGTACCGCCTTTGCTTAATACTTCACGACGGAAGCGTTCGGCAACCTCTTTGTTGAAGATATCGCCCGTCTCTGCAAACGCTTCGTAGGCATCCTTATCGAGTACTTCAGCCCATTTGTAGCCATAGTATCCGGCCGCATATCCGCTACCGAAGATGTGGTTGAAGTATGGGAATCGGTAGCGTGGTGCGATCTGTTCGATCAGGCCGCGGCGCGTGTTGAGCAGGTCGCGCTCGTAGGCGTTAATATCCAACGGCTTCCATTCGGTTATCGTGTAGATGTCCATGTCGATAAGCGATGCCGCAAGGTATTCCGTCATGATAAAGCCTTGGTTGAAATATGCGGCATTGGCAATCTTCTCGATCAACCTCTCGGGGATAACCGCACCCTTGTCGTTCCACTTGACGGCGTATTGGCGCAACAGTTCGGGCTGGAAAGCCCAATTCTCCATCACCTGCGAGGGCAACTCCACGAAATCGCGTTCAGTACTCATAAGTCCCTTGTAAGGCGACATATTGAAGAAATTGTGCAGTGCGTGGCCGAACTCGTGAAAAAAGGTTTCGGTCTCTTCCAACGTGAGCAACGCCGGTGCTTTGCTGCCCACGGGGCGTGTAAAGTTGCAGGTTATGTAGACTATGGGGTCGAACGTCTTCTCTCCGGCGGCATTGAACTCACGGCTGCGGTAGGCGCCGCACCATGCACCGCCGCGCTTACCTTCGCGCGGGTGCATATCGAGCATCAATATGGACAAATGCGAACCGTCGGCATCCAGAACGCGGTATGTCGCACACTCCTGGTTGTAAACGGGCAATTTCACCGGCTCGAACGTGATACCGTAGAGTCGGTTTGCGAGGTCGAAAATTCCGCTCTGTACCTGCGGCAGGCTGAAGTAGGGTTTCAATTCCTCCTCTTGAAGATCGTATCTCTCTTTACGTACTTTTTCGGCGTAGAACCACCAGTCCCATGCGGCGAATTCGGGGTCGCCGGTTTCGCGTATTTTGATGGCGCGCATATCCTGTACCTCTCTCTTGGCGCCTTCCAGACCGGGCGTCCACAACTCGTCCAACAAAGCGTATACCTCCTGAGGGGTTTTGGCCATACGGTTCTCGAGCGTATAAGTGGCAAAACTCTCGTAACCCAACAGATTGGCGCGTTCGAGGCTCAGACGTGCGATATCGTTGACCACCGCTTTATTGTCGAACTCGTCGTCGTGGTTGCAGCGTTCGATATAAGCAGTATACATCTGTTCACGCAGCGGGCGATTCTCTGAATATGTAAGGAACGGTATTCGGTGGTCGAGCGTGAAAGCCCATTTACCGTCATGTCCCAATTTTGCAGCCACTTCGGCACCAGCAGCACGCAGATCGTCGGGTAAGCCTGCCAGATCATCTCTTTCGAGTACCATCACGAACTTCTGGGTCTCGGCCAGCAGGTTGGCGCGGAACTTGACACCCAGTGCGGCGAGGTCGGTGTTCATTTTGCGTAATTGCTCCTTTTGCGTATCGTCCAATAATGCACCCGAACGCACGAACGCACGATAGCGTTTGTCCAATAGGCGCATCTGCAACTCGTTGAGGCTAAGTTCGTTACGGTTGTCGTAAACCGCTTTGACTTTTGCAAAAAGCGCAGGGTCGAGCGAAATATCGTCGAGATGGGCTGTAAGAATGGGACTCATCTCCTGTTCTATGGCGCGCAACTCGTCGTTACTGTCGGCGCTGTTAACCATACCGAATACCGAAGACACTTGGCTGAGCATCTTGCCTGCATCGTCCAACGCGAAGATCACATTTTCGAACGAAGGCTCGTCGGGATTACTCTTGATCGCCTCGATCTCGGCAGTATGGCGACGCATAGCCTCCTCGTAGGCGGGTTTGTAGTGCTCGGGTTTGATCTTGTCGAACGGCGGCATGCCGTACTCGGTGGTCCATTCGGTAAAGAACGGGTTCTCGCCCGCGCCTTTTTTACCGCACGAGCCAAGCATAATCGCAGGAATGATCATCAGAAGAAGTAACTTTTTCATAAGATTCGTAAAATTTTCACAAATGTAATGAAAATTTTTTGGTGATTACATATCATTTACAACACACGTCAAACGTATGCTCGCATAGAAGTGATGAGATTATTCGACTCGCTTCCGCTCGCTCAGAATGACAACCCGATCATTGTTATTAGCGAGCACGAGGTCGCCCTGCGCTCTATTTTTCAAACTCCTGCAATTCTACGAGAAACAACCGTGCAGCCTTAAGCCTTTTGTCAAAAAGGTTGCGCCATATCCAGAAGAGCAGCGGATAAGCAATAGCAATCGTCAGCAGGCAGTTTATTATAAACACCTCCGGCCAGGTATGAAATTTTACACACGGAATGCCTAACCCCTCCAGTACTGAGGTCGCAAAGATCAATCCTACCGGAAGTAACACGGGTAAAACAAATATCGATATTTTCCTGCCTAATTTATACGCTGTCTCGAATTTCACGAGTTGTTTTTGCAGATCCAGAACGGGTGTGTTATAATAATCTATCCTGAGAAGCATACCCAACAGCTTCGCTTCGCTTAAAAAAGAAAACAGCATAGATAATGTAAGGATGACACCGCAAACTATATATAGTGGTCCTCGGCAGTAAAGTATTGTCCAATAGCAAAAGAGCAGGAAGAAAATCATAGCTGCCGTCATATCGAAACTCAACCATTTCAGTGTTACATTCATTTCGCGTTTCGAGCGGTCGAGGTTCGAGCGACGTAAAATCTCTTCGTTCAGGCGAAGGTTCTCCATCAGTTTTTTGTCGTATTCCTCCCATGAGCGTTTCAAATCATCTAATTCCATCGTATTTTTCTTTTAACTGTTTTTTTATCCGGCCGATCTTAGTGGCTACATTGGTCGGGGTGATACCCAGAATGGCGCCGATCTCGGCGTATCTGATGTCGTCGAGATAGAGTAACATCAGTGCTTTATCCAATTCATTAAGTTCGCCGATAAAGCTGTAGAGTAACTCGACATCGGCATTTTTCGTTTCGGGGAAATCATGAAGATTGAGAGCCGCCTCCACAGGTGCCTTATGTCCGCGTTTTTTCTCCGAGCGATAGAAAGAGATCGCCGTGTTGAGCGCGACTCGATATATCCATGTCGAGATTTTTGCCTGTCCGTCGAATTTCTTCAACCCGTTCCATATCTTTATGAGGATCTCCTGTTCCAGATCCTTACGGTCATCGGGGTCGTGGCAGAACGAAACACATACCTTATATAGGAGGCCACGGTTTTCGTCTATGATACGTATATACTGTTCTTTATCCATATCCATCTTGTATATATAACGCAAATATCCGAAAAAATCACAAAGATAGTGTGAGCATACACCGGACGACAGCACTGCTCCGAACAATGGTCATGAATTATTCTTTTCATTCATAATCCATAATTCATAATTCATAATTATCTTTGCCTTTATGACGCTTGCCGACATAAAGTTTATCATTACCGTGGTCTATATGGTTTTCATCCTTGTGGTTATAGGGATGATCGTAGGGGCCAAGCGCGACCCTGTGAAGGCTCTGGGATGGATCTCCGTCATAGCACTGCTGCCTGTCGCTGGGATTGTGTTATTTATGTTGTTCGGGCGCAACCTGCGGAAAGAGAAGAAATTCGGGCGCAAGCTGCAGCGTTTCGAAGGCGTGAGCCGCGAGCACGCACGCACTATAGACGACAACCGCAATACCATAACCCTGCTTCTGAACAACAGTCAGGCTCCTCTCACGGTACACAACCGTGTTACGGTTCTAAATAACGGTAAGGACACCTTCGCTTCGATTATCGAGGCGTTGAAGAGCGCAAAGGAGACAATAAATATCGAGTATTATATCTTCGAGAACGACCGTATCGGAGGCAAAATCGCCAAAATACTGCGGGATAAGGCACGTGCGGGTGTCGAAGTGCGGTTCATCTACGACGATGTAGGGAGCTGGGGGCTAAGCCCGAAGTTTCTGGCAGGCATGCGGCATGCGGGTGTCGAGGTGCGGTGTTTTCAGCCTGTGGTATTCCCGTGGCTTACGAGTACGGTTAACTACCGCAACCATCGTAAGATCGTTGTCGTCGACGGGCGTGTAGCATTTACCGGAGGGATCAATATCGCCGACCGTTATTTGGTACGCCGCGGTAAGAACGGCATGTGGCGCGACACACATCTGAAACTCGAAGGCGAGACTGTAGCGATGCTACAAACGGTCTTTCTTACCGATTGGTACTTTCTGAAAAAGAAAGAACCCGCTACATTCGATGCCAAGTTCTACCCCCCCTCAATGGTGACCGACGAAAGTCCCGTACAGATTGCGGCGTCAGGCCCCGACTCCGACTGGGCGGCTATAATGCAGGCATTCTTCTCCGCCATCACGCGCGCACACGATCATATATATATAAGTTCGCCCTACTTCCTGCCAAACGAAGCCATCCTCACCGCCCTCAAGGTGGCGGCCTTGGGAGGTATCGACGTGAGGGTTATGATCCCCAGTCGCTCCGACTCGAAGATCGTCTATTGGGCTACTCGTTCCTATATCAGCGAGCTGTTGGATGCGGGAATCGGGGTTTATCTCTATCAGAAAGGGTTCAACCACTCGAAAGTGATCATGATCGATGGGCGGTTCAGTTCAGTGGGCACAGCGAATATGGATGTTCGCAGTTTCGAGGACAATTTCGAAGTGTCAGCTATAATGTACGACCCCGTGGTCGCGACAGAGTTGGAGGGGCATTTTTTCGACGACCTGAAGCGAAGCAAACCGTTGAACCGCGACGAATGGGCCGGACGCCCCCGCCGCCACCGCATCTACGAATCGCTGGCACGCCTGCTCAGCCCTCTGCTATAAATGCGTACAGGCCAGATATTCAGACACAGTCACGCACCGTCATTGCGAGGCGCATAGCGCCGAAGCAATCCAAATAAGGAAATGATGCAAAAGGCGTGATTTATTCCGCTCCTGCATCATTACCTCGTTACCTTAACTGAAGTCCGTAAACCCCCTGCCGTTCTCTACGATTGGTCTTCGGCGTACCATTCTGCATAGGAGTTGGCTGTTTCGTGCAGACGGAGCGAAAACAGCTCTACGCCGTCGGGCAGAGCGGGAGCGATAAGGGTCGCAAACCACGCGATAAGATTCTCGCACGTCGGTTGGAACGGCACCGCTATTACGCGCTCGAATCGCACCTTCAACTCCTCCACAAGTTCCTTGTCACGCAACAGCAATGTGTGATCCAGACGATTTATTATCAAATCGTTGACGATCTTCTTCAGCACTCCGAAATCCATCACCATACCTTGCTTGGGGTCGCCTTCCGTAACCGACGGCACACCGCGCACCGTAACAAAAAGGCGGTAGGAGTGGCCATGTATCTGGCTGCACGGGCCATCGTAGCCCATAAGCGCATGCGACATCTCGAACGAAAATTCGCGCGTTAACCTGATAATATTCATATAATCTTTTTTATGCTCCTTTTTTCAAAAAGGAACCGAAAAGCCGCGGGTGGTGCGTGGCCGCACAGGCCAATTATTTAGTTTGTTCATTTCCGCGTCTTAGTGTTCGAGGATTTTTCAGGCGAAGCCTATAACTATTGATAAATAATCTGTCTCGAAAGCAAACTTTCAGAGCAGACTATTTGTCAATGGTGATAATGCACTCCGTGCAAAAGAATCCTTGCAAACTCATAAATATCGGGAAATAGCCATGCTCCTCTTTAGCACACCGACATAATATCCGCTCCGCGCGAGCACGTGCCACGCGCCATGGGACACGTGCAATTCTTTGGTTCTTTCTTGTAAGAAAGAATCGTTACACTGTCATTATTTCGTGCTCCTTCTCGGTAACAAGGGTGTCGAGTTTTTTGGAGTAGCGGTCGGTGAGTTTCTGTGCTTCATCCTCGCCGTCTTTCGCCATATCCTCGGGCATACCGTCTTTCTGTGCCTTTTTGAACCCTTCGACAGCATCGCGGCGTGCGTTACGCAGGCTCACCCGTGCCGTTTCGGCTTCGGCGCGCACCTGTTTGACGAGTTCCTTACGCCGTTCTTCGGTAAGAGGGGGGATATTCAACCTGATATGCTCGCCGTTATTCGAGGGCGTAAGTCCGATATTAGCGACCATAATCGCCTTTTCGATAACGGGTATCAACTTCTTCTCCCAGGGCTGTACGAGTATCGTCCGCGCGTCGGGGATATTGACGCTCGCCACCTGCGACACCGGCACCTGGCTGCCGTAGTAGTCCACCATAACGCTGTTCAGCACTCCGGGCGTGGCCTTACCGGCACGCACCGCCACCATCTCTTCCTGAAAAAACGCCAACGCGCGCTCCATCTTGCCCGCCGCAGCGTCCAACAACGATTTCAACTGCTCTTCCATAATTATAGTTTGTTTAAGTTTCAAACAAGTTTTTACATTTCCTCCTGTGCGAAATCCACCGCCTTGTTCAGTAGGCGGTTGAAAGCATGCGTTTTGCGGAGTTCGCCCACTGCCCACTCGACGACATCGTCACGCAACAGCGTTTTTTCATCCATAGTCTGTTCCAGACAGATGTCCTTTAGTTTCAGGTACTCGTCCACTGGCGAGTCGACGGGATATCCTTTGGGTGTACGTGTCAATTTACGCTCTTCATTGATAAAGAATCCCTTAGCTTGCGCAATCGTCGACAAAAAGCCTTCACTATTATCGCAAATCTCGTTACGGACGCTTTTCAATATCTTCGGTTCCGGCATATACAGTCCCGCCGTCAGGAAATAGGCAGGCGTACCCGCATCGGTATGCGGCTCTATATGGAAATAGTACCCCGCATGCCCCGACTTCTTGCCACCCGGGCATACATAACACCCCATATAGCTTTTATAAGGTCGTTTGTCGGGACTGAACCTCACATCACGGTATATACGGTAAGTGCAATCCTTA
>QMCD01001136.1_pt1 | contig 27827 bp, 26 predicted proteins | sample 1821841 | NCBI WGS metagenome assembly QMCD01 (sample SAMN01991225, study PRJNA193472) | Termite gut metagenome, whole genome shotgun sequencing project. | isolation source: worker | host: Macrotermes natalensis | reverse complement strand
TTCCGTCGCGTATTTACTCGCTATGACAAACTTGACGCGATGTATCCCCCTTCGCCATCATCCGCGAAATACTGCGCAAGTAGTGTGAAGACGAGCTAGTGCTTGAAATGGCGCCGGCCCGTAAAGATCATCGGAATGTCGGATTTGTTGCAGGCTTCGATCACGGCATCGTCGTTGCGCGAGCCGCCGGGCTGAATGATGCAGCGAATGCCGTACCGAGCCACCATCTCAATCGAATCGGGAAACGGAAAAAACGCGTCACTGCCCAGCACGCTGCCGTTGATCCTGTCTCCTGCTTTTTTGATTGCAATTTCCACGGAATCGACTCGTGACATCTGGCCGGCTCCAGCCCCTAGCAGCATCTCGTCCTTGCACAACACGATGGCGTTCGATTTAACATGCCGCACCACTTGCCATGCGAAACGCATGTCATTCATCGTGGCCGGGTCGGGCTTTTTTTCCGTCACGACAGACCACTGATCTTCCGGGTCATTCGCTATGTCGGCCTCCTGAAGCAACGCGCCGCCTTCGAGAGGGCGAAGCACCCAACGGGACGGTTTGGAATCCAGCGAACCAACGTGCAACAAGCGTACATTTTTACCCCACTTCGGTTTGCTCGTCAAAATGTCGAGTGCCTCCTGATCGAACGATGGCGCGACGATGGCTTCAACAAACAGGCCCGGTTCGGCCAAGATTTCGGCGGAAGCGGCGTCGACGGGGCGATTGAAGCCGAGAATCGAACCGAAAGCACTGAGCGGGTCACCTGCCATCGCCTTTTTGACGGCGGTGGAAATGTTCTCGGACACCGCGCAGCCGCACGGATTATTATGCTTCAAAACGGCAACGGCGGGCTTGTCGAAGGAGCGTGCAATGGCCAGGGCAGAATCGAGATCGAGTAAATTGTTGTACGAGAGTTCTTTGCCACTGAGCTGTCGGGCGGAAACGACGTTTGCCCCGCCGCCAAGCTTGTCGGAGTACACGGCGGCCAGCTGGTGCGGGTTCTCGCCGTAACGCAAAACCTCGTTTCGGCTCAGCGTGACCGAAAATGTCGAGGGAAATTGCTCGTCTTCAAGCCGGTCCGCGAAGAACCGGGCGATGGCCGTATCATAATGGCCGGTCATGGTAAACGCGTCGCGGGCCAAACTTTGCCGCAGTTGCTTCGTCGTTTTACCCGTCTGCTGAATCTGCTCCAAAACGGCTGAGTATTGATCTTGAGAAGTGACAACGGTCACGAACTGATGATTCTTCGCGGCGGCACGGATCATGGTCGGACCGCCGATGTCGATATTTTCGATGGCTTCCTCTTCCGTCACGCCTTCCCGCGCCACGGTGGCCTCGAACGGATACAGATTGACGACGACCAACTCAAAGGTTTGAATGCCGTTTTCGGCCAAGGCATTCATATCACCCAGATGATTGCGGCGGCACAGAATCCCGCCGTGAACCTTCGGATGCAATGTCTTGAGCCGGCCATCCATCATTTCAGGAAAGCCGGTGTAGCCCGAAATGTCCTTGACGGGAACGCCTTCTTTTTCGAGATAGGTTCGAGTTCCGCCGGTGCTGTAAATTTCAACTCCCGCCGCAACGAGGCCTTTGGCAAAGGAGGCGAGGCCCAATTTATCGCTAACACTAATCAAAGCACGAACAATTTTCGGTGAGTGCATGTTTTTTCAGGGCACGAAGCGCAAACGAATGACAAGATAAAGCACGAAACGGACAGACTCTATGCGTTTGAGTATCCGGGAAACACCGCTCGGCAGCCCCCCGAATACGGGGCCGACATGCTCAGGCGCACGACCGGACGGCATCATTTTCGATTCCTCCCGGAAAAAGTCAAGGGACGAGCGGAGGGAAACGCGAAGGTGTGTTCTTTCCGTTGAAACAACGTTTACACCCATGCCACGACTCACTTTGCCGCCCGCGACAAGAATTTTTCAACTTCTTCCAGCATTCTCGGAATGATGGCATCGTAGTCGAAAGAGCCAAGCACTTCCGTGCCGCACTTGAGATTGACCGATTTCGGGCCGCACCAAAGGCCGATGTCGGCGTGGTCTGTTTCGCCGGGGCCATTCACGCGGCAACCCATCACCGCAATCGTCAAGTTTCGCTCCGAAAATGGTCGGGTCGCTTCTCGAACCTGCTCTGCCAGAGCGACAAAGCGGTCATTCTCCACTCGCGCACAGCTTGGACAGCTCACGATATTCAACCCGCCCGATTTCCAGTCGGTCAGAATGTTTCCGGCTGCGACATTTTGCAGAATCAATCGACCGGCCTCGATTTCTTCCTGCTTACGTTCATTCGACACCGTCAGGGAGACGCGCAGGGTGTCACCAATCCCCTCTGCCAGCAAAGGCTCTAGGGCGGCGCGGGATTTCAAAATTCCCGCCGGTGGCATTCCCGCCTCCGTCACGCCCAAATGGAGCGGCACATCCGGTCTTTGCGCTGCAAAACGGCGGTTGGCTGCCACCACCATTTCTGGATCGGACGCTTTGACCGACACACAAAAGCGCGAGAATCCCAACGAATCTATAAACGCGGCGTGTGACAGCGCGCTGTTTACCGCAGTTTCCACCGCACCGTTTACACCGCCGCTTACATGACCGTCACACTCTCGCTCAAGCGAACCACCGTTCACGCCGATGCGCAGCGCGCAGTCGTGCATGACGGCAATCTCAACGAGTCGCTCCACTTTTTTCCGCCACGGAATCCCCGGCTCCGCATGGTGCAAGTGGCCGGGATTGTAGCGTATCTTTTCGACAAACGGCGCGACAATTTCCGCCAATCGATAGTTCTCCTGAAGGTCGACGGACAACTGAGCGGTCGTCTTAGCCCGGATTTCTCGCAAAGCCTCGGCGTCTTTTTGTGTATCGACGGCCACACGGACTAGGCCGGCCCCCGCCTGAGCGAGCCGATTGCACGTTTCTACCGTGGCATCAATATCCGTTGTTTTTGTCGCCGCCATGCTCTGCAGCAACACCGGGCGGCCTCCGCCGATAAAAAGTGAGCCGATTTTGATTTGTCGTGTCGTGTGTGACGCCATGTTTACCACCAGCGAAATAGCCGTCCATTTCATTCAACTTGCTTGTGCCGAAAGCAAAACGATTCGTTTCTTGCAAAGGCGCAACACTTGTAACATACTGAAGTTTCAGCCATCGCGTCCTTCGTGCTTCGGCGAGAAAATCCATGCCCCGGAAAAATGGCCTTGGGTCGAGTTCCTTTGACGACCATGAAAAACCAACCCCTGTTCCTCCCCCGACTCATTTCTTCAAGGCTCTCATGCGCCAACCTCGCTTTTGATCGAATAGCCTTTCGAGATTCGATTCTGATACGCAACGAGTAGTTCGGCAATCACGCCCATCGAAAGCAATTGGCCACCGAAAAGCAGAGCCGCCACGCCGTAGAGCACTGCGGGCCGATGCCCGATGCTGACGGGTTTGTCGAGTGCGCAGCAGGCAAGCCAATCAAATTCAAGCCGCGAAATGCCCCAGATGGCCGCGAGGTACGTCAGCATGAACATGCCGATACAGAGCGACACCAAGCCGACCGTGCCCATCAAATGCTGGGGCCTCTGTCCGTAGCCCGTCAAAAACCAAACGGTGAACAAATCAAGAAATCCTTTGACAAAGCGCGTAAAACCGTATTTCGACTGCCCAAAACGCCGTGCCCGATGCGCCACGACTTTTTCACCCACTCTGTAGCCGCGTGCCGCCGCCAGTACGGGCACGAAACGATGCAATTCGCCGTAAAGCGTGACTTCGTCGAATATTTCGCGCCGATAGCATTTCATGCCACAGTTGTGGTCATGCAATTTCACGCCGGTCATAAAGCTGACCATCGCATTGAAAAAGCGTGATGGAATCACTTTGTGCCACGGATCGTGCCGCACCTGCTTCCAGCCGCTGACGACATCCAAACTCGTTGCCATCATGGTGAGAAATTCCGGGATTTCTCTCGGGTCATCCTGAAGGTCGGCGTCCATCGTCAGAACAATTTCGCCGCGTGCCGCCTCGAAACCGGCGTTCAGTGCCGCCGCCTTGCCGAAGTTGCGGCGAAAACGAATACCGCGCACCCGGCTATCCTGCCGCGAGAGCTGCTCAATAATTTCCCAACTCCGGTCCTTTGAGCCATCGTCGATGAAAACGATTTCAAGGTCGTACTGATTCGCCCCGGCCACGTCACGAATTTCGCGGTGGAGCTGAACGAGGCTTTCTTCTTCGTTGTAGACCGGAATGACAAGAGAAAGTTGCATGGCCGTGGAGCTGTAAAAAGAGTTGATCGGAGGAAGTTAGGTGACCACCGCCCCATTATAGGTTATTCTCGCGTGATAGGACGCATTTTTTCCTAGGAATTTCACAAAAAACGCCGAGGTCGAACGGAAAAACCGAGATAATCTGCGCTTGAAATTAGGAAAATAAGAAGTACAATCAACACGGCATGGCCAATACTGTTTTATTTTGCCCCTTGGAGGCCGTTTTGCTGCACAATTTTGCGTTTTTCCCCTTGAAATACAAAATACTTCTCAAGTTTGTTCTATAATTTATGATGAAGTTTTCTGCGAGGCCGGGCACAACCTTTTTTCTTTAATCTATTAAATAAAAGAAGTTGCGATTCAGCCACAGTAAAAAAGTATTTGCGAAGCTGTTTTGCCAACAATTGGCGCGCAATCTGCATGTGGAGAGCGGCGGCGTACAGGGATTTTGGCCGGGCGTCGCCGTTGGAGTCTGTATTTACTACGATTTTGCTATTACCATAATATCTCGGATGAGGAAAAGGCACACCATGAGAACCCTATCGTTTTGCTTGGCCACCCTGTTCGCTTTGAGTTTGACCGTGCCGTCAGCGAAGGCCGATTTGTTCACCCTCGACTTGAACACGTTTGATCCGTTGGGTTGGCAAGTCGCACAGATCAGCGTCCCCGGTTATGTCAACCCGTCAGGCAGCAGCGTTGGCACGCAGTGGAGTGACCAGTTTGCGGATTGGGGCAAGTTGAATTGGGTGGATGCGGTAGATGGGTCGCGGTATACTTGGGGAGTCAATGACAACACCCCTGCGGGAAACTTTGGCGATTGGGTGGCCATGCCGGGTAGCGGGAATGACAACAAGGTGAGTAACAATTTCTACGCCTTCAAGTACACGCTCCAGGCAAAAGATTTGAGCGGGTTTAACGTGGTCACGGGAACGTTGAATTTGGATTTTGGTGCCGACGATTACCTTGCCGCGGTCTATGCCACGAACGGCAATAACGGTAGCCTATACGATGGGAGCGTCGGACAAAGTATCACAACCGGCGGCCAGTGGCTTGATCTGAACAGCTTGGGCTTCACTGACGTCGAGTTGAGCAATGGCCTGCTTGACCTGATCTTCGTCGTTCATAACACGAATGCCGGCGGGTCCGACAAGGATAACCCGATGGGACTGTATATCGACGGGACGATCACAACAGATGTCGAAATGTATTCGCGCTGTGCGGTACTCCCACCACGTGGCGGTGTCGCCGCAGCCGGCGGGTTGCCCCTCGTCCTGCGTCGCCGCCGCAACCGCAAAGTCTAATCGCTTGACAATAAAAAATTTATGGATTTCGACAGTGGGCTGTAATAAAATTCCTCGGCATCCTAACGTGTGGTGCTGCGTCCGAATGTTTTTTGAAATTTGAAAGGATGTTACCGTGAGAATTGCACCTTTTGTTCTGTCTGCCTTACTGGCCTTTTTTTCCGTTTCGGCGGCCCAAGCGGACATCGTTCACATGTTCGGCGCGTCCGAGATCGCGGACTACAACAACATGGCCGGCCCGTCGGACTGGAGTTTTGCCGACATTGAGGGCAGGAAAGACATGTGGACTTTCACCGTGGAAAGCGATTGGGGCGAGACGGTCAACGGAAGCCTAAACTCGGTCATGTTGGACGAGGTCACAGGCCAGAACAATGGCAACAGTGGCTTCAAGGGGGTGGGAGTTCGCGGCGATGGTTCCTTGACCTTCTCGCACAACACCTCGCTACTGACGAATTTGTCTTTCAGCATGGAGGACATCGGAAGCCTGATCGGCGGGGCTTTCATCGACTCGTTCTATTTTGACCTCGGCGAACATGACAACAATCACGAGGGCATCACAGTGACTGCGAAAGATCGGTTCGGTAATGAGTATGTGATGACAGGGGGCGAGGCAGGTTTTGACAAAGACCTGTTCTTCGGCTTTGTTTTTGATGAAGAAGCGGGCACGGACAACTGGTTCACCCATTTTGAGTTGACCGTTGACGGCGCAAAAAACAATGGCGGTTTCAAAGACGTGACCGTTGGATTCGGGTACACGGAACCGCCGCCGACAGCGCCAGCCGCAACCCCGGAACCGGCCACGATGTTGATTTTTGGCGTCGCCGCCGGTGGTCTTCCCTTCGTGTTGCGTCGACGCAGGAACCGCCAAAACTCGTAATTCCGTGCCGCCGATGCGGTATCTGTCGGCGTAAGCAAAGCGGTCTTCGCCGAGATTTTTCTTTGGCATCCGAACGTTTTCCCCCTCTTTACGTTGCGTAGTTGGGGGCTTTTTTGTGCAATCGCCTTTTTCTACTTGCACCGCGTATTGCTCTCCGGTAGAATCGCGCTAGTTTGTTTTCTCCTTAAACTGCCTAGAGATTCAGGGTCGGATCATGCCAAATCACGCCGCTCTTTTTTGCGTATCTCTTTTTGCCGCCTTCGTTTCTGTTGCCTACGCCCAAGATGCGGCGAAAACCCCAACCTTCAAAAAACTGGTTTTATCCGACAAGTATTTTGCTGAGGGCGCGTATTACGGCGACTTCAACGATGACGGCAAGGGCGACATCGTGGCCGGACCGTATTGGTATGCGGGGCCTGACTTCGCCAAAAAGTATGCCATTTATGATACTTCAGCCTTTGACCCGGAAAAATATTCCGACAATTTTGGCACGTTCACGGGCGATTTCAATGGTGACGGCTGGCAGGATGTGTTCATCTGCCCGCATCCCGGCACACAATCCTATTGGTATCAAAATCCCGGCAATCCCGATCATTTTGAAGAAGGCCAGTGGAAAAAACACATGGCCCTCGAAGAATTTGGAAATGAATCGCCGATGTGGGGTACTGTTTCTCGACAGATTCGTATCAATGGTCCGATCTACAATATGAATGGCGAGCTCGGTTTTGGGACTCCCTTCCGTAGAAATGACGGTCAAGATGGTGGAGTTGCTTGGGGATTTTATGGCATCTCCAACGATGATAAGCGGTTTCATCGTTACACGCACGGCATCGGAGCGGGCGATATCAACGGCGATGGCCGGACTGACTTGCTTGAAGCGAAAGGTTGGTGGGAGCAGCCGGAAGATTCGTCACGCAATCCGTGGAAGTTTCACGCTTTCGATTTCGCCGAGGCCGCCGCGCAGATGTTGGTGTACGATTTTAACGGCGACGAACTCAATGACGTGGTTTGCGCATGGCACTGCCATCTGTACGGAATCGTTTATTGGAAGCAAGTCAAAAATGCAGAGGGCGATATTTCGTTTGAAAAGACGGAAATTCTGCCCATCGACCCGAAAGCTAGGCCGGACGCTTTGAGCTTTTCGCAGGCACACGCCTTTGACCTGGCCGACTTCAACGGCGATGGCGTGAAAGATTTTGTTACAGGAAAGCGTTTTTGGGCACACGGCTCGAAAGGCGATGTCGAACCGGACGCTCCCGCCGTGCTCTACTGGTTTGAAACGCAGCGGCTTGCTGACGGTAATATAAACTTCGTGCCGCATTTGATAGACAGCGACAGCGGCGTGGGCACGCAAGTGGCGGCGGTGGACATCAATGAAGACGGCACGCCCGACGTGATTGTCAGTAACAAAAAAGGAACGTTCGTATTTTTGAGCGAGTAGAATGTCCCTGTTCGACATAAAAAAGTTTCAAAATCCCGTTTTCGTCGCGTCGGGCACGTTTGGCTACGCCAAGGAAATGGCCGGCGTGGTTGATCTTTCACGGCTGGGGGCGATCATTCCCAAGACGGTGACGCTTTCTCCCCGGCCAGGCAATGCGCCGCCGCGTACCGTCGAAACGGCGTCGGGTATGCTCAACGCCATCGGTCTGGACAATGACGGCATCGACGAATTTTTGAGCGGAAAGCTACCCGGCCTGAGAGGTTTCGGCACAAAAATCATTGTCAGCGTGGCTGCCAAATCGCCGGAAGAAGCACCGATCTTGGCCGAAAAGTTGCAGAACGCCGACGGAATTGCCGCGATTGAGTTCAATATTTCCTGCCCGAACGTCAGCGGCGGCGTGGATTTCGCCGTCGATCCGAAACTCTGCGAGAGTATTGTTTCAAAATTTCGCGGCAAAACCGCCTTGCCGCTCTTGGTGAAACTTTCGCCCAACGTTTGGAACATTGCCGACATTGCGAAAGCGGCGGAATCGGGCGGCGCGGACGGCATTTCGGCCATCAATACCTGCCTGGGCATGGCCGTGGATTGGAGAACCCGAAAACCGAGGCTCTGTAATGGATTTGGCGGTCTCAGTGGGCCGGCCATCAAACCGATTGCGCTGCGTTGCGTGCGGCAGATTTACATGGCCGTCAAGATCCCGGTCGTCGGCATCGGCGGCATTGAAACGATTGACGATGCCTTGGAGTTTTTTGTTACCGGCGCGTCCGCCGTTCAGATCGGCACGGCGAATTTTTACAATCCTACGGCCACGATGAAAATAATCGACGCACTGCCCGACGCACTGGCCGTGCTGGGGGCGAAAAGCGTGTCGGAAATCGTGGGGACGATAGAGATGTGAGAAACAAGAAAAATCCCCGCCATACCCGCAAAGCGGGGATGGCGAGCGGAGCGTACAGAGCCGGGAACAATAGTCCCCGGCTCGTGGAAAAATTACTTCACCGCATCGAGAATGAATTCGTTTGCGGTCGGAAAGCCGGTATCCAGCAGGTTGCCATTCTCCACGTAACGTACCATGTACTTTACACCAGCGTCAGTGGACCGTTTTTTCAAATCCTCGCTGTACTCTTTGTACCACGGATACTCCCTGTCAACGATATTCATCACAGGCACGTCTTTGAGCGCATCCAAGCTCTCCATGACGGACCTTTTCCAGCATGGCTGACCGGCCAAGGCTCGGATTCTCCGCGTAAATGCAGGCGGTTTTTTCGGGATTGTTGATGGCCCAGGCGTAAATCTGCGTGGCCGCCCCGCCGGAACCCATCAACACCACCTTCTTGGAAAAGCCGTTCTCGACAAAGTAATTGTACACGCCCAGCCACTGCTCCTTGTTGGTCGCGTCGCCGTTGAACGCCACCGGGCCGGTCACGATGTGAAAGCCTTTTTCCAAAAGGGCAAACGTCAATTTGTCGTCGCGTTTTGGTTCATCGACACGCAACACCCAAGGCATTCCCTCGGCAGCCTTCTGCGGGGCAATCACGGTGACGCTTCCGCCCATTCCGCGAAGTCGAAATTCGTAACGATCATAGACGGGCACAAATTCCGCACCGCGCACCGTCACCCACCAGCGCGGCTCGGATTCGAGCTGACGATAGTCGTTTTCAAGCGAGTAGAAATACAGCGGGCCATCCGAACCCGTGGGGCGATAATTCACGCGGCGAGGACACCAAGTCGGCAGTTCACGCGGTTTTTCATTAAAACTCTTTTCGATGAAGTCGGCAATGAATTGGGGACGCTGCAAATTGTGCGGATGGTGGCCGGGGCCGTCTTTGATGATGACAGAAACGCGGCCACCGACACTGGTGTAGGCGTTTTCAATCACGTCCGACACGCGCGGCATGAGCGGGTCGATACTGCCGTTGACAAGCAGCAGCGGCACATCGTGGCCGGCCAAGCGGTAAATGCCCTCGAACATTTGGGGATTGCTGCCGGGATTGTCGGCGTAAATGCAGGCCACACGATCCGGGAAGGCCGTTCCGTAAGTGTACGAGTATTCGCCGCCGCGGGACATGCCCTGAAACGCCGACTTTTTCGCAAGACCCTGCTTTTCGGTCAGAAATTTGTACCAAGCGTCCCAAGCGTTGAGATTGCGAGTGGGGCCGGCATTGATGTACGTAACGCAAAAGCCGCGTTTGAGCAGTTCAACCTCCGCTTGCGGTTCGTGATCCCAGTAGCAGCCTCGCCACGACCACTGTTTTCCCTCGGCAAATTCTTTCGGTACGACAAGGATACAACGGAACGCACCCGGCTCAGGATCACCCATGCCGTTACCCACGTCTTCGGGGGCTTTGGAGGGTTTGATTTCGAGCGTTTCGGTGTTCATCGAAAAATCATAGCGGTCAAAATTGTGCCACTGCGATTTTTCTGTCGGCAAATCTTGCGCCGCACACTGCTGAGTGCGAAAGCACACAGGGCAACAAAAAAGAATCGAACAAAATGTTTCATGCTATAACTCCTGTAAGTGAGGTGATGGAGATGTTAAAAACTATCCCAAAAAAAATTACTTCCAAAGCTCTTTGATGGTGGCTTCGATATTTTTGCCGTTGGGAATGGTTTCCGACGCATTATTGCCTCGGTAGCGGCCACGCGGTTCGCCCTGGCCCGGCGTGATGACCCGTCCGGCAGGCATTTGCAGAAAACCGTTCGGATCGTTTTCCCGCAACCAATTGTACGCATATTTCAGCCACGTATTTCGGTACTCTTCCGTCTGAAGCGAGAACCAGGTGATTTCGTCGTATCCCCAGATGAAATGGCTTTCAAGCGTTGACCGACCCGGCGTGCGTGAAACGCCAAAATTGTCAAATTCCACCAAAAACGGGAGCGACTCGCATTCCCAGCCGCTGGGCGTGACGCAACCTTCGCTGCGTTTGTACAAACCATCCAAATACCCGACTTCCAAAACGGCCTCCATCGGCTTATCGGGGACTTCTTTAATGCGCAACGGGAAAGAATTGAAATCAAGCAGGCTTTTCCCGTCCACGACCATGCCGCCGCTGGGCGTGTGTGCATCAAGGATAATCCAACCACGCCGCGTTTTTGATTTTGCAAGCGTTCGGATGTGGCCTATCACCTTTTCCCAATTTTTCCAGCCCGGATCGTTCATGCCGATCAAATTGACCTGGCCTAGATGAAAGGCCTCGCAGCCGGCGTCCATATAGAAGCCCGCAAGGAAAAGGAACCAAAGCTGCGATTCCGTGCGGGAAATGTCGGGCACGCTCGAACCGCCGCCACCTCGCCGTCCCCAGTGATTGACAAATTTTCCGTTCTCCGCCAGCATGTCGTCATATCGGAACTTGCGTTCTTCAACCGGCAGCCCCAACGTTTCAAAAGCCCAGGCGGGCACGTCGATTTCATTGACACCCGTGGTCACGATTTCAAAAAGACACGCCTGAAACACCATATCCGGGTCATCTTTGTGCAAAAGCGCGACCACCCGTTTGGCTTCTTCAAGGAACAGGGGATTGTTCAGAACATTTTCCCGGCCCCAGCGATAAATCGAACGTCCAATAAATTTTGCGCCGATGTTTTTAATAAAACGATAATCGTCTTCGCGGTCGGGAAAACCGCCGTCCGCGACCAGTGAATTTTCTTCAAGCAATCCGGTGAGCGTGATTGAGTGCTTGAGATAATTCTCCAGTACAGGCCGCGCAATACCGTTTGCGTCGAATTGATAATCAGGGCTTTGACCGGCACAGCGGTCGAACGCAAAGGCAAGGAAGGCGAAGTACGATAGGAAACAAAGCAGTTTTTTTGTCATGGTGCTAAAAGCAGGGCTGAAGGAAGGCTGGAATGCGAACCCGACCTATTCTAGCAGGGCGATAAAAGGCAAGCAACAAGGCCGGATATTTTCCCGATTTTTTCATAGCCTCATCGTGTTTCAGCGAAGAGCGGAAGAGCGAGGCATTGGCTCGAAGGCTTTTTTGCGGTAGAATGACGCCTTGGTGTCTCGCTTTTTTCGGCAATGAGATCACAACGTAATTTTTCTCTCATTTTTTCTGCAATGCAATCACTGTCCACTCTGTCGGTCGACGGCAAGTCCTATCAATACTACCCGCTCCAAGCTCTGGGCGTTGAGCTCCCCAAGCTGCCTTTTTCGATTCGCGTGCTACTCGAATCGGTGTTGCGAAACCGTGACGATTTTGCGGTCACGGAGCGGGATGTCAAGAACTTGGCCGCCTGGACACCGGAATTGACGGCGAACATTGAAATACCGTTCAAGCCCGCGCGGGTTTTGCTGCAAGATTTCACAGGCGTGCCCGCCGTGGTCGACTTGGCGGCCATGCGTTCGGCCATGCAGCGTTTGGGTGGTGATCCCGATAAAATCAACCCGCTGATTCCCGTCGACTTGGTCATTGACCACTCAATTCAGACGGACTTTTTCGGCACGCCCGATGCCGCACAGAAAAATGTCGATCTCGAATTCCAACGCAACGCGGAACGCTATACGTTGCTGCACTGGGCGCAGAAATCGCTCGACAATTTTTGCGTGGTGCCGCCTTCGGTCGGAATCATTCATCAGGTCAACATTGAGTTTTTGGCCGACGTGGTTCACGTCGATAAGGATAATGTGCTGTATCCCGATTCGGTTTTGGGCACGGACTCGCACACCGTGATGATCAACGGCCTGGGCGTACTCGGCTGGGGCGTGGGCGGCATCGAAGCGGAAGTCGTCATGCTCGGCCAGCCCTATTACATGCTTGCCCCGCAGGTCGTCGGCTTGGAATTAACCGGCAAACTTCTGCCCGGAGTGACGGCGACGGACTTGGTGCTTGTCGTCACGGAAATGCTCCGAAAAGAGGGTGTGGTGGGCAAATTCGTCGAGTATTTCGGTGACGGAGCCGCGAATATGCCGCTTGCCGACCGAGCGGTACTCGCCAACATGGCCCCGGAATACGGCGCGACGATGGGCTTTTTTCCCGTTGATGACATGACTGTTCGGTTCCTGCGTGAAACGGGACGGGATGAACACCACGTCAAGATCGTTGAAACGTATTGCAAAGCACAGCAACTTTTCCGCGACGCGGATCAGGCGACACCGCATTATTCCAAGGTTCTGACTCTGGATTTGTCGACGGTGGAGCCATCGTTGGCGGGCCCGAAACGTCCCCAAGATCGCGTTTCGCTTTCCGGCATGAAACAAAAATTCGCCGCCGATTTGGTCAAGCCCGTCACGGAGCGGGGATTCGGCCTTAACGCGGATAGTGTTGCCAAAACAGGAGCGGTGGACGGCGTCGATGGACGCACGGCAATCCGTCACGGGGTCGTGGCCATCGCTTCGATCACCAGTTGCACGAACACAAGCAACCCGAATCTGATGATCGCCGCCGGACTTTTGGCGAAAAAAGCGGTCGAAAAAGGTCTGCGAACCCCGCTCCACGTCAAAACGAGCCTCGCGCCCGGCTCGCGCGTCGTAACAGAATACCTCGAAAAGGCCGGCCTGCTGGAGCCGCTGCAAAAACTGGGCTTCGACGTGGTGGGGTACGGCTGCCTGACCTGCATCGGCAACAGCGGCCCTCTGCCTGCCGAGGTCGAAAAAGTCGTCACGGAGAACAATCTGATCGCCGCCGCCGTGTTGAGCGGCAACCGAAATTTCGAGGGTCGGGTCAATCCCCATGTCAAAGCCAATTTTCTGGCCTCACCGCCGCTCGTGGTGGCTTATGCGCTGGCCGGTCATGTCGACATTGATCTGACCAAGGAACCGGTCGGCCTGTCGCAAGACGGCACGGCAGTGTTCTTGCACGAAATATGCCCCGGCCATGAGGAGATCGCCGCAGCGGTGGAAGCGGCGGTGGCCCCGGAAACGTATCGCAATAGTTACAATAATATTTTTGAAGCAAACGAGGAATGGAATGCCATTCCCGACGTCGCGTCGCAACTTTTCACTTGGGATAAAAACAGCACGTATATCCAAGAGCCGCCGTATCTTTCCGACATGCGAATGACGGCCTCGTCCGGCATTCCGCCGATTGAGCGGGCACGCTGTCTGGCCTTGTTGGGCGATTCCGTAACAACCGACCACATTTCGCCCGCCGGCTCCATTAAAGCGGATTCGCCCGCCGGGCTGTTTTTAGCCGAAGCCGGTATCGCTCAGGCGGACTTCAACAGTTATGGCTCCCGACGAGGCAATGACCGTGTGATGACCCGCGGCACGTTCGCAAACATTCGTATTCGTAACCAACTGATTCCCGGCAGCGAGGGCGGCGTGACGCGGCACTTTCCGTCGGGCGAAGTCATGCCGATCTACGATGCCGCCATGCTGTATAAAAAAACAAACACGCCGCTTGTCGTTTTGGCCGGTAGCGAGTACGGTACGGGGAGCAGCCGCGACTGGGCCGCCAAAGGTACGGCCTTGCTGGGCGTGAAGGCCGTCATCGCGCAAAGTTTTGAACGCATTCACCGCGGCAATCTGGTCGGCATGGGCGTTTTGCCCTTGGAATTTGCCAACGGCGCGACATGGCAATCGCTTAACCTGACCGGCGAGGAAGAATTTTCTATTCCAGAAATCAAAAAAGATTTTCGACTGGGCGGCGTGATTTCCGTCAAAGCGGAGCGAGAGGTGCAGCCCGATATTTTCAGTGAAACAACCTTTCAGGTGACGGTTCGCATTGATACGCAGGTGGAGCTGCAATATTTTTTGAACGGCGGCATTTTGCAGACGGTGCTCCGTAATTTAGCCTTTGCCTAGATTCCCGCCGGAGCCTGCCCTCGATCTGATCGGGGACGGAATGACGGTTCGGAAACAACTTCATTTCAAAGAGGATAACCCATGCGAAGATTTTCTCGTTTCATCCTGTTACTTTCGACTGCCTTCTTTCTCGCCGCCGCTTTTGCAATGGAAAGTTCGGCCCAAAGCGAAAAGGCGAAAAATGTCATCATCTTCATCGGCGATGGCATGGGCTTCAACAGCGACCTGGCCGGCACGTTTTATCGTTACGGCGCACCGGACAAACAGAGTTACCATACGTTTCCGGTGCATCTTGCCTGCACCACTTTTTGCTCCACGGGGAAGCTGCTTCCGACATTTCCGGTCCAAGGTTATGATCCCGCCGTCTTCTGGACTTCGCTGAACGCCGGCAACCAAGGCACGCAGTGGACGCGGACAACCGATTCCGCCGCCGCCGCGACGGCCCTGTTCAGCGGCATGAAAACCCTTTCGGGCTCCATCGGCATGGACAGCTTCGCCCAGCCGGTCGAGCTGATTTCGGAAGTCGCCGCTAAACTTGGGAAAAAAGTCGGAGCCGTCACTACCGTGGCTGCCTCACACGCCACGCCCGGAGGTTTTGCCGCCCACGTCAAATCCCGTGGGCAGATGGATGAAATCTTCCGGCAAATGACGGCGGAAAACAGCCCCCTCACGGTCGTTATGGGTGCCGGCAACCCGATGTTCGATGACGGCAAACCCATCAAAGTCAAAGAGGACGAAAGCGAAAAGGACAAGACGCGGCGTTTTCTCTCGGTGGGCGGCGAAGAAACGTGGAAAAAGCTGGAAACCGGCGAGTACAACGGGTTCACCGTCTTGCAGACGCGCAAGCAATTCGAGGAACTCGCCGCAGGGAAAACCGTGCCGGAAAAAGTCATCGGCCTACCCTATTGCAATGGAAGCATCCCGCCGGTGGATGGAACGCTGGACGAGGTTCCCGAAACAAAACAATCACTGGAAAAATCGTACAAAAATAGGGCTTGGAAAGAAATTCCGAGCTTGGCCACGATGACGCTCGGAGCACTCAATGTTTTATCGAACGATAACGACGAGGGTTTCCTGCTCATGGTCGAGGGCGGCGCGATCGACAGTGCCGGCCACGGCCAGAATCTGGAACGTAACAGTTTCGAGCATGTCGGCTTCACGAAGGCCATCGACGCCACTCTCGCTTGGATCGAAAAAAACAGTTCCTGGGACGAAACACTGGTTATTGTTACAGCCGATCACGAAACGGGTCAGCTTTTCGGCCCCGGTACGTACAGCGACGATAATGACAACGGTGTTTTCGACGAAGGTGACGTTTTCAACGGTTTCACCTTGCCGGAAAATCAGGGCCGTGGTCGGCATCCGAAAGCCCAATACGGCAGCAAATCGCACACCAACGCCCTTGTGCCGCTCTGGGCAAAAGGCCCCGGCGCGACGCTGTTTTTGGACCGTATGAAAGGCATCGATGAAAAAGCTGCGGCGTTCTGGCCCTCCTTTGGAAAGCACGGTTCTGGAAAATACGTCGACAATACCGATGTCTTCCAAGTCATCAGGGCGGCCATGTCCCAGCCCTAGAACGAGTTAAGAGGTGGGTGTGGAGTGGAGTGGTGAATGCCCCAAAAGGCAGCGTCTAGCGGGAGCGGAGAACTCCAGAACAATTCTCAATACGCTATAAACATCCATGCCGGGACAACGTATTCGAGACGCCATGCGCACCGCGCAGTCCACAGGTAGGAACCGTCTTGATAACCCTTGCTTTTTCCACGGTATCGGTATATACTCACGCCTTGTCGAAAACCGCCAAAGATCAGCTTTGCCCGCGTTCCGCTTTTTAGCTCATGGAAAACAAAATTAAGATCGACCAGTGTTTGTGTGTTCGTTGCGGCCAGTGCATCATCGGCTGCCCGATTCGGCTTTTTACTCGCCCTTCCGTTGACGATTACCCGCACACGGTCGAAATGGCGGACGATTATTGCATCGCCTGCCATCATTGCGTTGCAGGCTGTCCGGTCTGTGCGATCACCGTCGACGATGTCGATACGACAAAATGCCAGGATTTTGTCAAGGAAAGTATTCCCCGTTTTGAACATATCGCAACGTTGGTTCGGATGCGTCGCTCAATTCGCCGCTACGCTGACAGGCCCTTGGACGAACGGGTTATCGAACAACTGATGGACGCGGTTCGCTGGGCTCCATCCGCAAAAAATGGGTTGCCCGTCAAATGGATCGTGGTGAATGACATCCGAAAAGTTCAAGAGCTGGCAGGCCTTGTGGTCAACTGCCTCCGTGCCCAGCCGGGCTGTACCGCCATCGGGGAATCGTGGGACAAAGGTATTGATCCGATTTTTCGCCATGCGCCCTGCGTGATTGTCGCCTACACCGATGAAACCGCCGTCTGGCCGGAGGTCGATGTGACCATTGCGGTCGAAACGCTGGACCTCTGCGTCGCGGCCATGCGACTAGGCTCTTGCTGGGCGGGCTTTTTTATTCAAGCAGCCAAAAAAGACCCGGCCATCAAAAAATGGCTTGGCCTTTCCGACAGCGAAACCGTGTACGGCGGCCTCATGGTCGGCGAAATCAGCGACGAAGCGTACCAGCGCATTCCATATCGGCCTGAACTTTCCTTAAAGTGGATTCGGTAAGATCAAAGCGCAGTCCCCGGACGTGCCTCTCGAAAAACGGTCTTGACCGAGCCTGCCCAGTTTGCTAGAGTTCCGCGATTATTGCTTTGAATCGCATGGAATTCGTGTTATGGTTGTTCTGCATCGAACTTTTCGCCGCCGGCTTGGCTTGCTTATCCTGCTCGTGTTGCCGTGGATGGCATCGTGCAGTTGGCTCAATCAAACAAAGCCGTTGGTGCCGAACCGTGCTGCACCGAGCCTCCTTCAAAGCACTTCGTCGACAGAGTCGGTGGGGATCGAGGTTTTTACGATACGTGTTTCGCTGGAACAAGACTCGCTTTTCCGTCAACTTTGGCAAGAGGCCGATGAGCAAATGCTGGACCCGGCTCTGCGGCGTGACCTGCTCGGTCATGGCCTGCGTGTCGGTTTTCTCGGTGAATCGCTTTCCCCCTCTTTGTCGCGGCTCATCAATGTCACTTCGGCCCAGACGCCGGAAACCAACTTTGGCGATTTTCGTGAAGTTTCCGTGGCGGAGCTGTCAAAAGACCTTTCCGTGACGCGGCAATATGTCAATCTCCTGCCGGAGATGCGCGCTTCCCTGAAAGTTTTTGACGATAATTTGCCGGAATTTTCCCGAATGTGGACGGAAAATGGGCATCTTTGCGGACAAACGTATAAGGATGTGCAGGGTCTGATTCAAGTCACCGGAGTGCCTCTCAACACAGGCCGAGCTAGGCTGACCGTGATGCCCGTGCTGGAATACGGCGTGCCGGAGCGGCGGGTTCGCGTTCACAGCGGCGTGACCTTCAACGAAATTGGCCGGCCAAGGCATCAATACAAATCGCTGTCCGTGTCCATGGACCTTTTGCCCGGCCAGTGGATGATTCTGGGACCTATTTCTCGGGAAACCACCGGGGCCGGTCGGGCATTTTTCGTTCGCGGTTCGGCTGACGGCGAACAAAAAATGATGGCTATCCGCCTTGCGAAAATGAAAAGCGAATCCTCGCCCGGCTTATCGGTGGAAAAAACGCCACGACTGGGGTATGATGTTCCGCTGCCTGAACGGAACTAAGGATAGAATGTCCGGCTCGCTATAGCAGCGTCACTCCCGCTGCTTCGTAGGCGGCGACCATTTCTTCCGGCCAGAGGCCGCACGCGACTTCGCCAACGTGAATTCCGCGGAGCAGAAACAAACAAAGCCGCGACTGGCCAATGCCGCCGCCGATGGTTTGAGGCAATTCTCCCGACAACACGCTACGGTGAAAGGGTAATTTCGCACGATGCCGGCAATCACGAATACTGAGCTGCCGCTCCAGAGATTCGGCATTGACCCGGATTCCCATTGAGGAAATCTCCAAAGCCATTTCAAGCCCCGGATGCCAAAGCAAAAGATCACCGTTCAGGCCTACTCCGCCCGCGCGGGGCGTCGACCAGTCATCGTAATCGGGCGCGCGGCCATCGTGAATACTGCCATCCATGAGTTCGCCGCCGATGCCGATAATGAAAATGGCTCCGTGTTCTCTGCCAAAAGCGTTTTCCCGCTCCTTGGGCGTTTTGTTCGGATATTGTTCCAGCAACTCCTCGCTCGTGGTGAACGCCACCTTTTTGGGAAGAATGGGAGAAATTTTCGGATACTGCTCAAACACCATCGCTTCGGTTGCCAGCAGGGCGGAATAAATCGCTTCAACGGTCTCCTTAAGAAATGCGACCGTGCGTTCAGCAGGCCGCATGACTTTTTCCCAATCCCATTGATCGACGTAAAGAGAATGGATCGGCGACAGAGTCTCGTCGGGCCGGATGGCGTTCATGTCCGTGTAAAGTCCTTCGCCGGGCTGAAAGCCATACTTATGCAGAGCATAACGTTTCCACTTTGCCAGTGATTGGACGATTTCAACCTCACGATTGATACAGGAGGCTCGAAAGGCAACAGGCCTTTCCACACCGCTCAGGTCATCGTTCAAGCCCGTCGACTTTTCGAGAAAAAGCGGGGCCGTCACCCGCTGAAGCCCTAGAGCGGCGGCCAAATTTTTCTCGAAATCATCTTTAATCCCCTTGATGGCGGTTTCGATTTCACGAACACTGAAGGCAGGCCTGTATCCTTGCGGAATGGGAAAATGGGACATGATCATTGACAAAATCAGAGGACACTCTGGCGCGTATCAAACAAGATGGTCTGGGTATCTGCTCCCGAATACCGCGATCCCGTCGGTCGCCGCTTCTTCGGTCGCTATCATCCCGATCTTGCTCCAGTATTCACGTCGTAATTTTCCAGGGTTTCGCCTGCCTTGTCAAGCGGGCGGAAAAAGGTTGGTCCCGAAAGGTATTGCCGACTTTTCCCATCTTGTCATGGAAGACAAAAAACGGTAGAATGTGCCATTTCACGGGATTATTGTTGTCTTCGAGGTTCAGACCATGCCAAAAATTCTCTGCATTATTTCCTTGGTCATTTCTAGCATTGTTTTTTTGCTGTTCGTGATGAACATGTTGGCTGGATTTCCTTTTGGAAATGTCGCAGGGTCCATGCCGGCCAATATCGGCATGATTGTCACCTCGATCATCGTCGGGACTTTCAGTGTCCTGACTTTCTTGGAAATAAAATAGCGTTTGGGCGCACCTGTCACGTAGCGTGGCAAACAAGTATGGCAAAAAAAAGTCGCCGCTATACCAAGAAGAATGCCGCCGCAAGCTTGTCAAAGCGAGAAGCCGGTCTGGTGCGGCTGGCCGATGTTTTGCCGCAATTGATTGCCCGGTATGGCATTCAGCAGCAGGGACAGATCGAAAAAGTTGCGGCGGCGTGGAAGAACGCGGCGGGCGAACCTTACGGGGCTGTGACACGCGTGGGGGGCCTAAATCGGGGCGTGCTGGAAATTGCCGTGCCACACAACGCTTTCATCCAAGAGCTGTCATTCCGGCAGTCTGAACTACTGGCGGCCGTGCGAAACTCCTGCCCCGAAATGAAAATTGCAACACTGAAATTTATCGTGGGGTGAACGATGAACCTATACGCTCTGCTCGCCGATTTGGTGGTGGCCATCCATTTCAGCTATGTGTGCTTTGTTGTGTTCGGTTTGCTGGCCATTGTATGGGGCGGCCTGTTCAAGAGACGTTTTGTGCGCCATTTTTGGTTCAGAATAGTTCACCTGGCCATGATTCTCATTGTGGTCACGGAGGCCTTGATTGGCATGACTTGCCCCCTGACGGACTGGGAATACAGCCTGCGAATCGCGGCGGGCCAGAATTTTTCCGACTTGCCGTTCATGGCGAGGCTGCTGCGGAATTTCATGTTTTTCGATGCTCCGCAGTACGTTTTCACGCTGGGCTATTGCCTGTTCGGCGCGTTGGTGTTGGCGACGTGGTTACTGTGGCCGCCGCATTGGCCACGGAAAAGACCGGACGTGGGATAAAAGCGTGAGCTGGATGAGCGGCAGACGAGCTACGCCGCGACCGCCGGCTCGCCTTCACGGAGTACGGCTCGTCACGACCAGTCTACTCAAAATACTTCTTCGCTTCCAAGAACGCCTCTTGCAGTTTCGAGGCATCTTTTCCGCCGCCTTGGCCCATGTCGGGTCTGCCGCCGCCGCCCGCCCCGCCTATCAGCGGCGTGATTTTTCGTACCCAATCGACGGCACTGAACTTTTTCTCCACCAAATCCTTGCTCAAGCCCGCCACGAGCACCACGCTGTCACCCGTCGTCGAGGCCAGCATCGCCGCCACGCCCTGCGTTTTCTGCCGCAGTTGGTCAATCGTTTCCCGGAGCATGTTTTTATCCACGTCCGGTACATTCCAGAGAATGACCTTGACATCACCGACGGATTGAGCACCGTTGATGAGATCGTTGATGTCGATTTTTCCGCCCGCCGCAGCCGTTTTGAGCTGTTTCTGAAGCCGCTTGATCTGCTCGGCCATCGCCTCGATCCGCGTGGGCATTTCGTCCGGCTGAATTTTAAGCACGCCGGTCGACTGCTGAATCACCGCCGCATCCTGCTGCATTTTCTCCACCGCCTTCGCCCCCGTTAGGGCCGTGATCCGGCGAATGCCCGACGAAACGCTTTCCTCCGAGAGAATCTTGAACAGTCCGATTTGGCTCGAATTTTTGCAGTGCGTTCCGCCACAAAGTTCGACGCTGCCGCCAATCTGGACAATCCGAACCTTTTCCGGGTATTTTTCACCGAAAATCATCATAGCCCCGGCAAGCTTTCGCGCTTCCGTCAGTTCCATGATTTTGTTGACCACTTCCGACGAAGCCAAAATGAGCCGGTTGATTTCCTTTTCGATGGTCGCCAGCACGTCCTTGCTGACAGGCACGGGATTCGGAAAATCGAAACGCAACCAGTCCGCATCGATTCTGGAGCCTCGCTGCTCCGCATGGTTGCCCAAGTGCCGCCGCAAAATCAGGTGCAAAAGATGTGTGGCCGAATGCGCTCGCGCCACGGCCTGCCTAAACTCGCTGTCAACTTCCGCGATGACCGTGTCGCCGACTTTAATGACACCTTCCTTCAAATGACCGACATGAACAATCAGTTCGCCGTCGATCTGCGTGGTTTCAACGTCAAAAACCATACGACCGCCGGTCAATTTGCCCTGGTCGCCAATCTGACCGCCTTTTTCACCGTAGAATGGCGTTTTGTCCAACACGACACGGATCGGCTGTGAATGATCGATTTCATCTTCGCTGTCCACAAGCCGACCGTCGGCGAGAATGGCCACCACCTTCGACGTGTTCAAAACAAGCTGATCGTATCCTAGGAAATCGCTACGGTGCTGCGTTTTCTTAATGCTTTCGAGCGGATCATTTTTGAACAGCAAATTTTTCTCGCTGCTGCCCGAAAGTTCGCCGTGTCGCTCCATCGCCATGCGAAAGCCGTCTTTGTCGAACTGAAAATTGTGCTCGGCGGCCATCGTTTCAAACAGTTCCGGCGGAAAACCGTAGGTTTGATACATGTCGAAAATTTCGTCGCCCGGCACGAGTTTCTGCTTCTTTTCCCGCATATCGCCGAAAATCCGCTCAATCCGGTCAAGCCCCGAATCGACGGTTCCGATGAAATGCTCTTCCTCATTTTTAATGACGCCCGCCACTTTTTCTGTGGTCTCCGAAAGTTCCGGGTAAGGCTCACGCATCAGACTGGCCACGGTGGTGACCAATTCGTGCAAAAACGGTCCCTTGCAACCCATCTGGCGACCATCCAAAACCGCGCGTCGCAGCAGACGGCGGATGACATATTTTTCTTCCTTGTTGCCGGGATACACGTTTTCGTGAATGGCAAAAGTGCAAGCCCGAACGTGGTCCGCAATCCGCCGCAATCGCCGACCATCATCGGAGGCAGGGTCATATTTCGTGCGCAAGACCTCCGCCGCCGCTTCGACCAGAGGCCGAAGAATGTCGATATGATAGTTCGTGGCCACCCCCTGCAAGACGGCGGCACAGCGTTCGAGTCCCATGCCGGTATCAATGTTTTTACTGGGCAGCGGCTGCAAATTGTTCGGCGGCTCGCCCACGCGGTTGAATTGCGTGAAGACGAGATTCCAGATTTCGACGGCACCGGCCTCGGTGTCGTGATAAATTTCGCTGCACGGCCCGCAAACGCCGTCCGGGCCAAGACTTGGCGCACTGGCAGGCCAGAAATTCTCGTCTTCTTCCAAACGCTGGAGCCGCGTTGACGGCAACTTGATTTCTTCCAGCCAAATCCGGGCCGCCTCTTGGTCGTCTTTGTAGACGGTGGCCGAAAGTTTCGACGGATCAAGCCCCAGCCATTTTTTGTCGGTCAAAAATTCCCAAGCCCAGTGGATGGCCTCGCGTTTGAAATAGTCGCCGAAGCTGAAATTGCCGAGCATTTCGAAAAACGTGTGGTGGTATGCCGTGCGACCGACGTTGTCGATGTCGCCGGTTCGCAGGCATTTCTGGCAGGTGGTCGCGCGGGTAAATTCGAGCTTGCAGCGGCCGAGAAAATGGTCTTTGAACTGGTTCATGCCGGCGGGTGTGAACAGAACGGACGGGTCCCATTTGGGCACGAGCACGTCACTGGCCTTGCGGACGCAGCCCTTGGTTTCAAAAAAAGCCAGATATTTTTCGCGTAGTTCGTTGGTTTGCATGGTGTTATTTGGTTATTTGTCTTGATAGACTATTTTTCCGTTTTCTCTTGCCCATGCTTCGGTAAAACCAACATGGGAAATATCATTACTGTTGCGATCTAGTTGCCGCTCCGTTTCTGCAACCATTACATCCGGCAGGATTTTGTAAATGACTTTGCATCTCGTTTGCTCTTCTTCATAGAAAACGGCAAAATAAATCCGGTGATTTCGAGTAATGCGTTCAAGGGATTCCTTGCGTTTCTCTTTCGGTGCTTTGAACATACGATCCAGTTGCCCAGAACCACCTTCCTTGCACGACAGATACTCATATTTTTCGTTTGGATTTCCAATCGCGTGCGCATCGGCATCACGTTTCGTGGTAATCAATTCATGTCCCAAAATGTCGGCAATAATCATCTCTTTGACCAACCCCGGTTGCAAGAGATTATTGATACCGACAGCGCGTGCCAGCTTTGCCGCTTTCAGCACCAAGTCGATAATTTTGTGATAAATGTCACTCGGCATACTGAAATAAATCCTGTTTGACTTCTTTTTCCGCCAATTTTATTCTTTTTTCCGCAATTTCCGCATATACCGGGTTTCTTTCGATGCCGATGAAACGCCGTCCCAATCTCTTGCACACGGCAAGGGCTGTTCCCACGCCTGCAAATGGATCGAGCACCAAATCGCCTTCGTTGGAACTGGCTTTAATGAGCCGCTCCATCAAGCGTTCCGGCTTTTGAATGGTATTCAATGCTTCACGGCTGACCAATTCCTTTGACTTATAGGTCAACTGTTTAATGTCTCCCCAAACGTCGCCGGGATTTTTTCCGCGGTCATCAAATTTTGTTTTTCCAAACCGGCCTTTTTTCACGGACGGCACCCGTTCGCAACGGAGTCGATGCTCCAATTCCACAAGCTGGGCCACCCGGATGTCGTTCAAATTGTACGTTTTCGGTTTGTTTCCTTTGATGAAGTAGCAGATAATATCGTAATTGTTCGTATAATTCAATCGCCCTTGTGCCAAGCGGCTGGGCTGATACCAAATAATTTTTGATCGCAAATTAAGATAAGGGCGGTAATCAATGAAATCAATGCAATTGGGCTTGCCAAACAAATACAACGCTCCGCCGGGCTTCAGTTTTTGCGAGAAAATTCTGATGAGATTCAGGTTGAATTCTTGAATATCTCCCACCTGATCCCAGTCATTCGTCGTCACCCCGTAAGGGCCGTCGCAAATGACCAAGTCGCAGCTTTCGTCTTTGCAAAGCGGTAAAATATCAAACGCATCGGCAACGCAGAGGCGATTGGGTTGAAGGGACGATAAAAATTTCAGGGGCAGACGGTTGGGGCGAATCATCGACAGAAACGGCTCTTGGCCTTTAAACGGCTTGAGTGGTACGTGATGAAAAACAGCATTTTCCATTATACCGGACCGTACAGAAGCTGCAAGGCTTTGCATCGGCTTTTCACCCTCCGCCCAGCCTTTTTCCGAGTTCGGATGCTTTTTGCAACTCTTGCGGAAAAAATTTCCTCGTGCCGCTTCTTTTTCTGAAACGGGAATCGTACGCCCCCTCGACTTACCCGATGTCCACGGCACTCTCAAGATTATCAGGTCGTTTCGTTGACGGCTTTCGGCCGCATTCGTGGCATCGTTTTTCAGGCCCGTTTTATAAGGAAAAAATCATGTCACGCGGAGGAAAACGTCAAGGTGCCGGTCGACCCAAAGGAACCGAAAAGTTCGGCGAATGAAGCCACGTTCGGAAAGGAGGCGGCGAGGTATCTGGCGAGTTTGGTCAAAGGCAAAACCGTTTCCATCATCGTGCGCCGATTCGACGACAAATACGGGCGCGACATCGCCGATTTGTATGTTGACGATATGTGGGTGGTCGGCCATCTGGGGTTGAAAACGGGTACGCGTGGAATTACGTGGCATACTCCGATTCCGCCGAAATCGTGGCTCTAGAACAAAAAACCAACAATTCCGCATGGAAATTATAACACGGTCGCAAAAAATGGCAAATTGAAAAAGAGTCGCCTGTACAAAAATAGGCCGGGTGGCTCATTTTTCGTCTTGAATCGGGAATACGCAGAGGGTATGATAAACGCTTTTCCGCCGTTCATTCCATCCTGTCGCCCGATGTCGCGTGATTCGATTCGCCGTAACAATTACGAAAGACTGGCCAATCTCGTTCAACAAGGCGAGATTGTCTACGCCTGCGAGGTCGGTGCGTCTACCGCCGTGGACTGGAAAAGTTGCACATGGGCCGAGTATTGGAAGGACTGCTTTGTCAGCGAGCATATTTCCGAACGAATTCACAAGCTGGGAGAATCCTACCAGAATTTCGTCCGTCCCCGCTTTGGCCGACCTGATCCGATAAGTTATTGTACAGATTATTTTCGCCTGCTGGAATCAGCCTTGGAGATTGAAAAACAAGGAACAGCGGGTTCGCGTCTGCTCGCCGCCGTCACCGGTTTCGGCAGCATCGGTATTCGTAACACGGAAGGTATCGCCACCGCCTGTGCGGTCTATACTGCGACGCATCCCGCGTATTTGCTGTCACAAATTCGGAATCATGCGCAGCCGCACGACCCCAAATTTTTGCCGCTCGTGACGTTTTTTGATCCTTGCCGTGCTGATATTTCGCCATCGCTGTATTATTATTATCGGCAGATTCCGCTCAAGAATAGCGACCAGAAATTGTTCGTTTATCCGGCAGTCGATAAGACAATCCGTTTCGAGTCGTTCCGCGAAATTCACAGATTGACTGAACTGCTCTGTAACAAAAATGATGCGCTGGTTCGGCAGCGAGCCGAGTTTATTGCGGAAAAAGTCGTCGGCCCGGAACTGAAACGAATGGCTGCCGAAAACCAGAACACGCCGCCGTTCAAAATGGTCGACCTCGGCGGCGGGAGCGGCGATCTGTGCCGTGGCATCATCGAATATTTGGGTCAAAAATTGCCGGACATCGTTTCCAAAAACAGTGTCGACTGGACGCTCGTCGAGATTGCCGGTCTGAATCAAAAGCGGCTTTTGAGAATGCACTCACGTTTGCATTCTCTGCGAAATTTTCGTTACGTTCGCGGCGGTTATCTCAACTGGATCGAAAAGCAACCGGAGTCGACCGAGACAGCGTTTCACATTGTCCTGATGTGTCGCCTTTTGAACAACTTGAGCGATTTTTGTATCGAGATTGCGGATGATTTTCTGTCGGCGAAAAAGCTGCTGGGCACGAAATTCGACAAGTGGATATGGTATCATCGCCGCTACCTTCCGCAGTGTGTACTCCCATCACAGCAAACCGATAATATTATCGTTGCGAATACACGAATCAATCACGCCCACGGTTTTACGTTCCGCCAGCCGTCGCTCACCGACTATTTTCAGGCTCTTTATCGCTTGACGGCTGGTTCGCCGCCGCCGGATACCAGCGACAGGGCTATCTTCTATTTCGTGCGAAAATTCTGCTCAGCCTCGCTGACCTTGCCGGACGGCTCGGACGCACTGAAAAAGCTGGCGCGGTTGAGTCACTGTGTTATCATCGAAGATGTCGACTTCGACCCGCGAATGCTGGAGCGTCACCTGAAAAAACGTAACATCGACAAGCTGGAATACGCGGCGTTTCGGGACACAGAAGCACTGGGCCGCAGCATCGTGCTGAAAATTCGGGAGAAAAATGGCAGATGAAGTTGTTGGCCGGTGAGGTTGGGCCTCGGCGTTGTCGCAGGCGTCACAGTAGACCGTGGCCCGGTCGACGATTTCTGGGAATGGCGACAAGTCGTTGACCGTTTTCCTTGGGAGGGCACCCTTCTTGTTTTGCGTCTCTGCATTCGGCGAGATTTTAATTTTGGCGCGTTAGTTGCAACACGTCTCCTTGGTGTGCCTTCTGTCTTGGATGAGAAGGCGGTTGTTTTGCCGCAATTTCAGCCGTAAAACCTTCAGATTCTCGGTGTTATAATACCAGATATTGTGTTGCAAATTGCAGTGCGGCTGTATGAAAATGCAGCAGTAGATGCCTCCCATGTCACTGCGTTGCCTTTGATAAATATTGACAAAATCTAAAAAGAGCTTGCCCAATGATTGTCGTCAGACGCATTGTTCGGTCAGACGAGAACTACAACAATGAGAGTCAATCTGGCTAACTACCCGATCGGCAGACTGGAAGAATCCAGCCTTGACCCCCTCACCCAGCAGGTTTTCCCTTTCCTAGACGCGCCGGGACGAGAAATCTGGAAAAAAATAAAATTTTTCGGAAAAATTTTTTCGCCCCAATTTTCAGTGTCTGAAATTCGTTTCGATGCTGAATTTAAGCAGTTTGAGCCGATATTCTGTTTCGTAATTCACATGGCAAGCACTCCTTTTTTCAAGCTTTTTTCGTAGTGGAGATTGTTCTTGAAAATCGAGCGAGGTAAAATCCGGGCAGTCGGATGGAAAAGCCCTGTTTTCCGAAAATTTATCGGCGTTGTCGCACAAAGATTTTGCACGAATTATTCCCTCGGAACGCCTTTTGGCATTCCGAGCGTTGT
>QMCD01001003.1_pt1 | contig 27845 bp, 18 predicted proteins | sample 1821841 | NCBI WGS metagenome assembly QMCD01 (sample SAMN01991225, study PRJNA193472) | Termite gut metagenome, whole genome shotgun sequencing project. | isolation source: worker | host: Macrotermes natalensis | reverse complement strand
AACAATGAAACCCTTCCGCGAATAGACGTAACAGACAAGAACGGAAATCTGGCTCCGGCAGGGCCTGTTACACTAGGTGGCGGATGGATCGAGACCGAATTTGACGATTTATCAATATCTGAACTTCCTGCTAATAGCCTGGACAAGATACCGTCCACAATATATGAAGTAAAAGCTAATATTCAGGATAAGGAAACTGAAAGAAAAAATTTACGGGCTACTTATCAGTCTGTCAAAATAGATAAGATCAATACAACACGCACAGAAATAGCACTAAACGGCAATTGGCTTTTTCTACCCGGATATGAATCAAAAAATGCAGAAAAAGAAGCTGATCCGAATATCTCGGACAATCAATGGCACACGATGAATGTACCTGATTTCTGGAATCCTATCCGCATATGGCTACATGGCGAAACTATGGGTAAATTTCCGAAAGGTGTATCAGATACATATTATCAACAGGAAACAGCACGTTGCGAAAACTATACTTTCGATTACAGGAAGACCAAAGCCGCATGGTATCGTCAATGGATAGAATTGCCGGCCGATGTGAATGGTAAGAATATGGAACTGGTATTCGATGCCATTTCTAAAATGGCCGATGTATATGTAAACGGAACTAAGGTCACATCAAATGTAGGTATGTTCGGAGAAATCAAAGCCGATGTTTCTTCGTTGCTAAAACCCGGGAAAAATCTCGTAGCGGTATATGTTACACGCGACTATATAAAAGATATAGAGGATGCCGATAAGATAGTGGATGTCGCGGTTACAGTCCCTGTTACCAACAAGATGCTGAAAGACATCGCTCACGGCTTTTACGGAGATGATCCGGCCGGAATATGGCAACCTGTTTCGCTCGTTATTTCCAATCCGGTGAGGATAGAAGATGTATTCATCAAGCCCAACCTCAATGGAGCAACGTTCGAGATTACATTAAAAAACTACTCGGGTAAGAAAGCAATATTTAGTTTATCAACAGATATTACAGATCATAATACAGCAAATCTCTTCTATGGTCAGGAATCTTTAAATAAGATAGAACTCAATTCGGGTGAAGAAAGAGTAGTCAGCTATTCTATCAGTAACCTGAAGCCACGGTTATGGACACCACAGTCTCCGAATCTTTACGATTTCACATTCAGACTGACGGCTAATAACCAGACAATAGACAATACCACTGTCTTGTCAGGATTCCGCACATTCGAGTCCAAGAACGGATTATTGCACCTCAACGACAAACCGTACTGGCTGCGGGGAGGCAATCACACGCCGTTTGCACTGGCCCCTAACGACCTGAAGTTGGCAAACAGCTTTTATCAGATAATGAAAGCCGGAAATATAGACGTAACCCGTACTCATACTACTCCCTATAATAAACTCTGGATAGAGGCAGCGGATATAAACGGCATCGGCATTAGCCACGAAGGCACATGGCCATGGCTGATGATACAGCAGTCTATGCCCGACAGAGTACTCATAGATATGTGGGCTAAAGAATATCTCGGCTTGATCAAGAAATACAGGAATCATCCTTCCATCCTGTTTTGGACAGTAAATAACGAAATGAAGTTTTATGACAATGAACCTGATCTCACAATACGAAAAGAAAAAATGAAGATCATTTCAGATGTTGTAAAACAAATGAGGAAAATAGACCCTACACGCCCGATCTGTTTCGACTCCAATTACCGAAGAAACATAACCAAACAAGGTAACGCTTTTTATGAAGGGATAGACGACGGGGACATAGACGACATACACTCATACATCAACTGGTATGATCACACGATATTCAAAGAATTTAATGGCGAGTTTCAAAAGAGGAACCGGAATGAAGGCCGCCCACTAATCAGTCAGGAAATGTCTACCGGATATCCGAACAACGAAACAGGGCACCCTACTCGTTTCTATACACTTGTACATCAAAATCCACAAACATTAGTAGGATATCAGGCTTATGCCTATGGTAATCCGGAGGCATTTCTCGAAGTACAATCGTTTATTACAGGCGAACTGGCAGAAGCGCTGCGCCGCTCTAATGATAAAGCGGCAGGCATACTGCATTTTGCCCTGCTCACATGGTTCCGCAATGTATACAACGCAGAAACAATAGAGCCTTACCCTACTTATTATGCAATGAAAAGAGCCTTGCAGCCGGTATTGGTAAGTGCCGAATTATGGGGACGCAACTTTTATGCAGGAGAAAAGATTCCTTCCCAGATATATATTGTGAATGACAGAGAAAACGGCAAAGATCTGGAACCATCCTTATTATACTGGTCATTAGAGTCTGAAACCGGGAAAGTGTTGGCAAAAGGACAGGAAAAGGTAGTTGGGGTAGCACACTACGGACGGCAGATAATTACTCCTTCCATAAAAATACCGGACATCTTGCCTGCACAAAAAATAAAAGCCAGACTAAAGCTAAGATTAACTGAGAGAGGCGTACAGGTTTCTGAAAACGAATATAAAATATTGCTCGCCGAGAAAAAGTGGAATACAATACAAACGGGTGATAAAAAGATTATACTGGTAGATTTTAGTGATATAAAACCGGCATTAGATCTTGCGGAAATAAATTATAACACAGCTACGTCTGTAGACGCTGCCTTGAAAACCAAAGCCGACCTGTACATATTTTCGGGGATAGATAATAAATGCAGTATGAATGAGATCAGGCAGATCAGGGAGTATGTTGCCAAAGGCGGGAAAATATTTATCTCAAATTCACCCGAAACCGCACAACAAATATATCCGGAATACATATCAGGTAATATGAAACCTACCGAAGGAGATATTGCAAATATGGAGATACCCGAATCACCTGTATTCGATGACATTGACCTACTCGAACTGAGATATTTCAACAACAATAAACGCGAGATTCCTACCATCTGCAATACCGTACTGAAAGTAAACAGAAACGCGAATATAGAGGAATTAGCCAATCAGACCAAGATACACGGATATATAAACGGTGACATGGCACAGCGCTCAGAGTATGTAAAAACCATAAAAGGGTATCCATTGCTGAAAATACATGACAACAAAGGCGTGGCAACCATATCAACCATGTCTCTGGAAAAAGCCGTAACCGATCCTGTTGCGGGCAAACTACTTACTAATATAATATACGATCTTCTCAAATAGACTAAATAGAGAGTATCTTATTCGTACCCTCATATATGGTTCTTAGTGCTATTCTAAGAACCATATATAGCGGGTAAGTTTATTTATATCCCTTTTTATATTCCTTATACAATAAAAACAGATGTGCCGCCGACCAGCTGAAATGCGAAGCTTTTAGCCGTTCTCCTGTATACACGTCATAGTTTTCATGTATCGGCGCATCGTCTTCCAAACCTTGCAAACGGTCAAAAACCTGCTGTGTATACATATCCGCCTCTTTTGCATATCCATACTTCCGTATGCCGGATATGGCAAAATAAACCTGATCGATCCAGATAGGTCCCCGCCAGTATCCCCTCGGCGCAAATTCAGGATTGTCTGCGGCAGCAGTAGGAAAAGGAATGTATGTGGAGAACTTTTTCGCATCGAACATGATTTTAACGGCTTCATCCGCCTGCTCTTTAGTTGCCAGTCCCGTCCATAGCGGAGTCCACCCTTCGGGACCGAATACTTTTATGAACGGTTTATTCAGTTTCTTATCAAAAAAGTACCCTGTTTCTTTATCGAAGAAATAATCCTGAATAAGGCTTTTACTGTCCGGCTCGTTAAAAGGAATATTCAAGATTGCGGCGAACTCTTTCAACAGCGAATATTCGTATTGCAGATAAGCATTCAGGTCGATGGATTCCTGATCCATACTCCATGCTTTCTCTCCGTTTTTCACCATTTTTGCATCATCGAAACGTATGGCGTTATCCATGCCGCTCTCCCACTTGGCAGCTTCTAAGGTTCCGTCGGTTGCTCCATATTCACAGATACCGTTCCGGTCGTGATCCCTGAATTTATACCACCATTGATGATACCTGAGTAGTTTCGGGTACGTTTCAGCCACAAAAGAAGTGTCCTTATCGGCTTGGAATATTGCATTTACAGCCCAGGCAGCTAAAGGAGGTTTCGTATCACGGTAATTATTCTCCGCAGGATCAGTATAGATACAATCTGCAATCATCCCGGCATCGTCCTGATAATCGAACATCGCCCGTATCTGGTCTTTTGCCAGAGCCGGATCGAGATACGACAGGGCAACAGCATGCTTCCATGAATCCCATGCCCAGAATCCGACAAAGTAGTTCATCGCATGCGAGGGTACAATACCTGCGTGCAGCAATGCCCCTTTGGGACTGCGCCAGTTACTCATAAGCGTCATGATGCTTTTTACCATTATCCGGTTATTCTTATCCGGCATATCTTCTCGAAGATTCTGCCCGATATAATGATTCCAGCATATATTGCGTTCTTCGGCTCTAGTATCGGAATTAGCTAAAATATCAACTATTTCCCCGTTCTTTTTTAAGAAATCCTCTTTTGTATTGAAATATGAAATCACAATATCGAATTGCTTACCCATATCTTTCGATGTAGCAATATAACGGCCAGCCGATAGTTCCAACAGAATATCTTCAGGAAAACTAATCATTATAATTTCTCCGTTTTTTAAAGACGCCGTAATCCCGTGCGATTCTTTATTCCATATCAGACTGTCATTCAGGTATCCCTCTGTCACGAAATAAACTTCATTATCCGATTTACACCTCAGGAGAGCATGATTAGCTGTTATGAAAACCAGCTCCTGCCGGATGCTTTGCTTATCACCAGACAGATTCAATGTCAATCTCCCCGGATAATAAATTGCCGTATCTTGCCTTAATGCAATAGATGTGCTTTTTTCATCCAGAACCGAAACTTCACAAATAGAATTACTGATCCACTTGCGATGGTCTAAATCGACAGGGCCGCAAAATCCACTGCTACCAGCTTCTTTATCAGGTATAGAGAAACCCATCCATGAGCCTTGGTCAGTAAAATAGCCCTGTCCCTGCCGGACTTTTCCCTGTGGGGTATGAACCACATTAAGTAGATTGGGAAAGTTGAGGGTTAAATCTTCTTTCTGAAGTTCCGCTTTGTCTCCGGCCTTACAGGAACATAAAAGCATTCCTGTAACAACAGCCAGAAGCATAAATATTTTTGATCTGTTCATTTCGCTCTTTTAATATTGTTTACCGGTCTCTACAAGGTTTGTGTCTTTATCTACCGGAATAATAGTGAATCCGTACGACATGTTTTCCGGGGTAATCGTATATTCAGGGTGAGTCTGGGCTCCCCAAGTATTATCCCCGCCTACGCCCATCTGCATATAGTCTATATTCACCCATACCATATCCTGCTTTCTTACACTGCCGCCATGCTTGCGCTCTACATCGAAAGGTATATACATTAGGTCTTTCATCGGAAAATTCCATGCACTTATACTCAGAGGCTGTTTACCTTTTATCAATAGCCCGTCTCCGGTTGCATTTTGCAGGCTAAACCACCGGACATCGGATTTATTTGCAGTTTCCTGCGGACGTATATACGGGTGGAACTGGCTCCAAACATCACTTTTATACAAATCGACCATAGCTGATGTTTTCCTGTCCCAATAATTTTCATGAGGTCCGCGGCCGAACCATGTCATCTGGTTATATTCACCTTGCAGTACCATATATAAGCCTACTTTCGGTATTTCGGGCAAAGCGATATCTCCTGTTGTCAGCTTGTAATCCGTTTCGATAGTACCATCCGGGTAAATCATATAACTGATGCCAATCTTACAATTTTGTTTTTCCAGATTATAGGCAACCTTTACAAGTGTATTATTACCTGACTTCTCACTTGTCAGGTTTTCTAATGTCATTTCCCCGGTTGCTTCCTTCCATGTCAGGCTACGTGTACCCAATCCGTTAGCAACGTCATTATCGGTCAGCGGTCGCCAGAAATTCGGAGTAATGCCCGTTTGCAGCAGCTCTTTACCATTTCTCCTGAGTGAATACAATTGTCCGTTTTCCTTTGAGAATGAGACCTCGAAAGCATTACCCGACACAACAATACGGTCGGCATATTCAGTTGATTGGGTATTACCCTGTACCCTATTCTTTACAATATCTTTATTACCCACAGACAGAGGAAACTGTTCATATGCCTGTAAGTGTCCTTTAGGTATAAATGGATGGCTACCCCTATAGTAAGCATTAAGATGCAGAAAATATTCAGTGTTATCCCTGACGGAAAAATCGGGAATATCGAGTGTAATATTTCTCGATTGATGCGCATTTAATCCTTGTACATCAAAATTTTTACGGGCTATAATTTCTCCGTCTGCTTTCACCTGCCATTCGAAATCGAAGTCATCCAGATTTATAAAATCGAATTTATTGGTAATACGGACTACATTATTTGTAAACGGAACAGATTCGAAATGTACAGGTTGATATACTTTTTTCACTTCCCATATATGCGGGCGAAGCTTCCTATCCGCCAAGACCAATCCATTGGCACAGAAGTTGGAGTCGTTGGGGATGCCGACGAATCCCATATCTCCTCCATATCCCCAGATATCATTACCGGCCTTGTCTTTGATAGGGAAAGTCTGGTCTACCCAATCCCAGATAAATCCGCCTTGCAACTGATCGTGCTCATCTATAAGATCCCAGTAATCCTTCAGATTACCGACACTGTTTCCCATTGCATGTGCATATTCGCAGAGTATCAACGGGCGGCTCTGACGTTGATTAACATGCTCTCTCAATTGCCAGATGCGTGCATACATCGGACAATAAATATCCGAAAGGCCTGTCTTACGCGCACCTTCGTATTGTACAGGACGCGAAGCATCGAACTTTTTCAGCCAGTGATATACCGTTTCGAAATGTTCACCGTATCCGGATTCATTTCCCAGCGACCATGTGACGATACTGGTATAATTACGATCGCGCAGCGCCATTCGTTCCACCCGTTCCTGAAACGGTACGATCCAGTCAGGAAAGTTTGCCAGCGTCCGGGCTTCCATTGCTTCCATACCATGAGACTCTATATTAGCCTCATCTACAAGATATAAGCCATATTCGTCGCATAATTCGTACCAGCGCTCTATATTCGGATAATGGCTACAACGCACGGCATTGATATTGAATTGCTTCATTAACCTGATATCTTCTATCATGCTGCTCTCCGTGATGGTACGGCCTGTTTTCGGCTCGAACTCATGGCGGTTTACCCCCTTAATCGTAACAGGTACACCATTGACCATAAAGAGTCCGTTCTTCATTTCCACTGTACGGAAGCCGAAACGATGGGAAAAAGCTTCTGAAACCTTTCCTCCTTTGTCTAATGTGGAAACAGTCAGGGTATAGAGGTTAGGCGCCTCCGCGCTCCATGGTTTCACTGCTGCAAATGTATTTTCCACGCTTATCGTGCTGCCCGTTTTATCCGACAATTTTTTAGTTGTAGAATAAATGATTTTTCCGTTTTCAGCAACTTCTATTTGCAGCGAAGAATTGATAAAAGAAGTATTCTTATCCATCTCTATATTGAGTCTGAATAAGCCGTCTTTATAGCCATTGACCAAATCGGCTTTCAACTCAAAGTCCTGAATTCTTACTTTAGGACGGGCAAGAAGAGACACGCTACGTTCTATACCGCTATACCGCCAGTAATCCTGCCCTTCGAGATAAGACCCGTCGCTGTATCTGTACACTTCTACCGCGATGTCGTTAGTTCCGGCCTGCAGATAATCATTGACAAGGAATTCGGCCGGGAGCCGGCTATCTTCACTGTATCCTACATAATGTCCGTTTATCCAGCAGTAAAAAGCGGATTCAACCCCTCCAAAGTGCAGGATTATATCCATTCCTTTCCAATGCGCAGGGAGTGTAAATGTGTGTTTGTACGAACCTACCGGATTGTAATCGTGCGGAACATAAGGAGGATTTGCGGGGAACGGATAAGCCACATCCGTATAGATGGGCGAATCGAAGCCCTGTAGTTCCCAACTTCCGGGCACCGTAATTTTACTCCATTCCCTTACATCAAAATCCTTTTGATAGAAAGCGGCCGGACGCGAAGCCGGATTTTTTGCATAATGGAAATCCCATGTGCCATCGAGGGATAATTCTCTGTCGCTTACCTGTTGTTTTATTGCAGCTTCTTTAGTCGAATGTGGCCTGAAAAAAGCATGCATAGGCAAACGGTTGACCTGATTGACCAATGGATTTTCCCACTCTTTGGGTTGTTGTTGAGCCAGACTGTATTGTAAAAATAGAAACAGCCCGATTAAAAGATTTATTTTTTTCATAATGATTTAGGTCGCAGACCTATTTATTACGTTGTTAAATTCAAATACAACAAGAAGTTAAACTGAAACAGCATATCATTAAATCCCTATTATACTTATTTACAAATAGCAAAAGAAAGTAACAAGGAACGGGACGGTAAGATCGAGTGTAATTCCATGAAATATGGCGATTATTACAAATTCCGGCCCGGAATATTTAGTAATGATGGGAAGTGTAGTATCCATTGTCGTCGCTCCGCCGGATGAGATAGGCGCCAATTTTCCGAAATAAGTAACAAGCAACGGCGCCGCGAGCAGCGTAAACAATTCCCTTATAATATTTGAGACTAAAGCGATTGTACCTAATTCAGCCCCCTTATATTGAGTAATAAAAATACTGGATAACGAGTAATACCCGAATCCCGAACCTACTGCCATACATTCGAAAATGCTCCAGCGGGGAATGAAAAGGCCGACAATAGCACATCCCGCCAAAGTGCCGACCAGTGTAGCCGCTGGTACGAGTATCACCTTATGCTTATTATTTTTGAGAGCGGATAATGCTTTCTTATCATATCCTATATTAATCCCAACCAGAAACATAAGGCCATAAAGGATATACACGCTTAAATCGTTATCAAGAACGACCTGAGGCAATATACCCATATATGAAGCAAGGGCTCCGGCTATAAAAAACGCAAGGATTATCAGACTACCTTTCATATTTATTCTTTCCCTTTTACAAAGAATTTTTTATAGACAAACCATGCCAGCAAGATGCTGCCTGCAATGGCTCCCATCGTGATGATGAGAGCCTGCAAGCCAATTGTTGTCAGATTGTTTACTATCTTTTCATTATGTCCTACCGATATCCCCAGAAAGAAAAGGAGCAGGAATATGAAACAGGTTATCAGTTTCCCGATTATTTTTATATCCGGGATGCGGCGCAGAAAGTATCCGGCACCTATTCCTAAAAGCATAATGGCAAAGACTGTAAGCATAATTAAGTAATGAATTGAAAAGAGTTTTTTAATTTATTTGGTCGTTCGATTTTATTTCCAACAAAGGTATAGGGTAAAAATTATTTTTGTCGGAAGAAAAACCCGTCCGGCCAACAGCGGTCAAAGCTTCCTTAGCCTTACCCCAACGGCGCATATCATAGAAACGTGTGTTTTCGAGAGCAAATTCCAGTATCCGTTCATGCTCGATCTGTTTCTTCACAAAGTCCTGATTCGAGTCAGCAGGAATCTCCGGCATATCCGCCCTGTCCCTTACCTGATTGATAAGCGGTATGGCTTCCGGCGTTTTTCCCTGTTCGTTCAGGCTTTCGGCAAGCAGCAGCAATACATCCGCATAACGCATCAGAGGCAGATTGACCGCTGTCCTCGATTTATTCAGGTCTTCCAGAGTCGCAGGAAGATATTTTCTAAAACAGGCTTTTTGTGAAGTAGCCCCGAATAATTCATTATAGGTATAACCGTACACCTTCTTGTCTGTCACATCATTGAAATATGAATCGTTAAAAAAGACGGTTTGGTATAGCCGGGAGTCGTACAGGCCTGTAGTGGCTGTCTTTCCTTCTTTTTTATATTCATCGATAAGTATCTGGTTAGGAAATATTTCGTCCCATCCTCCCAGTTCCCCGGTTGATATCCATTTGTGCAATGCAGTCCTGTATGCCGCACCATTAGCAGTATTTTCTGTAAACTGTAATTCAAAAATTGATTCTTTGGAATTTTTATTTGTCCCATTAAACATAGACAGGAAATTCTTTTCCAATTCATAGCCTTTCACCTTTTTAAAGGCAGCTTCGGCCTTAGCCAGATATTCAACTTTCTTACCTGTGTCTTCATAAGCCCGGGTAAGGAGCGAATATCCCATGTACGCATAGGCTGCTCCCTGTGTGGCACGTCCGGTACGTTCAGGTGTTTGTTTCTGAGGCAAACCCGTAGCCGCTTCGAATTCAGCGATTATAAAATCCCATGCAGCGGCCCTGTCTGACAATGGCTTGCTGATCTGCCCTTCACTCGTAATATATTCGTTACGGATAATTATTCTCTCCCAGTTAAGCAAAAGTTTCATGTGGTAATATCCTCTTAAGAAGTGAGCTTCGGCCAGGATTTGTTTTTTATACGTTTCATCCATATTGATAGAAGGAACTTTTTCCAGCACCTGATTAGCATAAGATATCCCCTGATAGTGAATTTCCCAATATTTGTAAAACTGGCTGTTGCCATTCGTATAAGTGAAATTGAATAACTCTACCCAGGTAGGATAATTGAGTGCATCACTTCCGATATTGCACACGTCCTCCCTGTAAGCCTCTACGGGAAATTTTACTTCAGCAAATTCCCAAGTTTCAGTCGCACATTCCAGTTTTGAATAAACTGCCGCAAGCCCTGCTTCCGCATCAGTTTGGCTGCGCCAGAAGTTACCTGAAGTAAGTTCATCCGGAGAGACCACATCGAGCCTGTCATCACAAGACGATACAAAAAGTCCTGTAAGTACCAGACAAAGTATAATATATAGATTTTTTTTCATGTCGATAAAATTTATAAATTCAACAAGCCTCATTTAAAATGTATACTGGATACCCAGTACATATGAACGTGTGAAAGGGAATATATAACGGTCTACCCCTGTATTTAATACACCTGAAGGTGCGAATTCAGGATCAATCCCTTTATACTTAGTCCATGTAAACAGGTTTTCGCCACTGATATATATCCTCAGATTTTCGGATTTCATCTTCGCAAGTAATGACTTAGGCAATGAGTATCCGATCTGTATCTGACGCAAGCGGATAAAATCGCCGGACTCAAGAAAACGATCCGATTCACGGGTATTTCCGTTAGGGTCCTGTAAGACTGCGCGAGGTACGCTGGTATTCGTATTTTCCGGTGTCCATGAATCCAGAGTGGATGCAAGGAAATTTGATCCTGAGTTCATGCCCTCGTAAAAATATCTGTTGGCATTGTATAACTTGTGTCCCCAACCGCTACCGATAAGAGCACTGAAATCAAAACCTTTGAACGATGCCCCTAAAGTCAGGTTTATTTCTGCTTTCGGAAGACCTGTTCCGGAATATACCTTGTCGTTATCGTCAATTACACCGTCGCCGTTTGTATCTGCAAAGCGGATATCACCGGGTTTTGCATTTTCCTGCAACAATTCTCCCTTATCGTTTCTGTGAGCATTAACTTCAGCTTCTGTCTGGAAAATACCGTCTGTCTTGTAGAGGAAGAATGCCCCAATAGGATATCCCACCCTCGTCTGATTCGGGAAATGCTCCGTATCAAATTTCAGTCCGGTTCCCAATAGTATCTGGTCTTCATCGGCCAGTGCAACCATTTTGTTTTTCAGCAGGGAAACATTAAATCCTACATTATATTTAAAATCTCCTGAATTTTCCGCATAGGTAAATTCAAATTCCAGTCCGGTATTACGCATTTTTCCTACATTGAGTGTCGGATTCTCTAATCCGGCAGAAGGTGCAAGTCTTTTAGTTATCAGCAAATCCTCTGTAGTATTGTTGAAATAATTTATCGTACCCGTAATTTTATTGTTCAGAAATCCGTAATCCAGTCCGATATTTTTGGATACTGTGGTTTCCCATTGCAGTTTTTTGTTCTCCAGTCCCATTGCTATACTTCCGGGCCAAGGGTTATTGCCATCACCCTGTACATATCCCATATAGAGACTGTTATAAGTGCTTATCAATGCCTGATGGGCATAATATCCCAGAGCTACTTCATTTCCCAGTTTACCCCAACTTGCTCTCAGTTTCAGGTTCGAAACCGGAGTATTTTCAGGGAAGAATGCTTCCTCGGTGATTCGCCAACCTAAAGCCAGTGACGGGAAATTGCCGAAACGACTGTCTTCTCCGAACTTGGATGAACCGTCGCGACGGAATGTAAACTGCAACAGATAACGATTATCGAATGAATAGTTTACACGTCCGAAGTAAGACATGCGATTATATTTGTATTTGGAGCCATCAGCACTGTATGTACCACCTTTTCCGGCTCCTATAGTCATAAAGAACGGATCAAGAAAGCCTCCCGGTAGCGCACTGGTTTTAATAGTCCCGTTTTCTATAGAATAAACTGTATTTTTACCTTCTGCGCCGACACTGTTCCAGTTGTACGACTGCAAATCCAGAGATGTTCCCAGCATCGCATTTATCGAGTGCTTATTAAAGGTAGCATTATAGTTCAACAGGTTATCAAACACCTGTTCCTCCCAATAACTTCTGTTTTCCTCATAATATGTATATTCATAAGGATTTTTAAAATCGGAAGTGAAAGGCGGGTTATGATAATATGACTGAGTATTATTACCCCTGTATGAATAGCTGGTTTTGAAGGTCAAGCCTTTCATTATGTCCACTCCTACAGCAATATTCCCGGCAACCTCCTGGCTCTTCGTCCAGCTTCTGATATAGTGATCATTTGCCATCACATTCACATTGTTTGGAATATCGCCCCAGTTTGTAAGGGCAAAACCGTCTTTTTCATTCTCGTCATATACACCCACCAGAGGCGAAATCATATACACTTCCTTCAAACTGAAATTCGGGGTTTTCCTCTTCTTTCCGGTAAAAGCCAGATTGCCATCAATGGTGAATATATTTTTCTTAGTGCTGATTTTCATTCTGGCATTCTGCTGCATAAGGTTATTGGATAGAACGATCCCTTTTTCTTCTGTGAGATTACCTGATAATGCGTAACGTGTGTCTCCCTGTCCACCGCGCACAGCGATACTCTGAGTAGAGGAAAGACCAGTTCTGAAAACCTCATCCTGCCAATTGGTATTGTTTGCACCCGGATTTGTAAGATAAGCCGGAAGGTCAACAGGTGCTGAAGCATGTTTGTTATATTCATCATACATTCGCTTGTGCACAGTAAGGTAGCCGTTTGCATCAAGCATTTTTAGTCTCTTGGCTGTTTCCGTAATACTTACATAAGAATTTATATCCACCTGAATTTTTCCCTGCTTACCGTTTTTGGTCGTCACTATGACTACCCCATTGGCTGCTACGGAGCCATAGATAGCAGCTGCTGCCGCATCTTTCAGTATTTCCATCGATGCTATATCGTTTGGATTAACTGTAGATATGTCTCCCGGAAATCCGTCGATAACATAAAGAGGCTCATTGCTCCCGAATGTATTGACTCCTCTGATTTTTACAGCGGCTCCGGAACCGGCTAGACCGCTGTTCCTTTGAATATTTACACCGGCAACCACACCTTGCAATGCTTCTACCGGATTACTTGTTGCCTTGGTAGTTATATCTTTTGTATCGACAGAGGCCAGCGAGCCTGTCAAATCGCTCTTCTTCAATGTACCATAACCGATAACGACAACTTCATCGAGAATTTTATTGTCTTCTTTCAGCCGGATATCAAATGAAGTCTGGTTTCCGATTCTGATTTCTTGTTTTTCGAAGCCTACATATGATATGAGCAATGTTTCGCCGGATGATGCGTCGATATCGAAATTACCGTCCACATCGGTGGTAGTACCTCTGGTTGTGCCTTTGATAACAACGCTTACTCCGATTACAGGTTCATTAAGGTCATCGACAATATTCCCCCTTATCTTTTTCTGAGGTTGCGTTTGTTGAGGTGCTATACCTCCGGCTTTAGTGAGAATTATTTTATTTGACGATATTTCGTAACTGATAGCCTGATTTTTGAGGGCGCTGACGAGCAGCGAATTTATGTCTGCATTTTTTTCGTCTACAGATATACGTTTGCTGTCATCTATATCGACATTACTATACATAAATGAATACCCCAGTTTTTTCTCTATCGTAGAAAAAAACTCCTTTAAGGTTACATTGTTCAGGGTAAGGTCTATTTTTTCTTTGCTCTGAGGAAAAACCGCCAGTGAAAAGCAAACAAAGAACAGAACGCAAAGTGAAAGTGTTTTTCTTTGCATAGCAAAACTTATTTATATTGTTAATAATTAATATATTAAGAAATAGAGTTCATATCTATTCCGGAATCATAAAGAAAGGTTAATTAATCTGTTTCAATAGTATTGATATCTAAGGTCACTTATTGATAATGGTCACCTCCTTTCCATTTATTTTATAATCGATTGGGGTTAACTTATTAAATAATTCGAGCAATTCGCGCAAAGATTCGGTTTTTACCGAGAATGTATATTTCTGTTTTTCATTAGGGTTTACCAGTTTAATATTAATACCATACCAGCGTTCCAGCTTCTTGGCCACTTCATATATATCCTCGTTATAGAATATCAGTTGATCCTCTGTCCATGAGCGATAAGTATTCGCATCATCCTTAAACAGGGTGTACTTCAGATTTTGCCGCGAAATGATAGCCAGTTCGTCGGGATTAAGGTCTGTCATATATTTTCCCGTTTTATCGGTAATGACCACCTTTCCTTCCAGGAGGGACACGCTTATTTCTCGGTCGTCGTTATAAGCCGATACATCAAAGGAAGTCCCCTTTACCACTATATCGACACCCGATGTTCTTACCTTGAATTTTTTACTTTGATTTTTTGTCACATTAAAAAAAGCTTCTCCTTCAAGGTTTACAATACGTTCGGAACGATTGAAGTCTCCTGCATATGTCAGCTTCGAGCCGGAATTGAGCCATACTTTTGTACCATCGGGAAGAGTCATTTGCATTTTCTGCCCCTGCCTGGTTTCTATCGTTGTGACCGATTGGGATAGAAAAGCCGAATCTATGCTAGATTTCACAAAAACAGTAGCTGCAACACCAACGATAATCGCAAGCATAGCTGCAATACCCGCAACTTTGATAAGAATCTTCCTTGTATATGATTTTACCGGAAGCGATGTCCTTATGTGCGAAGATATGCCCGACCATATTTTGTCCTTGTCTGCGCGAACCGACTGTTCCGGACTGTCGTAGATATTTTCCCACTCATTTAATAATTGCTCGAATAGTTTACGGTTTTCGGCAGAACTATTAATCCACATATCTACTTTATGCCTTTCCTGTTCAGATAATTCCTGACGGATATATCCGGCTATTTCATCATATGGAATATGTGCATGATTCATATTTCTGCTTTGTTTTATTATTAGACACGTAAGCTATCCAAATACCCCTAAACTATTTTCATTTTTTTTGAACCAAATTGAAAGGATCACCATATTTCTATCATTATCAATCAAATAAAGACAGAAATTGTATAGCCAGGGTTATTATTATTGTAGGTAGAATATTTTTTCCATTGTAATAATTAAGAATATACTCTCTCACCTTTTTTATTGCAATAGACATTTGAGCCTCCACTGTTTTTACAGATAAGTCTTTCTCTCCGGCAATTTCCCTGTATGTTTTGTTTTGCTCTCTGCTCAGAGTGAATATTTCTCTGCATTTTTCAGGTAAACTATTAATAGCCTGCTGATATACAGAGCTAAACTCTTCCATATTTATACAATCCCGGGCCTTTTGCTTTTCCAGTTCCCGGCTGGCCCACCTTTCGAGCAAAAGAGATCTGTTTTGTTCGTCGCGCAGGGAATTTAATACTTTGTTGCGGGCGGCATTGTAGAGGTATGTTTTTATGTAAAAGATATTTATTGTATCCCGTTCTTCCCAAAGACTGATAAAGACATCCTGTATAATGTCTTCTATTAACTGTTTATCATGGGTGTAATAGTTGAGAAAAGTACACAAGTCATCGGAATATACATTAAAAAGTTCTTTCAATGTAGATTCATCTATAATAATTCCTTTGTGTTCAGGATCTTTTCGCATCCAATAAGTCTATAAAGATCAAATTGTACGAAACTATAAATTTTATTGAGATCTTTCTCTTTTTTAAGGTTAATTTTATTTGGAGCCTATTTAAATTTTCCACAAATATACTTTCAGAAGTATCTTTCAAGATTTGGGTTCGCCGATTTGCAATTTACATTTCAAGATTGTATATATCTGAAGTTTATAAAAATGATTTATGTAAATATTTATTGTAAAATATCCAAAATTCCGTTCTGTTGGAAGAATATAATCAGTGCAAACCCGAATTTTTTTTTAAAGAAGTTTATCTATACAGTAAGCTGATAGCTTTTAACTGTTAGCTGAGAGTTCTTTGAAAAATTAATTAGCAGATTTGAAACATCGTTCAACGGAACGAAGTGTAGTTAAAATTAGCATATTAGCAAATGAGTGAAAATGTGTAACCTTTGTTACTTTTTGAGGATTCATGTAGAGGCAATCCCTTGTGGTTGACTACTTGTCGCATAACGGGCAGGCACAAGACCTGCCCCTACAAGAATTATAAAAGTGTTACTTTTGTTACCTTTTCAAAGTAGTAAGTACTGAGTAATAAGTATAAAGAGCTTCTAATTGTTTACTGTTTACTTATATATCTGTTACCTTTGTTACCTTTTTGTATCTTAGCGTCTCTGTGTGAGAATATTGTAGACTGAAATGTTGCCGATTTTCGTACATTTACCCTAAGAATATAATATTTATGAATTTAGTATATGACCGGATTCAGTAAATTTTCCCAAAGACAAATACTTCCCATACAATTCTTTATATCGCTCAAAATTTCCCCGGTTAGGTTTGTACTCATAGATATAACCTTGTCCCATTTTCAGCTGTGCTTCCTGCACTGTATTATACTTTCCTGCAACGACAGCCGCGAACATTGCCGCACCCAATGCGCAGGTCTGCTGCGAACGGGCGACTTTTATCGGTAAACCTATTACATCTGATAACGTCTGCATTACAAAAGGAGCTTTCAGCGAAATACCTCCAATGCCGATTACTTCTTTTATTTCGATGCCGGATTCTACAAAACGTTCTATAATCGCCTTAGACCCAAATGCCGTAGCCTCAACCAATGCCCTGAAAATCAATGGGGCAGAACTTCCGAGAGTCAAGCCTGCAATTGTTCCTGTAAGCAGCTGATTTGCATCCGGTGTACGGCGTCCATGCATCCAATCGGTAGCTACAATTGTACTTTTTTCCACGGGAACTTTCATCGCCTCTTCCGAAAGGAGGGGAATAATAGTATCACTCACTTCTTCTACCAGTTTAGATTTCAATTCGTCGTTGAGTAATTCTGATCTGGATAGAATATTGGTTAGCGGCCATTCCAATAATTTCCGGAACCAGGCATACAAATCTCCAAAAGCCGACTGTCCCGCCTCAAGGCCTATATATCCGGGAAAAACCGAACCATCTACCTGTCCGCAAATACCGGGAATAAGCTTACCCTTCATCTCATCATAGGGCACAACCATTATATCGCAGGTAGATGTTCCCATAACACGAACAAATGCTCCGGGTGTAATACCCGCACCGACCGCTCCCATATGGCAATCTATTGCCCCTATGCCAACTTTAACCTTTGTTGTCAGTCCCAGCCGTGAAGCCCATTCGGCTGTAAGAGTCCCGGCACAGGTATCCGAAGGATATGTTTTCTCAAACAGATGAGATCGGAATCCTGACAATAATGGAGAAAGTTCTGTGAGAAACTCTTCGGATGGAAGGCCATTCCATTGCTCATGCCACATCGCTTTATGGCCTGCAGCACAACGGCTGCGGAGAACACTCTCCGGTCTTGTATTACCGGTCAGTAATGCCGGCATCCAATCGGTATGTTCTATCCATGAATAGGCCTTTTCGCGGACTTTTTCATCTACACGAAGTACATGTAATACTTTAGACCATACCCATTCGGCGGAGTAAATACCTCCTTCATAAGCAGTGAAATCGACAACCCACTCTTTCGCCAGTTCATTAATCTCGATGGACTCCTTTATGGCCGTATGATCTTTCCATAAAACAAACATAGCGTTAGGATTATCCTTATACTCATCCAGTAAAGCTAAAGGTGTTCCGTGTTTATCCACAAGTACCGGCGTACTTGCGGTCATATCGAATGAGAGACCTATTATATCTTCGGCAATATTCCCCGGTGCGTTCGATAAAGAATCCTTGACTGCAGCTTCGAGCGTATCAATGTAATCTTGCGGATGTTGCCTATATTGGTTTACTTGCGGATCGCAGTATAATCCTTTCTTCCAGCGAGGATAGTACTTTACTGACGAAGCCATTTCTTCTCCATTCTCTACATCATCTAAAGAGAGTACATGGTAGTCTTTCATTACATATTTTCTATTCATCATATATCTTTTTATTATTAAATAAGTTCTTTTATATTTCGGGATGTTAGTCGAAACTGCCCATATCTGCCAATTCCGCTTTCATCAGGAATACATTGTATGGCAACCACATCGACATCAAAAAATACAGGTTGTCGCCATCAACCGACAACGGATGAAAATAAGAACCGTACAACTGCGCATATTCCACTCCCGAGGCCAATTCATAAGGTTCACTCCAAGGTCCGGTTATTTCTGTTGCCGTACGCATGGTTATGTTATATCTATCGGCATTAAAATAGGATATGATCCATTTATTATGCTTCTGGTTATATATAAATGACAGTTCTCCCACTTTATCGTTAAAGATGTTCGTAGCCTGTTCTTCATCACCCTTGAGCCATTGTTTGGTTAAGCTATTCCAGAATTCATAATTAGCCTGATCCTCTATATGCTGTTCTTTGAACCGGGCCAGGCGAGCATTACTGTCACGTCCTGTTTGAGTTCCAATCATATACACATATCCATCTTTCTTAAAATATCCTCCCTGGCCAAAATTACTATTGGACGAAAAACGTACGTTTTCACATTTTGCCCATGTTTGACCGTTATCGATAGATTTATACATACCTGAATAATTGGTAATCCATCCTGTCCAGTTTTTCATATTAAAATAATGTACATAATCTATATTATTTGCGCGGATAGCTGCTGTCGGAATAGAAGTCCAGTCTCCATTACCCGACGCGTCTTTTCCTCCATATATAATTTCACGGGCATTACCCGACGCGTCTACAGCCATACTATTGAATGTCAATCCATCTTCCAGATCATTATCATCCGAGAAGGCGAGAACATTACTGCGCCAGCTACCTCCGTTAGGACCGGGAGCGGCGGAGTTAGGCGAAAAGTCGCGTCCGAATGTATCCCCAAAGAAAATCCCATATTTTCCCGGATTCATTTCCCAGATAATACCCAGATCGGTTCCTCCCACATTCCATTTCTGTGCTGTATTATTCGGGGTAGGGAATTGTTCGCCAGACATAGGGTTTCCAGTTATACGTGCCGTACGGGAAACCTTACGAATAAAAAATCCCCAACGATTATCTATAGTCAGAACTTTTTCTTTCGATTTATTTCCGTCCTTGTAATAAGCAGTCAATAACAGCCGAAAGGATTCCGGATCTGTTTTTTTTACCATATATCTGAATGGATAAGAGGCAGACAATTCCGGTTTTTCTATCTTCGCAGAATAACTCTCACCTCCGCTTTTTGTAATCAACAGATAATCTATCTCTCCTATATTTTTAAAAGTAAGTGTCGTAGAAACTGCTTTTGTTTCCTTATCGGGTACCAGTTCCGCTATTGAGACCGTAATTTCGTCAATAGGGATATAGGGTTCATCCTCACCATCTTTACTACATGAATAGAATCCTGTAAAAAAGGCTAACGCCCATATATTAACTATATATTTAAATAATCGAGTCTTCATATCAATATTTATTATTCCAATTCTGCCCTCATCAGGAACACATTATACGGCCTCCACATCGACATTAAAAAATACAGGTCATCGCCATCCAGCGACACAGGGTGTATATATGAACCATATAACTGAGGGTATTCTTCCCCTGTAGCCAATATCTGAGGTTTACTCCACTGACCCGTCAATTCTTCTGCATAGCGTATCGATATATTATACCTGGCTGCACAGAAATATGTTATAATCCAACATTTATACTTGTTGTGATATGCAATAGACAGTTCACCCACTGTGTCTTCAAACAGGTTAGTAGCTTGAGATTCATCACCTCTGATCCACTCATTGTGATCCTTATTCCAGTATTCATACAAGGATTGATTTTCTATATCTTTTTCGTTGAACCTTGCCAGGCGGGGATTGCTATGCCGGCCAGTTTCCGTTCCTACCATATACACATAGCCATCCTTCTTATAATATCCGGCTTGTCCAAAATTACTATCTGAAGTAAAATGGACTGTTGTACATTTCCCCCATGTTTTCCCATCGTCTTCCGATTTGTAAAGGCCTGAATAGTTGGTTATCCATCCCGTCCAATTCCTCATATTGAAATAGTGTACATAATCCTTATTATTTGCCCGGATAGCTGCTGTCGGGATAGATGTCCAGTCTCCATTACCCGACTTATCTTTTCCTCCGGGAATAAGTTCTCTGGCGTTGCCATTTTCATCTGAGGCCATGCTGTCAATGCTCAATCCGTCTTCAAGATTACAGTCATTGGAAAAGGCTAAAACGTTGCATCGCCAATTATCACCGAAGTCTGCCGGGTCATTTTGGTCGGGGATGAATCCTTTACCAAAAGTATCGCCAAGAAAAATCCCATATTTTCCCTGATTCATTTCCCAAACAATACCGAGGTCCGTACCTCCCACATCATACATGGTAGTTGTGTTGTTAGAAGAGAGCAGATTTTCACCATCTACCGGAGTTCCCGTTATACGGGCAACCCGCTCTACTTTTTTTACCTTTAGATGCTTTCTGTTTTTTGAAGTGCCGGAATCTTCTTTCACATCGTCGCTCATTACGACTAAAGGTGAAAGAAATCCACCTAAGAGAAATATATGTTTAATTGCGCGTGATAATTTCATATTAATATCATTCGTAAATTCTTCTGATGAAAGACAATACCCCCTCTCTGACTTTAGGAAGGGGTATTATGGCTTATTTACAATTATTGTTTAGGCATTTCATTACCCCAAAGTTTAGAATCTTCTCCCCTGTTTTTTCTCCACTCATGACGCCAGCGATGCATATCGGGCACATTGATAAACGGCTTCAATTTACGCACTTCTTTCGATGGAGCAGGAGGTAAAGGGCAGGCTTCCGACTGATACCAGTATGCGACGGTAGCCAAATCCAATGTAAGATTATTTGCATGTCCGTGTTCTATACTTGCTTTCAGGCTTTTTTGGAAGAAAACAGGATCTTCTATAAAGAAGCGATATATATGTGTACGTCCCAGCCAGCCAACATCATTGTTTACACGAGGATATCCGAAGTATGGATGCGAATAAGCCTCCTTTGGACACCATGATGTATTGAAAAGGTCTTCCGTACCCGTCCCCAACAATGAAGCTTCTTCTTCACCATCAATAAACCAAAAGTCGTCCCCTTCACCATACCAGATTGGAGAAGGACAATGGACATAATAATTAAGCCCTACAAAATGTCCTTTACCTTTGATATCAGCAAATACATAATTGCGGTCGCCTGTTGTATTGTTGTCTTGTTTTCCGATTACAGCCCATTCTGTTTCCCCTTCCGGCGCAGCCTCTGTCTGCTCCTGATTGTACCAGGCATGGAATCGTCCCAAATCGGCCGGTAATTTTTTAGTCTCATAATAATCTACATAGAAATAAAATTTTTCAAGATTTACATCCGACTGGTTTTCAATTTCGATCCTGGCCCCCTGAGCAAAAGGCATGGAGAAATACGATACCATCGAGGTACCATTTGCAGGACCTGCAGTAATAGGCAACGCCGAGTAATTGTACCGTTCATTCCATCCCTGACCAAAGAACGGCCCGATAGGAGATTCAACAGAAGGATAAGCATTGCCATCCCAGTACATACGGATTATAACATCGCTACGGTTCAAAACATGAGGCTCGGGAGCCATTGTTATCCATATATGGTTTATAATACCGGAGCCGGGTATATCGGCGATTATACGTTTTTCCCCCGGACGTATATCTGAAAGATGATCCAGAACTCCTCCTGCGGGATCATTACTGCTAATGCGCCGGTTTCGCATACCGTTTTTCATTTGCGATAGCTCATACATAGTTCCGGGAACGGGATTCTGCGCTACTAGATCCGGTATACAAAATAACGTAAGTAATAAACAAATCAAGACCAGTTTTAATGGTTTCTTTTTCATAATAATAAATTATTTATCTAAAACTTCTCAAGATCTGCCCCCAAAAAGAGGCAGACCAAGATATTAATACTCACAATACACGATCATTCAAATTTCAGAGGAAAAGCAAGTTCATCGTACTCTGAAATAATGATCATTGCATTAATGTTATAGAATCTTGCCCATTGAGTATTATTAGGTCCGGCTTGTAAGGTTATATGTATTTTGCCATCATCATCCGGAATAATATTCTTAACGGTTGCTACTCCCGATTGATTATGAGCCGTACTAAGCGTTGCCGAACTGCGGTTCAAACCTTCAACTATATATTCATTTTCAGTATTATTATCGTCGATCGCCGAATAAAATATGAATGAATACTTAAAGTCTTTATTCAAGGCCGATAGAGTAAAACCAGCAGAAGATACATTTATTCCATCATTGAAAAACATGTCATTGGAAGCCTCTGATGGAAATCCCAAAGTATTAGGGATATTGCGAATTATTTCAAAATCGTTGAAAGAGCCTGCAATTTCAATTGAATACCCGGTATCCTCTCCATATTTATTTATTAAATTCTCAAGTTTTTTATCGGATGGCTTTTGAAAATTATTAAATGGCGAAGGAGATATTATAGGACCAAAGTCTATAAATATAGGCTCAAAATCAGGCGATTTCATCACATTCACGGTTGAATAATATTGTAATTTCCCATCTTCAGATTCTAGCTTGAGGGTTGTTTGCCCTGGAACAAGACCTTTGATTGTGAGAGAATTATCCGAATGAGTATGAAGAGAGACAAGGCTCTCATCAGATACACTCCACACAAATTTCTCTTTCGCCGTTTCTTCACTGTCAAAAATCGGATGTATCGTTACATTATATCTTTCTGCAGTTTTTACAGTTATCGTTTTTTGAATAATTCTTGCATATTTAGTTGGAAATTCAGGCATATCATTATCACTCTTGCAAGAACTGATTCCCAAAACTATTAAAAGAATATAGAAAATATATTTAAAAGATTTCATAAGATAATATTTTATATTCACTATTACTTGTATCAGTAAGGAGAACAGGAGTCAGTCGTTTCCGTTCCTGTTCTCCTGTTTGAAATTAATAACCGGGAGCCTGAATCAGTTTAGGATTAATATCAATTTGGGCTTGCGGCACAGGCCATAGATACATCTTCTTGTAAAATTTACGATTTTTGTAAAAAGTACGTTTATAAAATGCATCCGGATTATTGATATCATCACTTTTCGCAGATCCTTTAAAGTTCATCCCGTAATACGGGCGATTAAGCTCGGTTTCTGCAACTTTCCATCGGCGTACATCGTGGAAGCGGATACCTTCACAGTTAAACTCAACCCGCCTTTCTTTTTGAATCAGCTTACGGATTTCATCCTGAGAACCAGATGTTACATCCGGAATTCCGGCTCTCTGCCTCACATAATTAATGTATTTTAAAATATCCGCATTACCCGGGTCGGATTCATTCAGGGCTTCGGCATAACCCAGGTATGCTTCTGCCAAACGGTAAAGAATACCAGGCTGATACGGATGGGTCGGAGTCCTGGGGAAAACTTCGAGACTAATCCTCTTCCTTACATTATAACCATTTTGCGGAGCATCGAAGGTATTTCCTGTATCCCGTCCTCCATTCTGGTAAAACTCAACGCGTCTGTTATCTACTCCAAGCCACGCCTCATTATATATAACCGATACATAGAAACGCGCTTCTCTATTACAATACATGTTAAATGTACCTGGGAGTGTCACCTGTCCGTGTACATTGTCCGGACCTGATGCTCCTATCCAATTTGTATTTCTTATTTCTCCTACCGTAGAAAATCCATTTTCGGAATATCCGGATGCAGTATTAATAATTGGCATATTATTTGCATCGTATCCCAGTATAGGGCTCGTGCCGTTTTTCATATAAAAAGCATCTACCAGTTCCTGAGTAACACCCATCCCTGCATTTCCGTTTATTCCTTTTGGCAGATGATGTGCCTGCCAACTGCCCAAACCTTCATAATAATCTCGGCCCGGATCCCATGTCCTACCAAATATAATCTCTTTGTTACCTTCCGAAAACTTTTTCAGAGACATATTATAATATGACATAAAAGGATCTATCGTACCATCGTTATTATATTCCTTATATAACTGATAGGCGTTTGCATGCGCCAGGTCGATCAACTCTTTATGGGCTGTTGCAGCACGTGCCCACTTACCAGTCTCTGCTGTAGGTTTAAATAAATTGACACCATCATTATTCTTCCAGTCTTTAAGATCCGGATTTCCGTTAAATAAAGGGCTTGCTGCAAAAAGAAGCATACGTGCTCTCACTGCATGGCACATTACGGAAGTTGCTCTACCCCAATCAGTTTCTTGAGGATAAACTGCAGGCAGATGTTTGGCCACCTCTATCAATTCATTATCTATCCAGTTTACAATATCATCATATGGAGTCTGAGTGATCATCAGTTCCGACTCAGGTGCATCCACTGATTCTATAACTCCGGGCTTGAACGGGATCGGACCGTATATCTCCAACATTAACGCATAGTAATACGCAATCAGAAAGCGGGCTTCATATTTCATTCTAGTAACATATTCTTCGCTCATACCCTGCGCCTGATTTGGCCGAGCATTTTCTATAAATATCAATGCACTGCGTATTTTCTGAGGAAAAGTTACCCAATAATAGGGATTCCAGGCCGATTCCGGATTCCAATCCCCGACAGTATATGCATATACATTCTTCCATCCAAAAGGCTGCCACTCTGAAGGAATAGTCATATCATCTGACATTATATTCCACCCCTGCTCTTTAAAGTATCCCCACATTGGATTAGGAACACCTGAATATACACCCGCCAACCAGTCTTCAGTTCTGATCTTATCAGAAAAAATCATCTCCATCGTCAGATAGTCATCAGGTTTCTTATCCAGAAAGTCGGAGCATCCTGTTGTACCAATTATTAGTAATGAAGAAATAAGGACCAGTATTAAATATTTTATATTTTTCATATTCATCATTATTTATTGGAAATTAACACTTAATCCAAATGATATTGACTGAGTCATAGGATACTTAAGCCCATCGGTTGTGGCCAGTTCCGGATCCCATAGTTTAAATTTAGAGAAAGTAAGGATATTAGACCCTCTCGCAAAAAAACGCAAATTTTCTACACCTACCGATCTCGTCCATACCTGAGGCAGTGTATAACCAACCTCCAAAGTCCTCAAGCGCAAGAAGCTCATATCTCTTAACCACCAAGTAGATGCCTGTTCATTATTAGTATTCGCACCATAAGTCAATCTTGGCCAGAATACGTTCTGATTCGGATTCTCCTTTGTCCAGCGATCATCGATATTAGTGAAGATATTCCCTGTTGCACCTAAAGCGGTTCCGGGTAACCAGTTCTCTCCGCCAAGCATTTGGTATGTATTAGCTGTACCCTGGAAAAAAAAGCCAAAATCTATAGCCTTATATTTTATATTGACACCAAAGCCGTATACAATTTCCGGATTAAAGGTTCCCCCAATGGCTGTCCGGTCTCTTGCATCGATCGAATTATCACCGTTTACATCTTTATACTTGATATCACCCGGGCGGACTGTACCAAACGTATGAGCAGGTATTTCCGGCTTTAAATTGCCATTGGTGTCAAAATCATCTTCAGTAAAAAGCCCCTCTGAGACAAGTCCGAATATCTGGTTGATAGGATGTCCCGTTTCAGCCCTGTTAGTTCCTATTACAGCAGCAGGTTCATCTTTCTCAATAATTTTGTTTCTGGCAAAAGTATAATTTGCCATTGCCGAAATATGCCAGTCGTCAGACAATTTTTTATTTGCATTCAGAGACAGTTCAAACCCTTTATTTTCTACTTTGCCAAAATTGGCATAAGGAGTTTGCATAAATCCGGCCGAACCCGGAACTGTCCGCCTTTGCATAAAGATATCCCTGCGCTTATCCATGAAAACATCCGCAGTCAGGTTTACTGAATTGCCCCATAAGCCCACCTCTAAGCCTAAGTTCGTCTTGGTCGATGTTTCCCATGTTAGCGCAGTATTTTCGGCATTCCCTTCTGCTTTTCCGACACGATGGAAATTACTATCTGTGCCAAAAGTATACCATCCGTAACTTTCGTTGATTGTTGAAAGATACGCAAACCTGTTATCCCAGATATTTACACCAAGTATGCTATTACCTACTTCACCCCAAGACCCTCTAAGTTTCAGATTGGAAATAGTGTTTACCAGACCTTCCATAAAGCTCTCCTGAGAAATGATCCAGCCTAAAGAAACCGATGGAAAAAATCCGAAACGATTACCTTTGGCAAAGTTTTCCGAGCCATTGTATCCAAAGTTGAACTCTGCAATATAGCGTGTATCGTAAGTATATGAGAATCTTCCGGCAAATCCCTGAGTACGGTAAGGCAAACGGTCCCAATATTCAGTTCCTCTTTCGAGTTCCCTCTGATTATATAGAAGCATGGAATTCACCGCATGTTTTTTGTCAATAGTTCGATTATCCGGTATCGGCTCATCTATAACGCCATTTCTCGAAGGATCATAGCATGAATAAGCTCTGCAGGAGTTTGTTTTGTAGTTAACATTTTTGATTGCAGATATTGGGCGGAAAATTGGTCAAGAATAACCATCATATTACGGTGTTTTATAAATGGTCCGTGGACAGAGGAATCAACTTCAGGGACAGTCTTGGTTAGTTCTTCATCAAGCTCCCACGCTTCCTGTTCGGTCATATCAGACATAATATTCGCTTTCCTCCACATAATGATAAAATTCTTTCCTGCATTTCATAGCATGAAAAACGTTATAACTTCCATATCTTAATGCTTAAAATGCCGAATCCCGGTAAATACCATAGCGATGCCAAGCCTGTCACACGCTTCAATAGAAGCCTTGTCGTTGATTGAACCGCCCGGCTGGATAATCGCTTTGATTCCATATTCGGCGGCTGTCTCGGCAATATCGGGGAAAGGGAAGAAGGCATCTGACGCGAGTACCCTTGCGGGTTCACCGTCTCCTGTTCCCGCCTCTTTTGCGGTTTGAATCACCGCGAGGCTTCGTTTCAGGGAATCACGCGCGGGCCAAATCCGGTTGGTCTGCCCTCCGCCGATTCCTACGGCCGCCCCATCCTTTACGATAACAATAGCATTCGATTTTACAAAGGCGGCGGTCCTCATGCCAAAAATCATGTCATCAATATCTTTTGGATCGATTTGGGTTTTGGTAACCACTTCCCATTTTTCAATGAGTCTTCTGTCACTGTCCTGAACCAAAAGTCCGCCGTCAACGGCAGTGCATTCCTTTTCTTCCTGAGGCGCATGAGCAATTTTGATGATGCGGAGATTCTTCTTAGCCTGAAGGATAGAAAGAGCCTCTTCATCAAAATCAGGAGCCGCAACAATTTCAAAGAAAATCTCCGACATCTTTTTTGCGGCGGCTTCATCAACTTTTACGTTACAGGCGATAATTCCGCCGAAGATAGAAACAGGGTCGCAGG
>QMCD01000481.1_pt1 | contig 27856 bp, 20 predicted proteins | sample 1821841 | NCBI WGS metagenome assembly QMCD01 (sample SAMN01991225, study PRJNA193472) | Termite gut metagenome, whole genome shotgun sequencing project. | isolation source: worker | host: Macrotermes natalensis | reverse complement strand
GACGAGTACAAAGCCGTCTTGAGTTTGGCGGAAGAATCCGGCTCGGTGACGCTCAACAACGACATTCTCCTCGGTTCCGCCGATGATGCATTCGTGGATGTCGGCGAAGGTTCCACGCTCCTTGTGAGCAGCGTCCGGCAAAAAACTGGGCTTTGTGCCGATCCTGCGGGCCGGCCTTGGCATGGTGGACGGCTTTGTAAAGCTGATCCCCGCCGCGCGCACGCACAGCATAGAGGCTTCCCCCTGCACCGCAATCTCCCCGCTTTTAAAGAGCGGCATATTCTCGATAGACGCAGCATTTTTGATGTAATACGCGTCGCCGCAATAGCACCCCGGCTCAAACTGTTCGGGCGGGCGCGTCCTTTTCGATAAATTCAGGCGCACGCACGTTTTGCCATACGCGTGATAGCCCATCATCGCCTCCGCGTATTCCGCGCCATATTCACGTATATATTTTTCACACAGCCATTTTGGGTAACTGTATAGCACCCGCAGGTATTCCGCCCTGTCCGCCGTTTCGTCCGGGTATTCTATTTTTCCCAGATTCGCCGCCACATTGCGCAGCGTGGCGTTCACAAAGCCTTTTAGTTGCTTTTTTCCGTTTTGTTCGGCCAGCTTCACGCTCTCGTTCACCGCCGCCGAAGTAGGCACGCTTTCAAAAAACAGCAACTGGCACACGCCCAGCCGCAGTATATTGCGAATCACCGTATGCACACGCTTTGCCGTTACAAATTTGCCGATCACATAATCGATGCGAAACAGGTTTTCCAGCGTCGTGCTCACAAGGGCGGTAAGAAAGCGCCTTTGCTCGGGCTTCATTTCCTTCCGCAGCACGCGCTTTAACACAAGGTTCAAGTACGTTTTATCTTTTAGCACGCCGGAAAGGGTTTCCAGCGCAAGTTGCCGTTCGTTCAAAGCCCCGCCTTTCGGAATACATAGCCGGCGTCCATCTTTTTGCCGCGCAGGCACTCTTCCGAGCGCATAGCCCTGCCGCCTTGCCGCTGCATCACATCCACATGCACCGCGCCGCCCGCGCAGGCAATGACCAGCCCGTTTTTAGCGTCCGCAAAAAGCGCCGCGCCGCACGGCCCCTCGCCCGCCGCCGCGCGCGATACCTTGTGTATCTTTATTTTCTCATCGCCATACGTCACATACGCGCCCGGCATGGGGTTTGTGCCGCGCACAAAATCGACGACCGTTTTCGCGTCCGCGCAAAAGTCGATCTCCCCAAACCCTTTTTTGAACATCGGGAAATACGTCGCCTCGTCTTCGTTTTGCGGCGTGCGGCAAAGCGTGCCCGCCGCAAGTTTTTCAAGTGTACGTTTCAGTGTTTGCGCCCCCAGCGCGGCAAGCGCATCGTAAAGCTCGCCCGCCGTCATGTCGTCCGGGATATCTATGGCGTCCTGCTCGAGTATATCGCCCGCGTCAAGCGCTTTCACCGTATACATCGTGGTCACGCCCGTCTTTTTTTCGCCGGTGATAACCGCCCACTGTATGGGCGCGGCGCCGCGCAATTTGGGCAGCAGCGAAGCGTGTACGTTGATGCAGCCGTATTTCGGGATCGCAAGTACCCGATCCGAAAGGATGTGGCCAAACGCCGCCGTCACCATCACGTCCGGCGCAAGCTTTTCCAGCACCTCGCAGCCCTCCGGCGCGCTTACTTTTTCAAATTGATATACGGGAACGCCCCGCTCTTCAGCCAGTTTTTTCACAGGCGGCGGCACGGTTTTGTGGCCCCGGCCCGCTTTCCTGTCCGGCTGGGTCACGCAGGCCAATACGTCATACCCCGCGTCCAGCAGCATTACAAGCGACGGTACGGCGAAATCCGGCGTCCCCAGAAAAACGACCCGCGGTTTTGTCATAGCCCTTCGTCTTCCTCATCCTCATCCTCATCGTGGTACACACGTTCTATCATCTTATCGGTAAACAGCACGCCGTTAAGGTGGTCTATCTCATGGGAAAAGGCGCGCGCCAGCAGCCCTTCCCCCTCGTATTCCTTTATGTCACCGTTTCGGTCCATCGCGCGCACTTTCACTTTCTCCGGGCGGATCACAATGCCGTCCACACCCGGCACGGAAAGGCAGCCTTCCTCCGCGCGCTGCTGGCCTTCCTCCTCTATGACCTCCGGGTTTATAAGCTCGATCAGCCCTTCGCCCACGTCGATCACCACAATACGCCGGAGCGCGCCTACCTGCGGCGCCGCAAGCCCCACGCCGCGCGCGTCATAGAGTGTCTGCCCCATGTCGTCCAGCAGGTCAATGATATGCTGGTTTATTTTTTTCACAGGCCGCGCCTCTTTCCTCAGCCTGGGGTTATCTCCCTCAAGTATTGTCCGCGTTGCCATAGCCATCCTCCGTCTACACCATGCCGGACGGGTTTTCATCGATCCCCGCCAACACATTTTTGTGCGTATAATTCACACTTGAAAAAAGCGTGTACATGCCCTTTTGCGCCGGGCCCCGCCGCTTCAGCCCCACCAGTATGTGGTAGCGGTACATATCGTTCGCGCGCTTGACCGCAAGCTCGGAAGCCCGCACGCTTATTATATCATTTTTATGCGGCAATAGCACTGTTTTTAGCTTTGTTAAGAAATCTTTTACGCACGCGATCACGTCCTGCTCGTCCGCGCCGGAAAACTGCACTTGCACCAGTGTGGCAAACGGCGGCAGCTGCGCCAGCTTCCGGATTGCGGTTTCATGCGCAAAAAACCCTTTATAGTCGTGTTTCGCCGCATAGCGCACCGCGTAATGCTCCGCGTTGTACGTCTGCAAAATCACCCTGCCGGCCTGCTTGCGCCCCGCGCGCCCCGCGATCTGCGTGATCTGGCAAAACGCCTGCTCGGCGCTCCTGTAGTCGGGTATATTAAGCATGGTATCCGCCGCAATCACCGCCGATACCGCGACATTTTCAAAATCAAACCCCTTTGTGATCATCTGCGTGCCGATCAGCACGTCCGCTTCCCCGCCGGAAAACCGCTCAAACGCTTTTAAGTGCGCGTCCTTTTCCGCCATCGTGTCAAGATCCATGCGCAGCACGCGCACGCCGGGAAACATTTGCTTTACCTGTTCCTCTATCTGCTGCGTCCCCGTGCCAAAATATTTCAAGTGCGGCTTGCCGCACTGGGGGCACACCGTCTCAAGCGGCTTCGTTTTGCCGCAATAATGGCACTTCAGCTCGCCCTTTGTTTTGTGGTAGGTCATCGTCACATCGCATGAGTCGCACTGTACGGCGTAGCCGCACGACCGGCACATCACAAACGTGGAGTACCCCCGCCTGTTCAAAAACAGCATGGCCTGCCCGCCCGCAGCGAATGTCCGTTCCAGCTCGTCGTACAGCCTGCCGCTTATCATGCTGCGGTTGCCGTTTTTAAGCTCCTCGCGCATATCCACGACCTCCACACCGGGCAAGCACAGCCCAAACAGCCGATCGGGCATTTCCAGCAGTTTGTATTCCCCCTGCGCCGCCGCGTAATATGTGCCGATATCCGGCGTGGCGCTCCCCAAAATCAACTTCGCGCCCGAAAGCCCGCACCGCTTTTTTGCCACTTCACCCGCTGTGTATTTTGGGTATTGGTCGCTCTTGTAACTCGTCTCGTGCTGCTCGTCTATGATGATCGCGCCTATACTCTCAAGCGGCGCGAACACAGCGCTCCGCGCCCCGAGAACGATCTTCGCCTCGCCACGCTTCACTTTCATCCATTCGTCATACCGTTCGCCCGCCGAAAGCCCGGAATGAAACACGGCGATCTGTTCGGAAAACCGCTGCTTCAAAAACAAATACGTCTGCGGCGTCAGCGAAATTTCAGGCACCAGCATGATGGCGGTTTTGCCCCGCGCAAGGCAATCCTTTATTACGCGGATATAGATCTCCGTCTTGCCGCTGCCCGTCACGCCGTGCAGTAAAAAATACCGGCTTTCCCCGGTTTGTATTTCCTCCAGAATCTCCTTCTGCTTTTCTGTCAGCTCATAATCCGCGATCAGCGGCACGTCTTCGGCATACGGTTTGCGCGCAGTCCGCGCTTTTTGCACGCGGATCCAGCCTTTTTTAGCGAGCGCCTTCACCGCGGAAGGCGAAAACTCCGCCGCCGCAATCCCTTCCTCACAGCCCGCGAGCGCTTCCAAAACCAACAGTTGATTGGGATATTTCGGCGAGTCGTCCTTTTTTAAAAGCGACGCGACAGCCCGTTCATACGCATCGCCCCGCACTTCGGGGAAACAAAAATTGCGCGTCTTTTCCTTCACCCTGCCGCCGCGCAGTTGCGCGGGTATCATCAGGCGCAGCGCGCGCGCCAGCGTAGTATTGTATTTTTCTTTAATGTATGCCGCAAGCTCTATCTGCTCCGCCGTAAGGGCGCAAAAATCCTCCAGCGGGCGGATGATTTCCTTTAGCCCGCCGTCATATTCGGCGGTTTTGGCGAGCTTCATCACAAAGCCTTCCACCTGCTTGCTTTTTCCGAACGGCACAAGCACGCGCGCGCCCGCGCGGATATCCATTTGTTCCGGCACGCGGTATTCAAACACCCTGTCCACATTGGAGTGGGCTATATCCACGATCACACTTGCGTACATTTCACCTCAACCATGATCACTTTTCTGTCATTTCAATATCTTTTCAATGAGATACTTCGGCCGGCGCTTGGACTCCATATACGTCTTGCCAACATATTCCCCTATGATGCCGATCGCCATCAATTGCAGCCCGCCTAAAAGCCACACGGACATGACCATACTCGTCCACCCCGCCACCGTGTTGCCCAGCGCGTTCACCACAAGCGAATAGATCAGCACAATGAGCGCAATAACGAAAATAAGCAACCCCGCCACCGTAACCATGCGGATAGGCTTTACCGAAAAAGACGTGACGCCGTCAAAAGCGAACGCCAGCATTTTTTTGAGTGGGTATTTTGATTCACCCGCAAAGCGCTCGGCGCGTTCATATTCAACCGTATCCGTTTTATAGCCAATCTGCGGCACAATGCCGCGCAAAAACAGATTCACTTCGCCGTATTCCGAAAGGGCCTCGAGCGCCCGCCGGGACATAAGCCGGTAATCCGCGTGGTTGTAGACAAGCTCCACGCCAAACAGGCCCATCAGCTTGTAAAAACCCTGCGCGCTGCCCCGCTTAAAACCCGTATCCGTTTTGCGGCTGGAGCGCACACCGTACACAATATCGCACCCCGCGTCGTATTTTTCTACAAATTGATCCAGCACCTCGATGTCGTCCTGCAAATCCGCGTCGATGGAAATGGCGCAGTCGCAAGCCTCTTTCGCCGTCATCAACCCCGCTAAAAGCGCGTTTTGGTGGCCCCGGTTGCGCGATAGCTTCACCCCCATCACGCTCGGGTAGCAGGCGTTGAACGCGCCGATCAGCTCCCATGTTTTATCTTTAGATCCATCGTCCACAAAAAGGATCTTGCTTTCGGGGGAAACACGCCGCTCGTCCGCCATCCGTTTCAGCTTGTCCGTCAGCCTTTTTACAGTTTCACCCAGCACTTCCTGCTCGTTGTAGCAGGGCACTACAACATATAATACTGTTTCGACCATTCCGTTTCCCTCGCCGGTATTCATATTTTGTATTATTGTAACACTATTGAATATTATATGGCAAGCTGAAAGGGCCGCCCCTTTGGGACGGCCCGATTGTATCCGTAAGCTTTTTACCGCGCGACGCCCGTCAGCTTTTCCACCATGTTCTTCGGAACCGGCTCATAATGGTCAAACTGCATAGTGAACGTGCCGCGCCCCTGCGTCCTTGAACGCAGGTCCGTCGCGTAGCCAAACATTTCGGAAAGAGGCACCATCGCGCGGATCACCTGCCCGCCGCCGCGTATCTCCGTGCCCTCTATGCGCCCCCGGCGCGAGTTCACGTTGCCCATGACGTCGCCGAGGTAATCTTCCGGCACCACGACCTCCACCTTCATGATAGGCTCAAGCAGTATAGATTTCGCTTTTTCAAACGCTTCCTTGATCGCCATGGAGCCCGCGATCTTAAACGCCATTTCAGACGAGTCCACCTCGTGGAACGAGCCGTCCGTCAGCGTCACTTTGAAGTCTACCACCTCAAAACCGCCTACGATACCGCTCTTTGAAGCCTCCCTGATACCCGCGTCCACCGACGGGATATATTCTTTGGGGATAGCGCCGCCCACAACTTTATTCTCAAAGCTGTACCCTTCGCCGGGCTGCGCCGGTTCCACATGGATCTTCGCGTGGCCGTACTGCCCTTTACCGCCCGACTGGCGCACATATTTACCTTCCACATCCACGGCCTTTGTGATCGTCTCGCGGTAAGCGACCTGCGGCTTGCCCACAGCCGCCTCCACTTTAAACTCGCGCAGCATCCTGTCCACAATGATCTCAAGGTGTAACTCGCCCATGCCCGCAATGATGGTCTGGCCCGTTTCCTCATCCGTATACGCGCGGAACGTGGGGTCTTCCTCCGCAAGCTTTTGCAGCGCGGTAGACATTTTTTCCTGCCCCGCTTTGGTCTTCGGCTCGATGGCCACCTGGATCACGGGGTCGGGAAATACCATCGATTCGAGTATCACCTGCTGTTTGTCGTCACAAAGCGTATCGCCCGTACCCACATCTTTGAAGCCGACCGCGGCCGCGATATCCCCCGCCGCCACTTCGTCCACTTCTTCCCTGTGGTTTGCGTGCATACGCAATATACGCCCGATGCGCTCACGCTTCCCTTTTGTGGAATTGAACACATACGAACCGCTTTTGAGCTTGCCAGAATACACGCGGAAGAACGCCAGCTTGCCCACAAACGGGTCCGCCATAATCTTAAACGCCAGCGCCGCGAACGGCCCATTCACATCGGCGGCGCGTTCCACTTCTTCGTCCGTGCCCGGTTTCACGCCCTTTATCGCGGGGATATCCACCGGCGACGGCATCAGTTCCACAATTTTATTGAGCAGCGGCTGCACACCCTTGTTCCTGTACGCGCTGCCGCAGCAAACAGGGATGACCGCGCCCGAAATAGTGCTCTTTCTGAGCGTCTCTATCGCTTCTTCCTTTTCGATCGCTTCCCCGGCGAAATATTTTTCCATGATCGTTTCCGAATGATCCGCCAGCGCCTCGATCAGTTTTTCCCGGTATTCCTCCGCAATCTCTTGCATATCGTCCGGAATATCGACTACCTCAAACTTCGCGCCTGTCTGGTCGTCGTCCGCATAGAGCACCGCCTTCATTTCGATCAGGTCGATCAGCCCTTTGAACGTATCCTCCACGCCGATGGGCAATTGGATGGGCACGGCGTTTGCGCCCAGGCGTTCTTTGATCATATCGACAACATTGTAAAAATCCGCGCCCATGATGTCCATTTTGTTCACAAAGGCAATGCGCGGCACGCCATAGCCCTCCGCCTGCCGCCACACCGTCTCAGACTGCGGCTCTACGCCGCCTTTGGCGCAAAATACAGCCACCGCGCCATCCAGCACGCGAAGCGAGCGTTCCACCTCCACAGTAAAATCCACGTGGCCGGGGGTATCGATGATGTTGATCTGGCAGTCGTTCCACTCGGCCGTCGTCGCGGCGGACGTGATGGTGATGCCGCGCTCCTGCTCCTGCTCCATCCAGTCCATCACCGCGTTGCCGTCATGCGTATCGCCCAGCTTGTATGTCCTGCCCGTATAGAACAGAATGCGCTCGGTCACGGTCGTTTTTCCCGCGTCGATATGCGCCATGATCCCAATATTCCTGATTTTTTCCAACGGAAATCTTTCAGCCATTTCTTCTTTTTCCTTTACTAAAAAACTTTATACTACCGGAAAAACTCCGGTTGTCCTCTTGTCCACATCCCACGCGCCCGCAATACATGCCGCCGTGTGTTCGCGAATAGCTTTTTTTACGGCAAAAAGGGCAATTACGCCCTTTTTGCCGTTCGCATGAAACTATTATCGCATAATTATTTCTATATAACCCGTTTATTTACACATTATTCAGAAAATCACGCGGCAGGTTTTACCACCTGTAATGCGCAAACGCCCTGTTTGCCTCGGCCATCTTGTGCATGTCCTCGCGCCGCTTCACGCTTGCGCCCGCGTTGTTCACCGCGTCCATGATCTCGTTGGCCAGCCTCTGGCTCATCGTGCGCTCGCCGCGCTTTTGGGAAAACAGCACCAGCCAGCGAATGGCAAGCGTTTGCCTGCGTTCGGGGCGCACTTCCATCGGGACTTGGTAGGTCGCGCCGCCCACCCTGCGCGCTTTTACCTCGAGCACCGGCATGATGTTCTCCATCGCCTGCTCGAATACTTCGCCGGGTTCCTTACCCGTTTTTTCCTTTATCTGCTCAAACGCATCATAACAGATCCTCTGCGCCGTACCCCGTTTTCCATCAAACATAATCTGGTTGATGAGCTTTGTCACCACCACACTGTGGTACATCGGGTCGGCAATGATCTCACGCTTTGGTACACCACCACGTCTTGGCATGGGAAAATCTCCTTTCTAAACAAACGGCAAAAACTGCTTTTACAGTGTTATTTCTTAGGCGTTTTCGCGCCATAAAGGGAACGCGACTGCTTCCTGTCCGCAACGCCCGCCGTGTCAAGCGCGCCGCGCACGATATGGTAACGCACGCCGGGCAGGTCTTTCACCCTGCCGCCCCTAATCAACACAACACTGTGCTCCTGGAGATTATGGCCGATCCCCGGTATATACGCGGTACCCTCCATGCCGTTCACAAGGCGCACCCTCGCAATCTTGCGAAGCGCCGAGTTAGGCTTTTTGGGCGTCATAGTCCTGACCGCGAGGCAAACGCCCCGCTTCTGCGGACTTTTTTTCAATATAGGCGAATTCGATTTACTTACCTGCGATTTTCTACCCTGTTTCACCAATTGGTTTATGGTAGGCATAAACGCACCTTCCTTTCCATATCAATCCATTGTGCTTACTTTTTTATTGATCTATGCTTCAATCCCTCTCAACCCAGCGAAGGACTCATTTTCCTATGATACCGGCGCACGCGGCGCCTACGTCGATCCCGCACGCGCGCCCCAGCTCTTCCATGCTACCCGCCGGCTCAAACGCCACCGCCTTGCCGCTTATCGCGGCCAAAACCTGGTTTCTTACATGCGCGTCCGCATCTTCCGCTAAGAACACGCGCTCCACACGGCCCGAACCGATTTCGCGCAGCAGTTGTTTTAAACCAACCACCCTGTCCTGTGTATTTTTCAGTTCTTCCAGCATCGTTTCACGCTCCAACCGTTAAAAACACGCGCCAAAATATAATACCACTCAAATATTCATATTGTCAAGAGGCAGGTCACCTTCGGGCTGTTCGGCCTCCCGCTCCGCCGGGCGGCTGCGAAGCAGCCTGTCATACGCCTTTCGCTTAGCGAAAGATACGCGCGGCAAACCGTTGTTCGACACCTGGAAGAAAAACCAGCCGCGTGAAAGCATCTTTTTTATTACGGGTATCTCAGAAACGTCCAGCTTTACGATTTTTGACCGCCGTTTCACATACTCCGCCGACGCGAATTTCCCAATGAAATACCCCGCCGCGATCATCAACAACAAAAAGAATACCGGCAAAAGGACGAACAGGTCCGCCATCTTTTGCGAAAAACCGGGGATCATCAACAATACGGTAGCCACCACCACGCCCAACAAGACGGATAAAATCTGGATCACGTCCACCATGCGCATCACTTTCCTGCACCTTGCGCAGCAGGAAAATTGGAGCGATAAAAGCGACCCCACCGGCGTCCTCACTTTTTTGCCAAACCCGAAGAACATGCCCTTTTCAAAATACGGCTCGGCATGCGCCATCTCAAGCATCGCATAGCCGTCCGCCTGCCGCGGCTCATCCTTGCAAAACTGGCACTCGCCCGCCTCATGCACATCGTCCACATCATTCGGCAGAAGCGCAAGCGTGGCCGCCCACCTGTCCCGCGATTCCTCTTTCATTTCTACGCTTTTCAGCGTCCGGATGTAACACTTGTCGCAGCCGTTCTTTCTGCTTAGCCAGTAGCAAAGCTCGCTCCTAGCGATGGGGCAGTCCTCTTGCAGGCCGGCCCCCTGTTCTTGTTTTAAATCGTTATCCATTTCTTATTCCTTCACAGATCGATATCGTCTATCTCCATATCCATCTGGTTTGCAATGCCCTCGTTCACCACGTTGCTGATCACGTCGATATTCTTATACCGCTTCATGCCCGTACCCGCCGGGATCAGCTTGCCTATGATAATATTTTCTTTTAAGCCCAAAAGCGGGTCTACTTTGCCTTTGATAGCGGCCTCCGTCAAAACGCGCGTCGTCTCCTGGAACGACGCCGCGGAGAGGAAACTGTTTGTGGAAAGCGACGCCTTTGTGATGCCCAGCAGCACGCGCGACGCGGTCGCCTGTTCTTTCCCGTCTTGCAGCAGCCGCTCGTTTTCTTTTTCAAACCGGAATATATCCACCAGCTCGCCGGGCAGCATCGAAGAATCGCCCGAGTCTTCGATCTTACATTTTTTGAGCATCTGCCGCACAATAATCTCAAGGTGCTTGTCGGAAATTTCCACGCCCTGCATACGGTAAACAGACTGCACCTCCCGAAGCAGGTATTCCTGCACGCCCTTGATGCCCTTTATTTTGAGGATATCGTTTGGGTTCACCGGGCCGCCCGTCAGGGAATCGCCCGCTTCCACCGTGTCGCCGTCAAAAACTTTCATGCGCGAACCGTAAGGGATCGTATAGGTTTTCGCCTCGCCGCCCTCATTCGCTATGGTGATCTCGCGCTTTTTGCGCGAATCGCTTATCGTCGCCACGCCCGCGATCTCCGTAATAATAGCGTTCCTCTTGGGCTTTCTCGCCTCGAAAAGCTCCTCTACGCGCGGCAGGCCCTGCGTAATATCGTCGCCCGCTACGCCGCCTGCGTGGAATGTACGCATCGTGAGCTGCGTACCCGGCTCGCCGATAGACTGCGCCGCGATGACGCCCACCGCTTCCCCGATATCGACCGGGTTGCCCGTCGCCATATTCGCGCCGTAGCATTTGGCGCATACGCCGTATTCACTCTTGCAGGTAAACACCGAACGCACCATCACTTCCTTTACGCCCGCTTTCACGATCCGCCCGGCTATTTCGTTTGTAATCATCTCGTTCGCGGGAAGGATCACATTGCCTTTATCGTCCACCACATCCGCAGAAGAATACCTGCCGCAGATCCTGTCCTCCAGCGGCTCGATGATTTCCTTGCCGTTCATTAGGTCGCGCATGGGAATGCCCTGCACCTGCTCGCCCTGGCCGTCAAAGCAGTCGATCTCGCGTATAATCACGTTGTGCGATACGTCCACAAGGCGGCGGGTCAAATACCCCGAGTCCGCCGTCCGAAGCGCCGTATCCGCAAGGCCCTTCCGCGCGCCGTGCGTGGAAATAAAGAATTCCAGCACCGTAAGCCCCTCACGGAAATTCGCGCGGATGGGGATGGGGATGATCTTACCGTTCGGGTCGGCCATCAGGCCGCGCATGCCGGCAAGCTGCCTGATCTGGTTTGTGGAACCGCGCGCACCCGAGTTCGCCATCATGTAGATGGGGTTGAACTTATCCAGGCTCTTCATCAGCTCGTTCGTCACTTTGTTTGTGGCGTCTTCCCACACGCGGATCGCGTTATCTTCCTGCTCGTTCTGTGTAACCAGCCCACGCCTGTATTGCTTTTCAATGTCCACGACCGCTTCTTCCGCTTCCCGGATATACTGCTTTTTCTTTTCGGGTATTTTGATATCCGAAACGGAAACCGTCACAGCGCCCACCGTGGAATAATGGAAGCCCTGCTTTTTGATCTCGTCCAGCACATACGATGTGCGCGTCGGCCCCAGTTTGGCAAAGCAGAGGTCTACGATCTTGCCAAGCTGTTTTTTATCCACCAGCACGTCCACCTCGAACCGAAGCTCGTTTTCCGGGTTTGTGCGGTCCATGAATCCCAGATCCTGCGGGATGGCCTGATTGAAGATTACGCGGCCGGTCGTCGTCCTGATCATGCCCGTCTTCATCTCGCCGTCCACGTCTTTTGTCACGCGGATATTCACCATCGCCTGTAAATCGATATTGCCCGTGCTGTACGCCATCACGGCTTCTTCAGGCGAGCTGAAATAACTGCCCTCGCCCTTCGCGCCTTCTTTTTCAATGGTAAGGTAATACGAACCGATTACCATGTCCTGCGTGGGCGAAACCACCGGGCGGCCGTCCTGCGGCTTCAATATATTATTCGCCGCCAGCATCAAAAACCGCGCCTCGGCCTGCGCCTCTACCGAAAGCGGCACATGCACGGCCATCTGGTCGCCGTCAAAGTCGGCGTTATACGCGGTGCAGGCAAGCGGGTGCAGCTTCAGCGCGCGGCCTTCCACCAGCACCGGCTCAAACGCCTGGATGCCCAATCTATGCAACGTGGGCGCGCGGTTCAAAAGCACCGGATGCCCTTTTATCACTTCTTCCAGCACGTCCCATACCTCGGGGCGCACTTTTTCCACCATGCGCTTGGCGGACTTGATGTTGTGCGCATAGCCCTCTTCCACCAGTTTTTTCATCACAAACGGTTTGAAAAGCTCAAGCGCCATTTCTTTAGGCAAGCCGCACTGATACATTTTCAGCTCGGGGCCGACCACGATAACGCTTCGCCCGGAATAGTCCACGCGCTTGCCCAAAAGGTTTTGCCTAAACCGGCCCTGTTTGCCGCGCAGCATGTCCGAAAGCGACTTTAACGGCCTGTTGCCCGGGCCCGTTACGGGGCGGCCGCGCCTGCCGTTATCGATGAGCGCGTCCACCGCCTCTTGCAGCATACGCTTTTCGTTCCGCACAATGATATCGGGCGCGCGGAGCTGGAGCAGCCTGGAAAGCCGGTTGTTTCTGTTTATAACGCGGCGGTACAGGTCGTTTAAGTCGGATGTCGCAAACCTGCCGCCATCAAGCTGCACCATGGGGCGAAGCTCGGGCGGGATCACCGGCACAACGTCCATGATGATCCACTCGGGCTTGTTGCCCGACTGCCGGAACGCCTCCACCACTTCCAGCCGTTTGATGGCGCGCACGCGCTTTTGGCCGGTGGATGTTTTCAGTTCTTCCCTGAGCTCTTTTGAGTTCGCTTCCAGATCGACCTGCCGCAAAAGCACTTTGACCGCCTCGGCGCCCATCCCGGCAGCAAAAGCGTCCTCACCGAAACGGCTTTGCGCCTCGCGGTATTCCTTATCCGTCAATAGTTGTTTGTACTCAAGCCCGGTCTCGCCCGGGTCTGTCACGACAAACGCCGCGAAATACAGCACTTTTTCAAGCGACCGCGGCGACATATCGAGCAGCAGCCCCATGCGCGACGGTATGCCCTTAAAATACCAGATATGCGATACGGGCGCGGCAAGCTCGATATGCCCCATGCGCTCGCGGCGCACTTTAGCGCGCGTCACTTCCACACCGCACTTGTCGCACACAATACCTTTATAGCGGATGCGTTTATACCGCCCGCAGTAACATTCCCAGTCCTTCGTCGGCCCGAAGATGCGTTCGCAGAACAGGCCGTCTTTTTCCGGCTTTAGCGTTCGGTAGTTGATCGTCTCCGGCTTTTTCACCTCGCCGTGCGACCATTCCCTTATCTTTTCCGGCGACGCCAGCCCAATTTGTATGGAATCAAATGTGTTGAGTTCAAACAACGTAAACTCCACTCCTCTCTGTAAAGGCGCAATGCCGCGCCTGATGAATGGTATTATACCGCAGGGCAAGCCCTGCACCCCGCGCTGAAAAGCGCGCGTTCCGCCCCAATGGGCGGGGTATATTATACCCTTTGATGACCGGCCTCGCTCGGTTATGCGAACACAGAACTTTCGCGCAACCCTCGCTTCGTTGGCCAATAAAACTTTTTATAAAGGCATCCCCCGGCCCGCGCCGGGCTGCCCAATTACCCTTAACGCCGCCGGTTACATGTCGTCGTCCTTCATGTCGTCCAGGCTGATCTCCACACCCAGGTCCTTGCTGATATCGATGTCGCCGTCTTCTTCCATATCATCCGAAAGCAGCGCGTCGTCCAGCTTGATATCGCTCATGTCGATGTCGTCCGCGTCCATGCCGTCAAAATCGATATCGTCGTCGTCCATGCCGATATCCGGCAGGTCGAGCTCGTCGATCGAGAGGTCGTCTATCCCTTCGATCACCATGTCGCCCGCGTCGAATTCCTGTTCCTCCGGAATGTCTTCCACGCCCGCGATATTGATATCCATATTCAGGCCGTCGTCTTCGTCCGCCTCTTTGATGCGTATCTCGCCCCGGTCTTCCGAAAGCACTTTCACATCCAGCCCCAGGCTCTGCATTTCCTTGATCAGCACCTTGAACGACTCGGGTACGCCCGGCTCGGGGATATTCTCGCCCTTCACGATAGCCTCATACGTCTTCACGCGGCCCACCACGTCGTCGCTCTTCACGGTCAATATTTCCTGCAATGTGTTGGACGCGCCATACGCTTCAAGCGCCCACACTTCCATCTCGCCGAAGCGCTGCCCGCCAAACTGCGCCTTGCCGCCGAGCGGCTGCTGCGTCACCAGCGAGTACGGGCCGGTGGAGCGCGCGTGTATTTTGTCGTCCACCAAATGGTGCAGTTTAAGTATATACATATAGCCCACGGTCACGCGGTTTTCAAACGGCTCGCCGCTGCGCCCGTCGTAAAGCACGGTCTTGCCGTCTTCCGAAAGCCCACTCTCTTTTAAGAGTTCTTCGATGTCTTCCTCCGAAGCGCCGTCGAACACGGGTGTGGCGATCTCAAAGCCGAGCGCCTTTGCCGCCATGCCGAGGTGCACTTCCAGCACCTGCCCGATATTCATACGGGAAGGCACGCCGAGCGGGTTTAAAACGATATCGAGCGGTGTGCCGTCCGGCAAGAACGGCATGTCCTCCGCCGGCAAGATGCGCGAAATAACGCCCTTGTTGCCGTGGCGGCCCGCCATTTTATCACCCACGGAAATCTTGCGCTTTTGCGCGATGTATACGCGCACCAGCTTGTTTACGCCCGCGGTCAGCTCGTCCTTGTTTTCCCTCGTAAACTCCTTAACGTCCACAATGATGCCGCCTTCGCCATGCGGCACGCGCAGCGAGGTGTCGCGCACTTCCCGCGCTTTTTCGCCGAAGATGGCCCGAAGCAGGCGTTCCTCGGCCGTAAGCTCCGTTTCGCCCTTTGGCGTCACCTTGCCCACGAGTATATCGCCGGAACGCACCTCCGCGCCCACACGGATCACGCCATTCGCGTCAAGGTCTTTTAGCGCGTCCTCGCCCACATTGGGGATGTCCCGCGTGATCTCTTCCGGCCCCAGCTTTGTGTCGCGCGCCTCCGCCTCGTATTCCTCTATGTGGATCGAGGTCAGCACGTCATCTTTCACCAGCCGCTCGGAAATGAGCATAGCGTCCTCGTAGTTGTAGCCTTCCCACGTCATAAAGCCCACAAGCAGGTTTTTACCGAGCGCCATTTCGCCTTTATCGGTGGAGGGGCCGTCCGCGATGACCTGCCCTTGTTCCACGCGCTGCCCTTTATACACGATGGGCAGTTGGTTGATGCACGTCCCCTGGTTGGAACGCGCGAATTTGATCAGCCTGTATGCGCGCTCCTGCCCGTCATCTTCCTTGACGGCGATCTTGTTCGCACTCACCTCGGTCACTTCGCCTGCTTTTTCCGCGATCACAAGCACGCCCGAGTCGTAAGCCGCCTTATATTCCATGCCCGTACCGATCACCGGCGATTCGGGGATCATAAGCGGCACAGCCTGCCGCTGCATGTTGCAGCCCATCAGGGCGCGGTTCGCGTCGTCGTTTTCAAGGAACGGGATAAGCGACGCCGCCACGGAGACGAGCTGCTTGGGCGAAACGTCCATCGCGTCCACCTCGCTGTGCGGCACTTCCACGATCTTTTCCTGCACGCGGCTCATAATGCGCGCGTCGAGGAACCGCCCTTTTTCATCGAGCGGCTCGTTTGCCTGCGCCACCGTCAAAGCGTCCTCCGTGTCCGCCGTCATGTATTCCACGCGGGATAACACCACGTCTTTTTTCTGGTCAACAATACGGTACGGCGTCTCAATAAAGCCATACTCGTTTATTTTCGCGTATGTCGCGAGCGAGCCAATGAGGCCGATGTTCGGGCCTTCAGGCGTTTCTATCGGGCACATACGGCCATAGTGGCTGTGGTGCACGTCACGCACGTCAAAACTCGCCCTGTCGCGGTTCAGGCCGCCCGGCCCCAAAGCCGAAAGCCTGCGCTTGTGCGTCAGCTCGGCAAGCGGGTTTGTCTGGTCCATAAACTGCGAAAGCTGCGAGCTTCCGAAAAATTCCTTGATCGCCGCCGTAACCGGGCGGATGTTGATCAGATTGCTGGGCGTCGCCACATCCATATCCTGTATGGACATCCGCTCCCTTACCACCCTCTCAAGGCGGGTCAGGCCCACGCGTATCTGGTTTTGCAGCAGCTCGCCCACCGAACGCAGGCGGCGGTTGCCAAGGTGGTCAATGTCGTCCGCCGCGCCCAGGCCGTATTTCAGGCCGAGGAAATAGCTGACCGAGGCAAAAATATCGTCTACAATGATATGCTTGGGAATAAGCACATGCGCGTTTTCCCTAAGCTGTTCTTTCAAAAGTTTTTTGTTGTTTCCATACTCATCCAACATTTCGCGCAGCGCGGGATAGTACACCTTTTCGTTCAGCCCCGCTTCCATCGGGTCAAACGGCAGGTGCCCGGCAGGGTCTACAAACTGGTTGCCCACCACGCGCACCGTCTTTTCGTCTATCGTAATATCTACGGCGGCAATCCCCGCGTTTTCTATTTTGAGCGCGACGGCAGGCTTGATCTCCTCGCCCTGGGCGCAATAAAGCTCGCCCGTCTCCGCGTTTACCACATTTTCCGCGGCAACTCTGCCGGAAACACGGTCGGAAAGCGCAAGCTTCTTGTTAAACTTATAGCGGCCCACACGCGCAAGGTCGTAGCGCTTGGGGTCAAAGAACAGCGAGGTAAGAAGGATATTCGCGCTCTCCACCGTGGGCGGCTCGCCCGGCCGCAGGCGCTTGTATACTTCCAGCAGTCCCTCTTCCTTCGTTTCCGTGTTGTCTTTTTTCAGCGTCGCCTCGAGGTTTTCATCGTCGCCGAACAGCGTCCGCAAAACCGTATTGGTGCCCAGGCCCATCGCGCGTAAAAACACGGTGACGGGCAGCTTTCGCGTCCTGTCCACGCGGATAAACATGCAGTCGTTGGAATCCGTTTCATATTCCAGCCACGCGCCGCGGTTGGGGATAACCTGCGCCGTGTAGAGGTCTTTGCCCGCTTTGTCTTTATCGAGGTCAAAATACACGCCGGGCGAACGCACAAGCTGCGAAACGATGACACGCTCCGCGCCGTTTATGATAAACGTCCCTTTTTCGGTCATCAACGGGAAATCGCCCATGAAAACCTGCTGCTCTTTCACTTCGCCCGTTTCCTTATTCAAAAGGCGGACTTGCACCTTAAGCGGCGCGGCATAGTTCACGTCGCGCTCCTTGCATTCTTCCACGGAATATTTTGGCGTTTCTGAAACCTGGTAATCGGTGAATTCCAGCACCAGGTTTTCCGAATAGTCTGTAATGGGGGAGATGTCCCTCAGCACTTCTCCCAATCCATCCTCTAAAAATCTTTGATAAGAATTTTTTTGGATTTCGATTAAATCCGGCATGTCCAGAACTTCTTTGATCTTAGAAAAGCTCATTCTCTTATTCATTCCAAACATAACTTCATGCATACGAAACAACAACTCCCTATATTTAAATTGTTTTATTTACAATATATAGAGCGGAATTTTACGCCATGGCATCCGTGCCGGATTCACCCATGGCAGCCCTGCTTTTTGCGGAAACAGAGCAAAATACCCGCATTCTAAATAAGCTAATGCAATTTAATATATTATCACACCAATTTCAACGTGTCAACATAATATTGTTCTGTTTTAATATAGAAAGATTATGTTGTTTAAAACGGAGCAAAACCGTATAATATATTAGGAATGAATATTGTTTAACACGGAAAAATACTTTACAATTAGGTAACACACAATATGTAACACATACATTTAAACCAGAGGAAAGGACAGGTACTGTGTGATGCAAGGCGGACTGTGCGAGGGGGTGGTGGCATAATGGCGGAAAACGGGTCAAAATGTTTTATTAACCGTGACCTCAGTTGGCTAAAATTTAACCAGCGGGTGCTGGAGGAAGCGGAAGATACGTCTAACCCCTTGTGGGAAAGGCTTAATTTTATAGCGATTTACCATAGCAACCTGAGCGAGTTTTTGCGTGTGCGCGTAGGCAGCTTGTATGACCGGCTGCTTTTAAAGAAGGATGAAATAGACGGCAAATCGGGCATGGGGACAAAAGAACAGCTCGACGCGATCAACAAAGAAATCATGAAGCTGGCCCCGCGCAAAAGCGCCGCGCTTATTGGTATCCTTAAGCAAATGGAATCACACGGCGTATATTACCGCACGGGCAAACACCTGACAAAATACGAGGAGCGATTCCTCTGGCAATACTTTCAGCGCAATGTTTTGCCGCTGCTTTCGCCCCATATCATAGATAAGCACCACCCTTTCCCGTTTTTACAGAACGATATGGTGTACATTGCCGTGATACTGAAAACAAAGAACGGCAACACGCGCCTCGGGATCATCCCTGCCGGCGGGTATTTTGAGCGGCTGCTGCTCCTGCCCAGCAAATATGTGAAATTTACGCTGATAGAAAACCTGATCTACCTGTTTGCGGCGCAGGTGTTCCCCAAGCATAAAGTCATGGATAAGACGATTTTTTCCGTGACGCGCAATGCCGATATCGACGCGGACGAGGCGTTCTTTGAATATGATATGAGCTATCGCGACATCATGGAGATCATGGTGAAAAAGAGGACGAAGCTGGAACCCATCCGCCTGGACCTGATAGGGAACGATTCGCCTGCCATAAGGCGGCAGCTTTTAAAGCATTTGAAGCTTTCCGAAAGCCAGAGCTTTTTTAATGAACTGCCTGTGCTGCTCAATTTTGTGGGCGATTTGAAAGACGCTCTTTCGGGCGCGCAGTACGCGCCGCTGTTCTTTACGCCGCTGCGCCCGCAGCGCTCGACGCAGGTAGACGACACAAAACCGCTTATTCCGCAGCTCATGAAAAAAGACCTGCTTTTAAGCCTTCCGTATCAGGATATAAAAACATATGTGCATCTTCTGGAGGAGGCCGCGAGGAGCCGGGACGTTATTTCCATCAAGATCACGCTGTACCGTGTGGCGCGCAATTCCCGCATTGTGGACGCGTTGATCCGTGCCGCCGAAAACAACAAGGAAGTCACCGCCGTCGTGGAGCTTCGCGCGCGGTTTGACGAGGCGAACAATATCGACTGGTCGAAACGGCTGCAGGAAGCGGGCGTCTCCGTGATCTACGGCATCGAAAAATATAAGGTACACTCCAAGCTTATGCTGATCACAATGAAAAAAGGGAACGACGTCAGCTTTCTTACACAGGTGGGAACGGGAAACTATAACGAGCGGACGGCGCGGCTATACACCGACCTTTCCTACATTACGTCGGATACGGAGATCGCCTTAAACGCGCAGGATGTGTTTAAAAATCTTTTTATGGGCGGGCTGGTGGAACACTCCGATTTACTGCTTGTGGCCCCGCTCACCTTAAAACAGGAGGTGCTGCGGCTCATCGAGGCGGAACGCGACATAGCGGCTTCAGGCGGCGCGGCGCAGCTTATGTTTAAATTAAACTCCATCAGCGATATGGATATCATGCGGGCACTGATAGAAGCTTCGGACGCGGGCGTTCATATAAAGCTGATCGTGCGCGGCATCTGCTGCCTGCGCGTGGAACGCGAAGGGCCGACGAGAAATATAGAGGTGCGGAGCATTGTGGGCCGGTTTTTGGAGCACGCGCGCATTTATGTGTTTGGTGTGGGAAAACGGCAGAAGGTCTACATCTCGTCCGCCGATTTTATGTCCCGGAACACCGAGCGGCGCGTGGAAGTGGGCGTCCCCATTTTGCAAAGCAAGATAAAAAAACAACTGCTTGATATCATGGCGCTTGAGCTTGCGGATAATGTAAAAGCGCGGCGGCAGGTACACGGCCGGTATGAGAGGATAGCCATAGGGCCGGGCGAACAGGCAGTAAACAGCCAGATAGAGCAATACAGGGCCGCGTACGCGCAGGCGGGCGAGCCTTTTCCGGAGGGTATATAATGGGCGCGCGGCAGAGTTTTTTTGAAACGGTATATGAGATTGTGCGGCGCATCCCCAAGGGGCAGGTAGCGGCATACGGGCAGATCGCATGCGCAGCGGGAAACCCGCGCGCACCGCGCGCCGTTGGATACGCGCTTCATGTAAACCCTTACCCAGGGGATGTCCCCTGCCACAGAGTGGTAAACAAAGCGGGGCGGCTTGCGCCCGAGTTCGCGTTTGGCGGGCAGGACGCGCAGCGCGCGATGCTTATGAGCGAAGGTGTGTTTGTGAGCGAGGACGGATATGTGGATATGGAGCGCTACGCGTGCCGGGAACTGTGATACTTCCCTTTCCCAACTAAACAGCACTATTCCAAACAAATAAATGCTGACGGGTTTTCTTTGATACGGATCCCTATAACCGTCAGGGTTCCCGGCGCGGTTTCCCGGAATTGACGATATAACGCGGGAATTTCGCCTTGACCGCCTTTTGCCAGGGCTTGCCCGATTTTTAAGAGAAGTGCGTGCATGGCGTCGTCTCCAAAATACCATACGCCCTTTTGGACGGCTTCAAATAGTTGATCGCGCAGATAATTTTGGGTAACCGCTAAAAACTCTTGTTCCGACCGGATCGCGTGGTCATAGTATGTAAAAAAAATGAACAGCGCCTTCTGCCCCGGCGAGAGCGTATGGAAAAAACTGATCCTTGCCTGCTGCGGGTTCATACCCGCCCGCCCGCGCACACCCGCTTGGTACGCGGCGACCATAGGCGCAAAACAAGCGTGCCCCAAAGAACCAGCCGTATGGGAATCAAATACTGTTTTTTTCATTTTTATTTCCAAAATGCCAAAACCTCACCCCGCGGCCACTCCCAAAAAAAGTGAAATATGTTTACGTGCAGGCGGAAGCGGCGTATAATATAAACAATACTATTGTGAACGGAGGACAAAGTGATGTCAAATATTTTTGAGGATACGTTGAATTTCGGTTTCGGGTTGTTTGCGTATTCCCGCGAAAAAATCGAATCCTTTGTGGAAAAGATGGTGGAAATGGGCCAGGTGGATAAAAAAGACGCGCAGGGCTTCACCCGCGACCTCATAAAAAGAGGGGAAGAACAGCGCAGGGAAATCAAACAGTACATCAGCGGCGAAGTTAAGCAGACCGCACAGGATATGGGCTTCTCCGGCGGGGTTACTGCGGAGGATATCCGCGCAATCGTTCGCGAGGAACTGGGCAAAAACAGCAAGGGCTAATCACTGTTAGCTTTGTATTGCGGCAGGAGGATAGTATTATAAGCGGTGGAGCCGGCGGCAAACTGAATATGAGGCGGTTTCGTGAGATCATGTCCGTACTCGGCAGAAACGGGCTTGGTTTTATTTTCATAAAAACAGCCATCACCAGGAACGCGCAGAAAGAGCTTTCCCGCCCGTCCAAAGGCAGCGCCCCCTCCATTCCCGAGCGCATCCGCCTTTCGTGCGAGCAACTGGGGCCCACGTTTGTCAAGCTGGGGCAGATACTTTCCACGCGCACGGATATTATACCGGAGAGCGTTGCGCAGGAATTGCAGAAATTACAGGATCATGTTTCGCCTTTTTCCTTTGACCAGGCGCGGGTGCTTATAGAAAGTGAACTTCAGGATACCATCGAAAACATTTTTTTGGAATTTGACTGCGAACCGGCGGCGTCCGCTTCTGTTTCGCAGGTTTACAGCGCGCGCCTTCATTCGGGCGAGCATGTGGCGGTAAAAGTGCAGCGGCCGGATGTGCTGCCGCTCATCGAAACAGACCTCGGCATCCTAACCAGGCTGGCAAGGTTCATGGACAAACATACCAAATACGGCAGGCTTTATGATTTTGAAGGTATGGTAAACGAACTGAAGCGTGTGATGAAGCAAGAGATGGATTTCATACACGAGGGCACGAATATCGACCGTTTCCGTGAAAACATGAAGAGACAGGAAGGCGTGTCTGTTCCCCGTGTACGCTGGATCTACACGACGCATAAAGTGATTACAATGGATTATGTGGATGGCATAAAAATCAACGATATCGCGGCTCTGGATGCGATCGGGGCAAACAAGCCGCTGCTGGCGCGCAATTTTATCAATTCGATCATACATCAAATATTGCTGGACGGTTTTTTCCACGCGGACCCGCATCCGGGTAATGTGATGGTCACCCAAAACGGGTTGCGTGTAGAGTTCATAGACCTCGGCATGGTGGGGCATTTGGGCGGCAGGTTCCGTGAGCTGCTCTCCGATATGATACTCGGCCTCGCCACGCAAAATGTGCGCAAGGTCGGGCAGGCCATTATGGACATGGACCTTGCCAACGCCAGCGCGCACCAGCACCATTTTCATAAAACACTCCACCGCCTGCTGGATGAATACCTCTACAAGCCGGTGGGCAACGTGAATGTGGCCCAGGTCTTCTACAGCGTATTTTTACTTGCCAGCGAATATAAAATGAAAATACCACCTGAGTTCACGCTTGTGGCAAAGGCGCTCGGCACCATGCAAAGCATTGTGGAGAAGCTCGACCCGCATGCCAGCATACTGGACATCGCGCGGGATACGCTCCACAAGCTTCAGCGGAATACAATACGGTCTGAAAAGGTTCGCGGCGACATGCGTTCGGGTGTTACCGACCTCATCGACCTCGCGCGGGCGGTTCCCGCTTTTTTGCTGAATTTTATGCGCAAAACCGAAAAAAACGACTTTTCGGTCAACATGAACATGAAAGATTTGGACCGGTTTGAGCACGGCATGGAGCGTATGGTAAACCGCATCTCGTTCACCATCATACTGCTGGCGGTCTGCATCGTTATGGCGGGGGTGATTATCGCCGTCGGTTTTCAGGCAGGCTCACTCGATAGTCCGCTTTTGTACGATCTCAGTATATTTGCGCTTAGGGCCGGTTTAGTAATTTCTGTGATCATTGTGGCGGGTTTATTATTTAATATTATTTATACCAATATCAAAAAGCCGTAGGAATGCAAAATGACCGCTCTCGTGTCCATGTATTCCTTTTTTGACTCAGGTATTCCTCCCGGGTCAAGGTATCCCTGCGGGATGATTTAATGCCCCCGGCGGTTCAGAACCTGCGGTTCTAAAAACTCCCTTAAAGGCACGAGTAATACTTATACTGTGCGGACACGTCATTGCGGGCTTGACCCGCAATCCGTGCTTAAACCCGGCCAGCTTAAAAGATTGCGGGTCAAGCCCGCAATAACGGAATCGGGAGGAGCGTCGGTCTCCGCAATGATGGAAATTCCGAATCCCCTGCCCCCCTTGACGCCCAGCGCAGCGTCAAAACTGTCTACGGTGGAAAGCATTGTTGTCTTAACAACAGCGCAAGGGCGGGTTCAAATCCCGCCCTCCTAAGCGAAGCGAAGTTGACATCACTTACTCGCTATCTTGCCCCGGTACTCATTGGCGCTGATCCCCGCCATCCGCTTAAATACCTTGGAAAAGTGCGCCGGGTCGTTATAGCCCACCATGTCGCAAATAGCCGCCACTGTAAGCCCCGGGTTTTCCAGCAGTTCCTTGGCTTTTACAATGCGCATTTCGTTTATGATATCATAAAAATTCTTGTCCAGCGTCTTGTGCAGCAGCTTGGATAAATGCCATTGCGATACAAAGCAATGCGTCGCCACATCCATCAAACTCAGTTTTTTGTTATAGTGTTCCCGGATATACATCAGCGCGTGCCGCACCACAAAACCCGATGCGCCGTCGTCTTCCTCCGCCTGCGCCTCGGCCCGCTCCGGCCTTTCCTCGCAGATAACCCGCGTCATGTGTTCCAGCGCTTCCTCAATCTCGTCCATCCGGGAAGGCTTCAAAAGGAAACGCGACACACCCAAACGGATAGCCTGCTGCGCATAATCAAACTCCCTGTGCCCCGTCAATACGGCAACCTTCATGTGCGGGAACTCACTGCGCAACCCCGCCAGCAACGTAAGCCCGTCCTGATCCGGCATTTTAATATCCGTGATCAGGATATCCGGCATAAGCTCGCGTATCACGCGCGCGCCTTCCTCGGCGCTGGCAGCCGTGCCTGCCACAGCGCAATTATACTTTTCCCAGCAGACAACTCTCTTTAAGCCTTCCACGATGATGTCTTCATCATCTATCAAGACTACCTTTAACATAATACTATCAATCCCCTACGCGTTCCTCTTCGCCACAATTGCTTTTACCGCCTGTAAAGACTGCCTTAAACCCCGCGGGCCTTCCTTTCGCCGTCATGTGCCCTGCGTTTGCATTATAGCGAAAAGAGGCGGTGTTTGCAACTTGCGCTCAGCCCTTTATAGCGCCTGCCGTAAGCCCCTTGATGATATTCTTTTGCAGTAACATGTACACGATCAGCACCGGCACGACGATCAGCACCACCGCCGCGGCCATATACCCATAGTTCGTGCCCGCCTGCGAGTTGATATCGTTCAGCATCAGCGTTATGGTAAACTGGTTTGGGTACCGCAGGAAGAACATCTGGGTAAACAGGTCGTTATACGACCACAAAAAAGCGAAGATGGCCACCGTGGCAAAGGACGGCCGCGCAAGCGGCATAATGATCTTGAAGTAGATCTTAAATACATTGCACCCGTCCAAATACGCGCTTTCCTCAAGGTCGATGGGCAGCGTCCTTATAAAGCCCATCAGCACGATGGTGGCAAACGCGATATTCCCGGCGATTTGCGGCAGCATCGTCGAAACGAGCGATAACCAGCGGTTGGACGTGCCTGCAAGACCCCACACCGCCTCCATCCGGAACACCGGGATAATCGTGGAAAATACCGGAAACATCATACTCGCGATCAACAGGGAATATAATATTTTCTTCCCCCTAAACTCGTACCGCACCAGCGCGTAGGCCGCCATGCCCGCGAGCAATATCACCGCCACGGTCACCACGCCCGATACGATCGCGCTGTTTGTATAAGCCGTTCCGAAATCATACCGGCCCATCGCCTTTTCATAGTTATCGAGCGTAAAGCTGTCGCCCGTCGGAATGGAAAACGAATCGGTACGTATCTCGTTGCGCACGCGGAAAGAGTTTATGATGACCCAGAAAAAAGGATAGATGGTCGTGAGCGCCCAAAACCCCAACACCGCGTAGATCAGTATTTGCACCGGGGTAAACCCCTGCCCCGGAATAGCCGAACCTCTTATCTTCATCCGTTTCACTGCCGTGTTCGCACCTCTCATGTTTCTCACCCCTCAATAGTCTTTCTCTTTAAAGACTTTATTCACGATAAAGGACACCACCACGCCCAGCACCACGATCAATATCGCGATCGTGGAGGCGTAGTCCACGTCGCCGCGGGTCATCGTATTATAATACAGGTAGGTCGCCGTCAGCCAGCTTTGGTCCAGCGGCATGCCGGCCCCCATCATGACCCAGGGCATATCAAACACCTTAAGCGCGCCCGTAACGGCCAGCACCAGGCAGGTGCACAGCACATTGTACAGCAACGGAAGCGTAATAAACCTTACCCGCTTTAAGCCGGACGCCCCGTCGATGGCGGCCGCTTCATAAATATCCGGGCTGATGTTATTGAGCCCGGTAATCAGTATCACAAAATAGAACCCTACATACTGCCACATAATAGGCATCATCATCGTGAGCATAAAGTTCGATTCGCTCTTCCAGTCTATGTTCTCCGCGGTGATATTCAAATTTTGCAGCAATTGGTTCAACATCCCGCCGTTATAGAGGAAAATCAGGTTGAAAAGAAGCCCCAGTGCGGTGGCCGAGATCACGATCGGAAAGAAATACGCCGTTCTGAAAAATTTCGCGCCCACCTTGATGTTATCCACCAAAAGCGCCAGCACCAGCGCGATACCCACCTGAAAGATGATCGTGCTTCCCATTATGATCAGCGTGTTCTTAAGCGACGTCGCCATGATCGGGTCGGTTACGAGCTTTTGGTAGTTTTCATAAACCGGCTCGTTCAGCCCTTGCGCCGCCGTCCCCAGATCCTGTATATGCATAAAGCTGTTGAATATGTTCATCACAAACGGATAAAACAAAAACAACCCCAGGAATATGAACGCGGGAATCAAAAAAACCAAAAGCGGAGATTTTCGTTTGTAGACTGTCGATTTATCGACTAAAGGCCGAAGCATCATATATATTCCACCCCCTGCCGGTGTTCAATTGGCCACAGTACCCTGTGTCATTGTGTTCATGCGGTCACCCAGCTTTTTGAAAAAAGGCCGCCCGGATTTTTGAAACTCCAGGCAGCCCCTCTTTTTTCAGTACTGGTTACCCGTTAAGATGTCCCGTGCACACACCGGTTATTCAGCCGGCGGCTCGTCCACATCGAACAAGGCAATCGCGCTCGTGACAGCATCGGCGGCGGTCATGTTTCCGTCCGCAACGTTCTTCACATTGCCGAGCAAGTCCGCTTTGCCCGATTTAATCGTATCCTGCACTGCCGGAACTACGCCCGTAGTATTAGACAGCATATTGAGCGCGCTGGCGTGCAGCGTGGATTCCGCGTTGGAAGCATCCATCTGCGGGTTCTTAAGGCCAGTAGCCGCGCAAACCGTGGCGCCAAACTTGTTGACAACTTCGTCAGACGTCATGTGCGTTACGAAATCTACTACCGTAGCGCGCTTCGCGGGGTCGTCCCATGCCTTTTTGGTGATGTAGTAGCCCATGGACAGGCCGCCCACGATATCACCGGCTTTGCGCTCGCCCTTGCCAGGCACATACAGCACTTGGTAATCTTCCAGGTGGTCGCCCGCGTTTTCCACAAACGCGCCGACTTTCCAGCTTCCGTCGATCACGAACGCCGCGTTGCCGTCATACATTTCCTGGAATGTCTCATTATCCGTAGCTGTCAGCGTATTTGCCGAGAAGAAACCTTTGTCATACAGCTCTTTCATGTCGTCCAGGCCCGCGCACCACTTCTGGCCGGCCGGGTCGTCCGCCGTGGCGGGCAGCTCAAGCTGGTTACCGAGGTTGCCGTTGTTCATTACCACGAACTCAAACCAATAGTGGGGCACTTCCTGCAGCGAGCAGGCGATGGGTGTGTAACCGGCGTCCTTGATCGTCTGGCAGTCGGCAAGGAACTGATCCCATGTATAGGTGTTGTCCGGGATCGCAACGCCAACCTCTTCCAAAAGGGCTGTGTTTACAAACATGCTTTCCCAGAACCCTGTCGTGGGGATCGTGTACTTTTTGCCATCCGAGGCCGCAGGCAGGGATTCTTCCACCATATTGCTGCCGTAATCCGGGAATTCCGCGCGGATCGTATCCAGCGTTACCACTTTGCCGGCATTGATGATACTGTCCGCGTCTGTGCCTACGAAATAGAACAGCACGTCCGGCTCGGTGCCGGATTCAAAGTCTGTGTTTACCTTTGCTTTCCATTCTTCATTGGATGTGCCCGAGTTGTCGAGCACTGTGTTGCCCGTTTTTGCTTCCCACGCCTTGAACGCTTCCTCGTAGTTGGCGCGGTTTCCGTCTTCACCGCCGTACGAAGTCACTACCGTGATCTCCATCGGGGCAGCCTCGGCCATCACGCAGGACGCGGTGTTCTACGCCAGCACCCCGCGCGTGGATTTCGAGACCGTCGTCTACTGGGACGACAAGCACCGCCTGCTCAAGACCGCCTTCGACCTGGACATACTCGCCGACGACGCCCGCCACGAGATACAGTTCGGCTACGCGAACCG
>QMCD01001514.1_pt1 | contig 27870 bp, 21 predicted proteins | sample 1821841 | NCBI WGS metagenome assembly QMCD01 (sample SAMN01991225, study PRJNA193472) | Termite gut metagenome, whole genome shotgun sequencing project. | isolation source: worker | host: Macrotermes natalensis | reverse complement strand
TTCCATCAAATTCACGGGATAGTCGTCCATCCCAAAATACTACATCTAGGCACTACTTGAGTCAAGTGGATACCTATTAAAACGGAAGAGTCGGAAGAATAACTTCAATGAGAGCATTTTCAATTGTCCATTATCAATTCTCGCCCTGCCTACTGGAAAAACAGGATCGTTCTCGTCACCGGCGGCTCCAGCGGACTGGGGCGTGTCATCGCGGAAAAATTTGCGTCCGGCGGCGCGAAACTCGCACTTGTCGCCCTTGAAGGCGACGCCGTTGCACAGGCTGCCGAGGAAATCCGTAAAGCCCAGGGCGTTGAAGTGGTTCCCTTGCAGGCGGACATAACGCGGCAAGAACATGTTGATCGGGTTTTTGAAACGGTCAAAAAGCGATTCGGCGGTCTCGATTGTTTGGTCAATAATGCCGGCCGGTCGATGCGAGGCGAGCTGCTGGACACCACGCCGGAACAATTTCAATCGCTGTTCGATCTGAATGTACTGGGCACGGTTCGTTGCACTCGTGCGGCCGTGCCGATGTTGCTGGAACGTCGGGGCCATGTCGTCAACATCGGTTCCTTGGCGGCCAAAAGCGCGGCGAGATTTATCGGAGCCTATCCTGCCTCCAAACATGCCGTGGCCGCCTATTCCCAGCAGCTTCGACTGGAACTCGGTCCGCAAGGACTGCATGTGCTTTTGGTGTGTCCCGGTCCGATAAAACGGAATGACGAACGATTGTATCCGCTGGAGGGCCAAGACGGCATTCCAGCGACGGCACGAGAACCCGGCGGCGGCGTGAATGTGAAACGCATTGATCCCGAATGGCTTGCCGGGAAAATTCTCCGCTACTGCGAGCGACGCAAGCCGGAATTGGTTGTGCCCGGCAAAGCCCGGCTACTCTTCGCCATCTTGCAACTCTGCCCGACGCTGGGCGACTGGCTTGTTGCAAAAAACAGCGCATGAGCGGGGAGGTTCTACGACTCTTGCTTAATGCGATCCAAGTGTCGGCGTACCGTTTCGAGGTTCGGATTGATGCGTAGAGCGTGCTGAAAACTGTACACAGCAAGTTCCCGGTGGCCCAGTTGCAGATACGCATGGGCCATGCCGATTGCGGCCCCGAAGTGGTACGGATTCAAATCCAGCACGATGGCACTGTCCTCAATCGAGTCTTGAAACTCGCCTAGCGCAAACAGCGCGATAGCCCTTTGATTTCTGGCCTCGGCGAAGAGAGGACGCTCTTCCAGCAGAATATTGGACAGGCGAACGGCCTCCTCAAAATCTTGCAGGCTGATGTGCCGCATGATTTCACTCAGCGCATGCCGCTGTTCCGCCTCGCCGTCACGGGGCCAGATGTTTTTGATGCTATTTTCCGCCAGAAGCCGCACGCTCCGGTCTGAGTCCCGTAGAAGCCGTCCCAAGGCGGCATTGGCATAATAGGTGCCGACCAATCCCAACACCAAGGCGGCTGCTCGACGGGTATCGAGCAGCGAAGAGTCGGTGAGCCTTATCAGCGTGGATTGCGTATAGCACTGGGCTGCCCGGTCAATCAGCCGCCCCGTGTCATGATCTTGCAAATAATCGAGATAAAACGATGTCAGCCGCGGCTGGTTCGCGGAGCCATACGGCGCAGGGGGGATGGAGTCCAAGGTTTTTCTCCCGTCACGATGTTCGATTCATTGCCATTCACCTATGCTGAACAATACGAGTTAGGATTATAACAGGTTTAACGAAAAAAACATGAAGGGCACATTTTTTGGGGAATTTCTTCGGGATGGCAACAAAGAGAAAGGCCTCGCCGAATTTGTCTGATTCGGAGAGGCCTGACCGAGAAGTTGGAAAATGTTGAAAGGAGCAGCAAAATCTGTTGACTCAAAAACTATCCTCGGCGAGATTCGAACCCACAACCTCTGGCTTCGGAGGCCAGCGCTCTATCCAATTGAGCTACGAGGACGCAAAGAGAAATGCGGACAGCCACGGATTCTCTCAAACACCAACAATTTTGTCAAGGGGCGTTTGTACCGCGTAACCCAAACGTGCCGGGGACGCCGTATTGACGCAATCGGTGCGCCCGTTTTCAAAAATCGGGCTTGCGTTATTTTTGAAAAAGAGGTATGCTGCAAAATTGTGGAAGGCGAGGGACTTATTGCCCAACTGCGCAAAAAAGAACCGAGGACTTCCCTGTCGCAGCGACGAAAGCTCCGCAACTGCGAGAATCGAGTTGGAATCGTCAGCTCAAATTTTACGCGGGCAGGATTGCCCTGCCAGTATTCTTCTGAAAATTTGCCACAGCCTATGACTTTTTCGGCACTGCAACAAAGGATCAAAAATAAAACGGCCAAAATCGGAATTATCGGACTCGGCTATGTCGGGCTTCCGCTGGTGCGTGCCTATGCTCAAACCGGCTTCAAAATCATCGGCTATGATGTCGATCCCGATAAAATAGAGAAACTCAAGGCCGGTCGGAGTTACATCGAACATATACCGTCCGATTGGATCGCACACTGTGTTAAGAGTAACGTGTTCGACCCCACGGCGGACATGGGCCGGCTGGGAGAGGCTGATGCGCTGCTGATTTGCGTGCCGACCCCGCTTTCGGAGAGTCGTGATCCTGACCTCTATTATGTTGAATCGACAACGGAGGCCATTGCCGCAACATTGCGCCCAGGGCAACTGGTCGTCTTGGAAAGCACGACCTATCCCGGAACGACACGGGACGTACTGCTGCCGATCTTGGAGAAAAGCGGCCTCAGGGTGGGCAAGGATTTCTTCCTCGCCTACAGCCCGGAGCGGGAAGACCCCGGTAATCTCGATTTCACAGCGGAAGGGATTCCAAAATTGATCGGCGGAATTGACCCGGAAAGCGGACAATTGGCCGTGGAGTTGTATTCGCAGGCGATTGCCCAAGTCATTGCCGTCTCCTCCTGCGAAGTAGCGGAGGCGGCCAAAGTTGTTGAAAACACCTACCGCAGCGTCAACATTGCGATGGTCAACGAGTTGAAGATTATTTTTGACCGCCTGGGCATTGATGTTTGGGAAGTGATTGATGCCGCCAAGACCAAGCCTTTCGGTTTTCAAGCGTTTTATCCGGGACCTGGACTCGGCGGACACTGCATTCCGATTGATCCGTTCTACCTGAGTTGGTGTGCTCGGAGGGCAGGCCTGACCACGCGGTTCATCGAATTGGCCGGCGAAATCAACACGTCGATGCCTTTGTACGTTGTCCGCGGGGTCATTGACGCCCTGAATCATTTCGGCAAGGCCCTGAAAGGAAGTCAAATTTGCGTCCTTGGCGTGGCGTACAAAAAAGATGTGGATGATCCCCGCGAGAGTCCGGCCTTTGCCATCATTGATCGCTTGCTGCAAAAAGGGTCAATCGTTTCCTACAATGACCCGCATATCCCCGCGCTGCCGAAAATGCGTCACTGGCCCGGCCTGCCCGCCATGAAGAGCGTTGAATTGACCCCTGAATTTCTCGCGTCACAGGATTGTGTCCTGATCGCAACAGACCACAGCCGCTACGATTATGATTTTATCGTCCGTCATGCAAAGCTGGTCGTGGATACACGAAATGCCACCAAAGGGGTCATGGAAAATCGCCACAAGATTGTAAAAACATGAAGCGTCACGGGCCGCATTCCGTGAATGCAGGCCTGCGACCGCAACTCGTTCCGCCTTTTTTGAAAAACACAACAAGACTTCGCCGGTAAGGATTGCCGGAACACGTACCATCAAGGATTGATATGGCCAATGATTTTCCCCCAGCCGTGCAAAGAGATCAGCGATTTTGGAAGGATCGTTGGTTGTCCTACGCCCTCGCCGTTCTGGTTTTTTCCGGGTATTTGTTTTTCTTTGCCTTTGCCTATTGGCTCGCCTTTGCGTTTCGGTATGACTTCAATTTCGAGCACCGGGCGATGGCCCTTTGCTATCAAAGCATCGCATGGGTTGTTCTGCTAAAATCCATAATTTTCTTTTGGCATCGCCATTTTAACAATCGTTATTACTACACCGGTTTCCGCGATGCTTTGGTGCTTTTCAAGAGTGCCGTCACAGCCTCGATTGGAATTTTTCTTCTCAGCCACTATGTTTTTGAGATACATCTTCCACGAACCGTGCCCGTGCTGGACGGCATTCTGACGTTTTTTTTGATCGGAAGCGTGCGTTTCGGTTTACGTATTCTTCGCCAAGAGCTGATTCCGAAGTTTTCAAAATATCCGAGTCGCAAAACACTCATCATCGGGGCCAATTTTCATGGTGCTTCGTTGGCGCATGAACTTCACACTCACCCAAAGTTAGGGTATAAAATCGCCGGCTTCGTTTCAATCCACGAGCATAAAATCGGCCAGCAAATAGGCTATGTCCCCATTTTGGGCCATGTGGACGAGTTAGAAAATGTGATGCTACGGTACGGTATCCAAGAAGTGCTCACATCGCCGGACGTGCTCAATGGCAAGCAGATGCGCGCGGCCATGACGCTGTGCCAACGATATAATGTTCGCGTTCGTATTGTGCCCAGCATGGAGAACCGCTTGGGCAGCGACTGCATTCCGATGCGCGACATCAAGATCGAAGACCTGCTGCGACGCGAGCCAGTCGAATTGGATGACACGATCATCAAAAAATTGTTGACGGGCAAAAGAGTGCTCGTGACCGGGGCAGGCGGAAGCATCGGCTCTGAAATTTGCCGACAAATCATCAAATTTCAGCCCCAGGAGCTGTTTATTCTCGGTCGAGGGGAAAACCGGATTTTTTTCTTGGAACACGAACTCAAACTTCTGGGCTTTGAAGGCCGCTTGTTTCCCGTCATCGCGGATGTTACCAATATGGATCGCATGGAGCAGGTATTTCAGCAGGCCGTGCCCGATGTCGTATTCCATGCCGCCGCCCATAAACATGTTCCCCTGATGGAAGCCAATATCACCGAAGCGGTCCACAATAATATTCGTGGTACCAAGACGATGGCCGACCTCGCCCATCGACATAAAGTAGCGACATTCGTGCTCATCTCGACGGACAAGGCGGTGAATCCGACGAGCGTTATGGGGGCAAGCAAGCACTTGGCCGAACGCTACGTTCAAGCCATGTCGCGGAACTCCAAAACGCAATTCATCACCACCCGCTTTGGCAATGTGCTGGGGTCCAATGGCAGCGTGGTGCCGATCTTCAAGAAACAAATTGCTCTTGGAGGGCCGATTACCATTACGGATTTCCGCATGACTCGCTATTTTATGACGATTCCCGAAGCGGCGCAATTGGTTTTGCAGGCCGCAGCCATGGGGTCGGGCGGCGAAATTTTTGTGTTGGATATGGGCGAGCCTGTGAAAATCGTCGACTTGGCGAAAGACTTGATTCGCCTGGCCGGCCTGCCGGAAACGGCCATCGATATTATTGAAACAGGAATGCGACCCGGAGAAAAGTTGTATGAGGAGCTGTATTTTGATTCGGAAACGGCGATTAAAACATCACACAAAAAGCTGCGTTGTGCGAGTCACCGGAAATTCGACTTGGCGATGGTCGAAGAGCAGATCGCAATGATATTGAATACTTCTCAATTGCGACCGGAGACGATACGGGCGGCTTTGCAAGACATTATCGAAGAATACAACCCGCACGAAGTGCAATCACAGGCTGCGGAGCGACCCAAAATATCGCTTTATACCGAAGAAGAATCGGTGCGTAGGGCAGGGTAAAGGTGATGACGCCATTATTTTTTCTGGAGGAGTGGAAGAGCAAAGGAGCACGATGCGGAATCGGCGGCATTTCGACCTCCCTTGCTTCTATCATTTACCCCATTTCGGTTCTTGCGCAGACGTAGATGTCGCCGTCAACCGTCGAGACCTGCGGCGCGATCAAGCGGCAAGGAAATTCCATCTCCGCAAGCCCCCTTCCGGCGATTACGGGCACAGCCTGGCTGCCCCCGATCAATTTTGGGGCGATAAAAGCGTGAACTTCGTCAATGAGCCGGAGGTCGAACAGCAATCCGAACACTTGGCTTCCTCCCTCGACGAGCAGATTCGTCATCTCGCGTTCCGCCAATGTCCTCAGCAGCCTTTCCAACCGTTGCCGGAAAACCATGTCGCGTTCCGTTCCCGGTTCCGAATGAACTTGCAGGACTTCGCAGCCCGCACGGCGGAGTTGCTCGATTTTTTCCGGCTCCGCCTCGTCGCCGACCACAATCAGCACCGGCGTTTCATTTGCCGTTTTCACCAGCCGGCTTTGCATGGATATTTCCGCTCTGCCGTCCAATGCCACGCGAAGCGGCGTGCGAGCCTGTTCTTCTCCGGCAGGAAGTCTGACCGTTAAGCTGGGATCGTCCGTTCGCAGCGTGCCCGTCCCGACGAGAATGGCGTCAACTCGGCCACGGAGACGGTGTACGATCAACCGGGACTGCTCGCCGGAAATCCAGCGACTGTCGCCGGTTCGGGATGCCGTTCGGCCATCCAGCGTCATGGCCCACTTGGCGATAATCCAAGGGCGTTGCTTTTCAAGTAGCGTCAAGTACGGAGCCAACAGGTCGCGTGCTTCCCGCTCCAGAATGTTTTCCGTCACTTCAATGCCGTTGCGACGTAAAAAATCGATGCCTCGACCATTGACGGCAGGATTCGGGTCGCGCATGGCGACAACGACGCGCCGGATACCCGCCGCCACGATGGCCTCGCAACAGGGCGGTGTTTTGCCGTAATGCGAGCAGGGTTCAAGCGTCACGTAGGCAGTGGCCCCTAACGTAGCTGCCCCCGCACGGTTACCCGCCGAACGGAGGGCTTCGATTTCCGCATGGGGGCCGCCGAATTGCCGATGGAAGCCTTCACCAACGACTTGATCGTTTTGGACAAGGACGCAGCCCACCATCGGATTAGGCTCGACTCGCCCCTGGCCTTGGCAAGCCAATTCCAAGGCTCGACGCATGAAGGGAACGTCAGCCATTTTTGCACATTTCCACAACATCGGTGTAATAGCGGATGATTCGGCTTGCCGAGCGGGAAAAATCATCCTGGCTTGCTTGGATTTGGGCTGTGGGAACTGCCCGACCGATCAAGAGCGGTGTTTTATTGTAAAGCCCCTGACCGTGCATGGTAAAATAAAGACTAAAAACGCCGAGGGTGATTCCGAGAAACAATCCGACAAACAACCCGCACAGTGCCGCGTGAAACTGGGCGCGGCGGACCAGACGGGTTACATGTAGAAAGGTCGACGGCGGGATCGACAACGAGGAACGGTCGCTGGAAATCGCCGAAAACAGTGCCACAGTCTGCACCAATTCGGCGTTCCGTTCCGGCTGGAGCGTGCGGAGCCTCGCTTCGATCCCACGGAGTTCAAGCGGTGTTTCGGTCATGGGCGTAGGATGCAGGGCATGGGTGTAGATGCCGCGATTACCGGCGCAAATTTTACGCGGTAGGAAGATACACCATATACCCAATGTCTAACATGTTGCTTTGAGTTTTTCTTTCAAATACTGTAGTGCTTCCAAATAACGACGGTGGGACGTACTCTGCGAAGTTCCCGTCAATTCGCCGATTTCTTGAAAGGAAAGTCCGCCCCAGAGCTTGGAAACAAGCACCTCCCGCAATTCCAAAGGCATCTCCGCGATTCTTTCCGCAATCTCCTCATCTTCCCATGCCTGCTTTGGGGCCGCTTCAAACCAATGCCGCCGGCTCCGCAGGGCGTCAATGTGCCGCCCTAGCAGGGCCTGCCGCCGCTGCCGGGTGATCGCTTCGTTGCGGACAACGCGAAAAAGCCAAGGCGTCGGGTTATCAATCGCTTGTTTGCTCTGATCGCACAAAAGTCGCAAAAACGCCTCCTGAACGATGTCTTCCGCCTCGGCCCTGATCCACTGCCGAGCATACAACACCAGCGGGCCGTGCTGCTCTTCGACCAGCTTCGCAAAAGCGGTGGTTTGCTCGTTCATCGGAACACGTTTGCGTAGAGGAAAACGACATGCCTTTACAGTGATGACGAACGAGCGGCGAATTTCTCCCAAAAAATTCCTGAAACCGCGAAAGTCGCATCGGAACGGTCGACGCAATTTTTACGCGGCGAGAAAATGCGTGAGAAACATTGCTGGAACTGATCTCATACACATGTACTGCGCGAACAGACACTCGCCACAATACATAAGTGCCGGATTCGTTCTAGCTGAACGGATCGAACTCGACATCTTCCTCCACTTTCGTTTCCTCTTCGTCAAACGGCGACTCAATTTGTGGTTCCTCTTCCGCAGGCATGCTCTTGCTCTCGACAGGAGCGGTTGCCTCCTCACCGACCTCGCCCTGCCAGTAGAGCACCGGGGCCGGCTTTCCGATCATAATACCGGCAAATTCCTTGCAGGTCAGCCGATGCCAAGTCGGCGGATTTTCCCGGCCTGCCATGATATTTTCCAAAGACTGGGGTTGGCGTTCTTGGAGACATTGTATCAGGCCGCTGTCGTTAATGACATAAATCCGGTCATTTTGGATATTAAACAGGAAACGGTCAAAGCGGCGTGCGTCAAAGGAATTCAAGACGGCCCCGGACCGCCGATCAAGAATGACAAGCCTATCTTTACGATTCAGCGTGTAAATGCGGTTTTTCGAGGCCGCGACGAATTGCTTGATGTCCGGCGTGTACCATTTTTCCTTGCCGTCCAAAAGGTTCAAGGCGTGCATTCCGCCCGTCGACGTGCAACAGAACACCTCGGTGCCAATCACGGCAATTCGTTCCACCACAGGCCCGCTGGCCGCAAACTGCCATACGACTTCACCGATGCGGTCCTTAACGGCGAATACGTAGGCCGCCTTGCCGCCGACAACGACCATGCTGGGAATGATTGAGCCTTCGGGGCGGTTTTCCGTATAAAACGCGGGAATGCTCTGATTGACGGTGGGGCAAACGCCCAATTCCTTGTCCGCGCCCCAATCCCGTCGCGCGATCCTGTCAGAACCGAGAAAATACGTCTGCGAAGACGAGTCGATGCGGTAGAGCAAGTCGATCTGCTCCGTGGAAAGCGAGCTGATCGCCGCCGCCACAAGATAACCTCGGTCCGTAACCCAAGTGAGGTTTTCAAAATGCGCGTTGACCCGGTTCCGCTTGTTATAGACGACGTACTGCGAAGCCAGTGTCGGCTTGACCATGAGGGGATCGAAGGAAAGGGTGGTCAAGGGAATGCCGATGGCCTTCTGAAGGATAATGTCCTCTTCTTTTTCCGGCGGAGCGGCCTCGGCCATGATCGACTCTTTCGCTTCGGAAAACCGTCTGACAATATTGGCCAAGACGGGATCATCGTACGCGGCGCGGCTTGCACTCGCCGAGGCATCTTCGCTTTCTTCAATACCTTCCACCTGAGCTTGTTGTTCTGTCGAGGTGTCGGAAAGCAAGGCTTCCGCCCCCTCCCCGCCTTCCTGTTCCAGCACGGGGCCGTCGACTTCAACCAGCGGATACGCGATGATTCGCTGATCCAACATCGGGATGTAGACGTAATTTTCGCTGGCTTCACAACTTGTCGAGGCAGCACCGGGCAGCGGAATATGCTGGAGCAGTTTTCCATTTCTGCGGTCAAAGATAAACAATTCCATGCCGTTCATGGCAAAGACCATGCGGCTGTTGACGGCGGGTTCTTGGAAAAACATTTCTCGATGCCCCAGCGTGCGTCCCCACAGTGACTGTCCCGTCTCCGCGTTGATGACATGCAATTTGGCATCGTTGGTGATGACGAACATCTGGCCGCCTTCGACGAGCACATGCAGCACTTTGCTTTGGTTCGGATCAATATCGACTTGATTGAACCAAGCCCGCGCAAGCCCGTAGGGTTCAACCATCTGCGGCGAAATCAGCGGCGTTTCCTTGGCCGCCAGAAAGGCTGATTGAAAAAAAAGTGCCGCCAAAACCGCCGCGGGAAGAATATTTTTCCGTAACATCATGTCTCAATGCTCGCGTATGATTTACCGAAAGTGCGCAAACGTCCAAGGCCATTATAACACGGCCTTGTCGGTTTCATCGGCCAGAAGAGCGGCGGCGCAGAAATTTTTCCCAGAATTGACGGTTGGAATAGTTAGGAAAGTAGGAATAAACGGTTGGGATTTTTGCAGCCAGACACGAGAAACGCGAATCATTGTTCCTAACCTTCAGACACACAAAGAAGTTGCGAGCCAATCCCGGCAAAAAAACAGGCGACGCTCATCCCCTTAACGGCGCATCTGAAAATCGATACAATGTAGTGACGGTTTCGCCGGTTTTCTGTTTTTCCGTTTTTCCGTTTTACCTCACCTTACAACGATGCAGCACAAAATCCTTTCATCCCTCCTGCTTCTTCTTCTGAGTTTTCAAGCTCTGATTGCCACCGCCCAAGAGCCGTCGCTCAAGACCGCCGTCGACGCGGCCATCGATTCAGCCATCCGAGACAAACGCATGGTCGGTTGCGTGGTGGTCGTTTCGTATGACGGAACGCTTGTTTACCGGCGAGCCGCCGGACTTGCCGACCGGGAAAATAACGTACCCATGCAGGAGGATGCCATTTTTCGGCTGGCTTCCGTGACAAAAGCCTTCACGACCGTGGCCGCCGCCGCACTGATTGAGCAAGGCAAACTCGACATCAATGCTCCGGTCACAAAGTATTTGCCGGATTTCCGTCCAAAACTTGCAGACGGTACGGAACCGGTGATTTTGATTCGGTATCTCATGTCGCACACCGCCGGGCTGAAATATAGCTTTTTTGAGCCGAAAGACGGCCCTTATCACAAAGCCGGCGTTTCGGACGGTCTTGACATTACCGGTATTTCGCTGGAAGAGAATTGCCGCCGCATCGCTTCGTGCCCTCTGCTTTTCGAACCCGGCACGGCGTGGCATTATTCGCTGTCGCCCGACGTTCTGGGGGCCGTCATCGCCAAAGTCAACGGCACGACATTTCAGGAGGCCATGAAACAACTGGTGACCGACCCACTAAAAATGCAAATCGCGGGCTTTTCCATCGACAAATCCTTGAAAGGCGACGTGGCGAAAGTGCCCACGCCCTATTTTAACGGTGACAGCACCCAAGGAAATACGGAACCGGTGCGCATGACCGATCCGCAGGAATATAGTAACATCATCTATTCGCCGAGCCGCATTTTCGAGGCGACCGAATATCCGTCCGGAGGCGGGGGCATGGCGGCGACGGTCGGCGATGTCATGCTCCTGCTCGAAGCAATTCGATTGTACGATAATGCCGTTGCGAGCAAAAAAACGTTCCAAATGCTTGACGAAGATCAAACTGCCGGAAAAACCGCGGGGGACAGCATCGGCGTCGGGGATGGCATTGGCTTCGGTCTCGGCTGGTCCGTGGTGGTCGACCCTGCCGCCGCCAAAACGCCGCAATCGAAAGGCACGGTCGCGTGGAGCGGCGCGTATGGTCATCACTGGTTTGTTGACCGCGCGAAAAAATTGTCGGTGGCCATTTTGACAAACACGACCTTTGAAGGCATGGCCGGTCGGATGACCACGGACATCAGAGAGGCCGTGTACGCCCATTTGCCCGCCGAATTGCCGCCCTCTTACCAAGTCGGTGACGTTGAAGTCGTGTCTATCAAAGACGGCGATTTTGCTTTTCCCGCGGAAGTATTTCTGAACATCGATCAGGCAAGCCTGAAAAAAGTCGTGCCAACCGGCTTTGCCGAGGGGACGACTCACGCTTTTTTAGTGAAACGAAACGATGGAAAACCTATCCTGATCGATACCGGCTACGGTGCTTTCGGGCCGGCGAAACCCATGCTGACGGAAAATCTCGCCAAGGCCGGCGTGAAGCCGGAGGATGTCTCGCTCATTCTGCTGACGCACTTGCATTCGGACCATGTCGGCGGCCTGCTCGACGGTGACAATCGTGCTTTTCCCAATGCGAAAATTCAATGCTCCAAACCCGAATATGATTTCTGGACAAATAAAGAGTCCTTGGACAAAACGCTGAAAACGATTGACGAACAGGATGTTCCGTTTATGAAACAGCAATTTGAGTTGATCGGAAAAATCGTCAAATTGTATGGTGAGGATTTTTTACCGCCGTTTGAATTCGGCAGCCATCCCGTTGCGGATTTCAGGGAATTGACGGCGCAAAACGCCGCCGGGCACACGCCGGGCCACGCATTCTTCTCCATCGAGTCGAAGAACGAAAAATTGGTGATCGCGGGCGATTTCCTTCATGGTGCCGCGATTCAATTTCCTTTCCCGCAGGCCTACGCACGCTTTGACATGAACCCTGCGGAAGCGGGCAAAGTGCGTAAAGCGTTACTGGAGAGAGTTTGTGACGAAGATATTCCATTCGCGGGTTCCCACTTGCCCGGCGGGGGACTCGGCCGTGCCCAGCGAGCCAAGAACGACGGCTATTCATTGACCGTATTGTAAGGAGCGAGAAAACATACTGCCCTCCGCGAAAAACAGCAGCGACCGGGCGCAGTGCAACGAAGCCAAGGAAGCTGCGGCACGCGACGGAGGCGTTTGCACCGGCGGCTCAAATTTTACGCGGAGAGGAATAGCCCCGTTGCGGCCACGTTGTGTACCCTTGACGTGTTCACGAAATCGGACATGTAAATGGCATTGATGTAAAATGAGGTATTGGAAACTCCGAACGCGAACGCTTTCATTGGCTAGGCCCGTGTTCATGGGCATTATCAACGTGACGCCGGACAGTTTTTCAGACGGCGGCAAATTTTTTGACGCGCGAAAGGCCGTCGACCGAGCCATGCAATTGGTCGCGGCCGGGGTCGGTATTATCGATCTCGGCGGCGAAAGCACCCGGCCCGGTTCGGAGGGCGTGGATGCTGACGAGGAACTTGGCCGTATCATACCGGCCTTGGAAGGCATTCTCGAAGCAACGCAGGGTAAGGTTCCCGTTTCCATCGATACCGTCAAGCCGCTTGTCGCTTCGAAGGCCGTGCGGCTGGGCGCGGAAATCATCAACGATGTTTCGCCCGCCACCTCGCCCGCCATGCTTGATGTGTTGCTCGAAACAGGGGTCGCTTACTGCCTGATGCACAGCATCGGCACGCCTCGAACCATGCAAAATAATCCGTGTTACGGCAATGTTGTCGAAGAAATTTTCACCAGTTTACACTGCCGCCGCGCCAGCTTGATCGACGCCGGTGTTGAGGCGGCCAAAATCGCCATCGACCCCGGTCTGGGCTTTGGCAAAACAGCCGCTCATAATTGGGAAATTGTCAAAAACGTCGAGAGATTCCTCGATATCGACGCGCCGCTGCTCGTCGGTCACTCACGAAAGCGTTTTATTTCCGACACGTACCCCGACCGCGAAGCCGGAACCGCTGAAGTGACAAAAATGCTGCTCGAAAAGGGTGTGCAGATTATTCGATTGCACGAAATTCCAAGGCCGCCCGTGGGAGAAAGCGGCTAGACAAGAAATAGAAACTGCCGCAAGTGCGGCAGTCAGCGGTGTCCAGATAAAAAACCCTTACCACGCGAAGTGGGCAAAAGCCTTGTTCGCCTCGGCCATGCGGTGAACATTTTCGCGTTTGGTAATGGCCGTACCCTCCTTGTTGTAGGCATTGATCAGTTCGGTGGCTAACTTTTCGTGTGTCGGCTGACCTTTTTTGTCGCGGACGGCCACGAGCAACCAGCGAATCGCCAAAGACTGTTGCCGAGTTTTTTGCACCTGCATCGGAACTTGGTAGGAAGCACCGCCGACTCGCTTGGAGCGGACTTCGATGTTTGGCTTCACATTATCAAGTGCCTGATGAAAAACCTCGATGGGTGTTTTGTCTTGAATTTTCTCGGCGATAATATCCAAAGCAGCGTAAAAAACGCCTTGGGCGGCCGTTTTTTTTCCATCATACATCAGGCAATTGATAAACTTGCTCGCCAAAAGAGAATGGTGAACGGGATCAGGCTTCAGTTGTTTTCTACTTGCGGTAATACGACCCATTGTTTTTATCGAGTAGTTAGTTGTGGGGAGTTAGAAAACGGAAGCAGAAACATCTTCCGGCCTGTCTTCTGCTCCATAACCCCTCTTCGATTTACTTTTTCTTTCCAGCAGTGGCTTTTTGATTTCTCTTAGCACCGTAGCGGCTTCGAGCCTGCTTTCGGGCATTAACACCGGTAGAGTCCAACGTCCCACGGATGACCTGATAGCGGACGCCCGGCAAGTCACGAACCCGCCCCCCACGCACGAGAACAATCGAGTGTTCCTGCAAGGAGTGGCCTTCACCGGGAATGTAGACCGTGACTTCCTTTCCGTTGGAAAGTCGAACTCTCGTGATTTTCCGCAGAGCGGAGTTTGGCTTTTTCGGCGGCATAGTACGCACCAAGAGACAAACACCACGTTTTTGCGAACAACGATTCAAAACCGGCGATTTGCTTTTATAAACCTGCTGCTTCCTGTTTTTGCGTACAAGTTGATTGATTGTCGGCATATTCTCTTTATCTCATATCTCAGCAAAAAAACGAAGGAAAATCTCCATCGTTCGCTCCTAATCGTTTTGTGGTCGCAGACTTCGCCTGTGTGCGGAGCCTCTATTTCGGGGTATTCCCCGGAAACACACAGGGAAAGGATACCGACTTTTCAAATGCTGTCAACAGGGGCAAAACTTTGCCTTGACACTTTTGGGGGGATTTCTTACAATCCCCCATGATTAGAATTTTACCCTCCCCGCGCTTGCTGGCACTTGTTCTTTTCACAGGCTGCCTCTCCGGCTGTGTGCAAATGCCGAACTTGTTGCATCCGGGCCACATTTCCGCGCAGCGAAGCCGCATGGAAACATTCGACCCATTCGCCCGAAGCGAAATCGGCCCAAAAATTCCCGGTGACCGCCCAAGCGGTTCAACGGCGGCGACGCCGCTGCCGCAGCACCTTGCCCAGTATCAAAGAAGGTAAAACGGGGATGCCTCGTAACTGGTGGCAGTGCCGCTCGCTTGCGTGCCCTTTCTGCGCAATCTTTCCTTTTGTCTGCAATGTCGTACAATGACGTTATGCAGAAAAGAACTCTTTCCTCCATGCTCTTCTTTCTTCTCGGCATCGCCATACACTGGTCAGGTCAGGGCTTTGCCGCTACGGACCGGGTGTTTAGCGCAAGCCCCTACCGTGTCCGACTGTTTCTTTGCGGCGAGATGGCAACTCTGCTGTCGGAAAAATCTCAGGCCGACCCGGCCAGTGCCATTGTCGCCCTCTGTCGACTGCAATTCGGCCCGCTGTGGGAAATGACCGTTGACTTGCCCTCTTCTTCGTTTGCGGAATTGTCAAGCCGGTTTGCCGACCCACCGGATGAGTGGCAGGCTTTTGACAAAATTTACGTTGCGCAATGGTCTACAAACCCGATGACATTGGTCGAATTCGATGTGAAAACAGGCCATGTCGGTCGACGGGGGCAGTACAGCATTGATGAACCTGCAAAGGCTGTCGATATTCTGGTTCAGGCACTGTCCTCGCAGTTTTCGCCGATTGCCCGGTTGGAAAAAGCGACCGTGGAAGGCGCAACACTCCGTATGCAAGGAATCGATCTCGCTGCTCGATGGGAACCGGGGAGTTTTCAAAATCGAGTCGGCGTCTCGGCATCCCAGAGCGTTTTCTTGCCTTTTGTTCGCTCGTTTGATCGTCATGGCAAGCCCACCGGCACGGCCCCCATGCCTTGGACGTATCTCGTTCCTGAAAATTTCGATCCGGTCACCAATTTGCTCCACTGCCGCCTCGAAAGCTCCTTGCGGCATTCTTTGACAACCCAGAGACGTGGCCGCTCCGAGGTTTTCGCCCTGTCCATCCCTACCCCGTTGCTGCCCACGTTGCTGAAACTTCGGCCACGGATGGATGTTGCTTCAAAGCACAGCACGCAAGTCACGTCAATACAAACGCTGCCGGTCTATGACGTGATGGAGGCAACGATTCCCGAAGACGGGGGCAAAAGAACCATACAGTTGTTGGGTCAAACCAAGGCGGACGGAACATTTTTGCTGGAAGCGCACGAAGGTCGTCCCATACGCACGCTCCTGTTTCGGACGGGCAAAACGCTGATTGCCCAGGTTCCCATCGTTCGTGGCTTGGAAGCGGAATGCGTTATTCCCATTCCAGACGACGCCGTGCGGCTCGAAGCCGAAGCCGCTGTGCTGGGCATCCAAGAGGAGATAATTGATACGACGGCCCGACGAAGCCTGTTGCAGCTGCGGCTGAGGCGTTTGAACGATGGTACCGCCGAAAATAAACAAGCCATGGTCAGGGCAACGGAAAGTGAACTCAACCGTCTCAAAACACCGGATCGCTTTTTGATCGATATGGATCAGGCCCGATTGCGTTACCGGTCGGTGGATTCCGTGGTGCAGCGTCGCATCGACATCCTTTTCCGGGATGCCCGACGGGCCTTGAGAAGTGCCAACACTCCCAAAACACAGGCAGTGGAAGATGCGTCCGGCGTCCAAGCGGGCGAAACGGGGGCACGGCGTCTGGAAGACGACGAAAAAGCCATTCGGGCCTGTTTTGATCGCTACATGAAAGCTCTGCTGAACAACGACGGTGACGATGCTGTACTGTGCGTCGACCGAAAGACGCTCCTGTATTACGAGCAATTACTGAAACTGATTAAAGTGGGAACCAGAGCGGAAGTCGATAGCCTGCCGATGCGAGACAAAGCCACCGTGCTACTCATGCGACATAGGGTTCCCAAGGAAATGATGCTTGCCATGACGAATGGCCACGATCATTTTGTTTACGGCATAACGAATGGTCTGCTGGATAAGGACTCGGCGTCGAACGTGGAATTGGGCACAATCACGGTGGAAGGCGACACCGCCAAGTCAAACACTTTTTCCGTTGCGCAACAGAGGGAGTATCCGTTCGGCGTTCATTTCAACCGGGAAAACGGGGAATGGAAAATGGACATGACATCCGTTTTTCCTCTGGTCGACATGGTCATGCAAACGGAAGTCACGCGGTCAGGACTGACGGAAAACGAGTTTTTATGGCGACTTTTGGAAGCCTCGTCCGGCAAAAAGCCAAGCGATTCGATCTGGGAGCCGCTTGAACGGAAATAGGCCAGTTCTCCAACCTGCGTTTAGGAAGATTGCACAAATTGCCCCGCAGGTGGGGATACAAGCCCCTCACCCTGCCCGGTAGCTACGGTGCTTCCAAATGGAAGGGGGATTTGTATTGCCTGTGTTTGCCGACAGTCCCACTTTTTCGCACACCCCCTGAAAAATCGCTCAATCTGCTCTGGCACGAAACGGGCCAAATCGCCATAATACGTCGGTTTTTTGGAAGCGACCTCGATTTTTCCGTGACGTGAACAGTGGCGTGAGCACTTGTCCGACATTCTCTCGGCCAAACGCCGGTTTTTTAACCGGGCATGTTGTGGCGGCAGCTCTTTTTTTCGTGGCTCTCTCGGCTTTCTGCCGGGTGGCTTGCGCGGAAGATGTGTCCTCGTGGGGCGTCCAACTTGAAGCTCGTTTTCCGAACAACGTGGAAATTTTTTCGCCGCAAGTTCCCATCAATCTTGAGGTTCGACCGAAGCAGGAAGGACTGGATAATCCGCTGTATTTTTGTCGGGAAATCCCGCCCAGTTTGAAAATTGCCGTCACGTCCGTGTCCGATACAGGTACAGGCGAGCAAGCCGGTTCTTCCGATAAGATGCCTGCGCTCACAGAGATGGAGCTACAGTTTCCTGTTCAGGAACAGTATCCTTGGATTCCTTTTTCGTTGCTTGCTCCGGAAAACGAAGGCGTATACGAAATCACGATCACGCTACTGGGCCAGAATGCCCCGATGGGCCATCCACTGCTCGGAATTATGGGTTCGCCGCGCTGGAAACTAAAATCCGTGGCGTTGGCCGAAAAAAAGCTGCAATTCGTCGTGTTCGATTCCACAGCGGCCCCGACGCCGGCCGGTGATCTGCTGGCTTGGAAACAAGAAATGATCGACACGGCGGACGGCATGTCACCAAGTTGGCAGAAACATTTGCCATCGATCTCCAATCTGCCAAGCCTGCCCAAAGCAGGAAATTTGCCCACGCCGCTCAAGCCGGGGCTGCGGCCTAATCTGCCTCGCTGGGGGGCGTTTCGAGAAAGACCTAAGCCCGAATGGACAGAGCCTGAACTGGTCGGGGAGGAATCACCAACACGGCCTTCATCGAGGTCGCTCATTCCTCCGGGGCCACTGACCGAATTTTTAGAACAATGGCAAGCGGCGGACGATGTGGATCAGTACGGCTCCGGCCATTTCGCTGCGCTGCTTTCTGCGGCCTATCCGAAAACTCACCCCCTCGCCTTTGGCGTGACCGTTTTTCCGAAAAGACCGGAACCACAAGAGCCGGAGTTTGCGACCCTAAATCCATCGGAATTGCATGCCAAGCCCTCTTGGCATGCGTTGCCTCTTGCCCTACGGGATATTGGCAAGCCGCATCTCCTTGAACTTGATTACCCTCTCGATAAGACGCAGGAACTCAGTGTTGCGGTCGTGGACATGATCGATCATCGAGTACATGTTTCGACGATGGCGGATTTTATCAAAGACCCGAAAGAGAAATCCGGCTCCACCACGATTCCCATCGTCTCCGCCGCAACCGGTCTGCATGTCGTTGAGGAAATTGTTTCGGCGGAAAGAGAAGACAAAGTCGCCACGCACCGAATGCTTTTTTGGCCTCGCACAAAAAAACCGGTGCTGATGCTGGTCAATCGCAGTCAAAAACATGCTGCGAGATTCGGCAAGGCTCGACTGTATACGCTTGAGCCATCAACCGATTCTCGGCAAAAAACGAAACGGTTGCCCAAGCCCTACGAGGGCGAAGCACAGCGACTCGTCGCCGCCTATCTGCATGACGCCGATTTTCTGGAGCATCTCCAGCCCTCGACCCACTTGTTCATGTCCGCCGAGAGGCAAACGCCGTTTTGTCCCGGCGATTGGAATGACGCCTTTACCGGCACGGCGCGTTTTGTGGATCATCTGCATGGGGGCGGCTACGAAGGCGCAATGCTGCCGGTTGTTTCAAACAAAGGCGTACTCTATCCGACTTCACATTTTGTTGCGCATACATTTTTAGATACGGCGTTTTCAGAGGCTGGTGCGATCAAAGACCAGCTTGAACTTCTGCTCTTGCAGGCCGACCGCGAAAAACTGGCCTTGGTGCCGGCCATCGATTTCGCCCTGCCGCTACGGGAAATTGAAGAGCGATTGCTGGAAAACTCGGCCTTGGCGGATGAAATCCGGGCCGATTCGCTTTCCGATTCATTTCGCTACAATTTACTTCATCCGCTTGTTCAAGAGGCGATGATCAACGCCGTCAAAGAACTGACGTTGCGATCCGCTTCGCATACGTCTTTTCGAGGCATTGCCGTGGTCTTGTCACCGGACGGCTATGCCCTGCTTTCTCCCCTCGTGCATCACGTCGACGACTGGACGTTTCAGGCGTTTCAACGTGAGCTGCCGCCGGACGCGTCCATCGCTTTTCCGCCTGAACTGGCAGTGCCCTCCTATGCCCAAGCTGGCGAGCATGATGTACATAAATCGACACGTTATGCCTCGCGTGCACGTTTTATCCAGAGCAATCCCAAAGCGTGGGAGGCATGGGTGAACTGGCGCACCCGAAAGGTTTGTGATTTTTATGCCCGACTCGCACAAACCGTCGCCCAGACCGGACCGAACGCAACTTTGTATCTGGCCGGGGCAACCATGCTCGATCATCCTGACATCCTGCCCTATTGTACGCCTTCGCTATTGAGCCAGCCATCGCCGTTCCACATCTTGCGGATGACCGGTTTTGACCTGTCGTTGCTCAAAGAGGTACCATCGCTCGTTTTTCTCCGCCCCTCACGGACGACACGGGGCAGCTCCGCCGACGCCTATGATCCGTTCTGTTTCCCCGAACTGACCACTCATTTCATGAACCAAGGGGTCGTGCCGGGGACTTTATTGTTGCATCATCACACCGATAACGACGGCCTGGAGGCCGTTTCCGTGCAAGCAGGCCCCAAAACGCGGCAACGGTTCGTTCAACAACTGGTCATGGCGGATGTCATGCGATTTTTTGACGGCGGCCATACGTTGCCTTCGGTGGCAGATCAAGATTTGTCCGACTTTCTAGCCGCGTTTCGGAATCTTCCCGCCATTCCGTTTCAAACATTTATCCCCCCCCGAATCGTCGAATCGGGTGAGGCCGGTTCATCGTTGCAGCCTCTGACCGTCCGATTTGCGCAGTCGTCCGGGAAACTGTACGTCTATCTCATCAATGCCTCCCCCTTTCCAGCCGAGGCAGTATTGCGTTTTTCTCCGACGACGTGTTCGCCGAAAGAACTGGGCGGTCGTCGCACGATACTGCCGCTAGAGGCCACGTCCAATCTGTGGCGCGCGCCTCTGGACGCCTATGATTTTTTGGCGGTGGAGATGAATGACCCGACCGTCACAATTCAGGATGCGGTCGTGCGACTGCCGTCCGGTATTGCCGGGGCCAACGGACTGTTACAGCAAAAAATCGACTCGCTCGGTCGGTGCGTCCGCTTGGCCCAGCAAGGCATCATCTGGGACAAACTCGACAATGCGGGTTTTGAAGAACTTGCCCCGGAAAGAAACGAAATCATCGGCTGGCAAGCGGAGGAAAACCCTTGTTTTACAGCGCAAATCGACACAGAAAATCGTTGTTTCGGCCAAAACAGCTTGAAGCTGGCGGGGATGCCGGGAACGGAAAACATGCCGGGAACCCTTTGGAGCCTATCAACGGATGCCCCGACCACGGGACGGCTCTTTGTCTCGTTTCATGTCGGCGTTTCCGTTCAGGATGCGTCAATGCGGCAAATCCCCTTGAATGTCGTGCTCGCCGGGCCGGAGTTGTGGTTCAGTTCGTTCGCCGCCGGACCGCAGTTGATGCCGCTCATCACGCAATCGCAGCCCGGTGAAGGTATCCGATGGCAACGCATGATCGTACCTTTTGACCGCTTGCCACGGGATTTGGAGAAGTTTCGACTGGGATTTCAACTCAGCGGTCCAGGCACGGTGTGGATCGACGACGTGACACTCTATCATGTTTCATTCACGCCCAACGAAATCAAAGCTCTTCAGCGGCTTGTTCTCGCAGCAACCGCACGCTGTTCGCAGAACCGAGTTTCAGACCTGCTTGCGATTCTGGAAGGACACTGGGCACAATTTTTGTACGCGCACGTCCCGGCCATTGACGGCGAAATGCCGTCGGCTGCCTTGGCGGCCGTCAATCATCCGTATGCGGAAAAAGCGGATCGTGCCGCGCCGAAATCGACCAAGGCAGCGGTGTCCAAAGCAGCCGTGCCGACAGCAGAATCGCCGAGTTTTTTCGACCGCGTCAAAGGATTTTTTGGACGATAAATCTGCTTGGCAGTTTTACCGTGGTCGGTCATGCGGTCTCAGATACCGGCGATGGTATCAACGAAGTGAAGCAAGAGCCGCCGAAAAAACGGATGCTCGATTTCCCCGGCGGCTTCGCGGGCACGTTGTGCATGTTTGCCGGCGAGCTGCCTTGCTGTTTCAAAAACATAAGCGCGGCGGAAGTGCTCTAAAATTTCTTCGGGCGACGAGTTGCCGGACTTCTTTCCCGCCAAAGCCCGAAGCAGCGTGGGCCGGTCTTGCATGGCATCGCCGCCCGCGATTTTTTTATTCATCCGGTCAGGCTGCCAGTCGTCTATATCGTTGCGTATTTGGAAGGCGACGCCGAGATGTCGTGAGAATCGGGCCAAAACCTCTTTCGTTCGGCGGTAGAAATCCCAGTCCACGGCCTTGTCCGTCACCGTATCGTCCGCCACGGCCAGCAAGACGCCCAAGGCCATCGCGGCCTCGAAAGCCGGTGCGGTTTTGAGAACGTAAATGCGAAGAATGTCCACGACCTGCGGCTCGCTTCCTTTCAGAGCGTTTCCGGCATTGGTGTGCTGCGGTGGCGGTCCGTCCATAGCGACCGACGCGAGCGGCGGTGCGGCACATGAATTTTTGATACGCTCAAAATCCTTCCACGCAAACTCGGCTCCCTGGCCTGCACTCAGTTTCGTGTGGGCGTCGCTGAGCCGGGCCAGCATTTCCGAAACAATGTCGCCCGGCAGATTGGCTCGCTGGTCCGCAAGCGTTTTGTAGCCCAGTCCCAGCAAGTAATCGCCCACGTTGACGGCGACGGGAATGCCGTGTGTCCGGTGTAATGTCTGATTGCCATAGCGGAAAAGATCATCGTCTTCGATGTCGTCGTGAATGAGCGATGCCTTGTGAAAAATTTCGACGGCTCTCGCAACGGCTCTGACGGACTCTGAAAATCGCTCGACCTGCTCCGCTCCGTCGGATTCCGTGCCTCGTGACCCCGTAAGGGCGTCATACGAAGCCAGCGTGATAAACGGCCGATAAAATTTACCGCCACGTTTCAAAAAATCTAGGGCGATTTTCCCGGTCGCCTTGACGGGGTCGAAAGCGTCGACCTGCTTTTCATCCGTTTCAAAAAGCCTTGACGCTCCTCGTAACAAGTGAATCCATTCCGGTCCGGCGTTGTGTTTCTTCAATTTTTGCGCAACAAGATCGCACGGCGTGCGGATCATGTCCAGAACCATGTCGAGATCGGTCGTGCTGTCCTTGCAATCGGAAGTCAAGAGCGGCACGGCCAGCGCGGGAATACCCGCCAATTGCAGTTTGTCGAAAGCTCTTTCCAAAGAACGTAAACATCCGAGGCCGAGAATCGCGTCCGCTTTGCCGCCGAGAATCCACTGCATCACGACGGGCGAACCTTCCGCGATCATGACGTGATAGCCCAGCGATTCCGCTTCCGTCTTCAGATTACCCAGAGGACACGCTCCGCAATTCTCGCACAAAAGCCCCTCGGCGTCATATTTCGCCTTACAAACCGCCGAATTTCTCATGCAATGCGGCAGCAACAATAATCGGCGATTGAACGGCACGGCACGAACGCGATCACGCCAAAAATGACTGCCGATCAGCACCATCGTCCAGGCGAGATACGGCTCATCGGCAATCGACCGGGCCAACTCTTCCAGCCGAGCACGCGATGCCGAATTTTCCGGCGGCAGATCGGCGACAAGCGAACGAATCCGCTCCCGCTCCGTTTTCGTAGTAGGAACAGACTGGTTGGTTACGACGATTGGGTGCATCGCTTTTATGTTTCAAAACTTCCGGGGCCGAATTTTTCCCTGTACGCGGCACGGCAGGCCCTGGATGCGCAAAAAGCCTGTCGCATCGTCTTGGTCGTAAGCGTCACCGCCTTCCATCGTGGCAATGCCCTCGTCGTACAAACTGCCATCACTCGTTCGATTGGCCACCATAATGTTGCCTTTGTAAAGATTCAGCGTCACTTCGCCCGACACCGGCTTTTGCGCCTCCTTGATGAACGCCAACAAGGCGTCCATCTTGGCATGATACCAGAAACCGTAATACACCATCTCGGCCATTTCCGGGGCCAGTCGGTCACGCAGGTGCATCAAATCCCGGTCCATCGTGAGCTGCTCCACGTAGCGGTGAGCGTCATAAAGCACGGTCATGCCCGGCGATTCGTATACCCCCCGGCTTTTCATGCCCACGAAGCGGTTCTCCACCATGTCAATCAGGCCGACCCCGTTGCGACCGCCGATTTTGTTCAATTCCTTAATAATGCCGATGGCGTTTTTCTTTTTGCCGTTGACGGCCACGGGCGTGCCTGCCAAAAACGATATAGTCACTTGTTCCACTTTGTCCGGCGCATCCTGGGGCCTGACACACATGCCGAATTCAATGTTGTCCACGCCACAAACGTCAAGTTGCTCCAAAATACCCGCCTCGTAACTGATATGCAGGCAGTTTTCATCGCTGCTGTACGGTTTGGCAACGGACGCTTTGACGGGAATATTTTTCTTTTCGCAGTATTTAATCATGGCCGTTCGGCCGGGAAACGCCTTGCGGAATTTCGCATCCCGCCACGGAGCGATGATTTCGATATCGGGATCGAGTGCTTCGGCGGCCAGCTGGAAACGGCACTGGTCGTTACCTTTGCCCGTCGCGCCGTGGGCGTAGGCCGTCGCACCAACTTCTCGGGCAATTTCGAGACAAACTTTTGAGATGATCGGCCGGGCAATCGAAGTGCCGAGCAGATACACGCCCTCATACTTGGCTTGGAATTGCAGCGTGGGAAAGGCGAAGTCGCGGCACATTTCGTTTTGTACGTCGACGATTCGGGCCGAGGCCGCCCCGATCTTTTTCGCCTTGTCCAGAATGGCCTGACGATCTTCACAGGGCTGACCAAGATCGACGTAAACGGCATGGACATCGTAACCTTGATCCATGAGCCAGCCCAATATGACCGAAGTGTCGAGGCCGCCTGAATACGCGAGAACGCAAGATTTTTTCATGGGGGAAATGAGGAAAATAGAAAGAAGAGAAAAGGAATTGCCAGAAACCAACGACCAATTATAATGCCCTTGATACTCCCGGCAAGGGCAAAACACGGATCGGAGGTTTCCATGTCAAAAAACACGCATGGTAAAGATATATGGAAAAAAGAATACAACCTAGACGGCACACTGAATGAAGATAGGGTATGGGATCAAGATATTGGCCCACTGCTCGCGAATCTTCCCAAGAATGTCCTGAATATTTGGTGCTATGCCGTCACGGAAATGCTAAATAACGCCATTGACCATTCGGGTGGAACAATGGTAGGTATTGCTGTCGAATCTTCCTTTCTCACGACCAATATCTGCATCTCGGACAACGGAGTGGGTATTTTTCGCAAGATTCAAGCGGCCTTGAATCTTGAAGATGAACGCCATGCTCTGCTGGAATTAGCGAAAGGAAAATTGACGACAGATTCTCTAAAACATTCGGGACAAGGGATTTTTTTTACTTCAAAAGCAGTTGATGTGTACGAGATTTTGACGGAGAATATTTCGTATCGCCACTCCTCAACAAACAGGGATTTGGACGATTGCGAACACATTGGCCTGAATGAAAAACCGGGTTGGCCCGGAAACGTGGGCACCATCTTTTTCATGAAATTATCAAATTGTTCGCCAAGAATCCTTCGTGCCGTGTTTGATGAGTTCACCACGGAGAACGATGATGGTAACGAGTTTGACAAAACGCTTATTCCAGTGCGACTCGCCCAGAATGGCAGTGGCATGCTCATGTCGAGATCACAAGCCAAGCGACTGTTGGCCCGAATAGATAATTTCCGAGTAGCGACACTTGATTTTGAGGGCGTTGAAGAAATCGGCCAGGCTTTTGCGGATGAGATTTTTCGCGTGTTCAAAAACTTCCATCCAGAAATAATCTTAGAACCAAAAAATGCTTGCGAGCAAGTACAAAAAATGATTAAGCGAACAGGTTTTCGCCATGAACATTCTCACGATTGAAACGACCTGCGACGAGACGGCGGCGGCGGTGGTCACGGAAAAGCTCGACGTACTCGGCAGCATGGTCGCGTCGCAGGAAAAAGTGCACGAAAAATTCGGCGGCGTCGTGCCGGAAATCGCGTCACGCTCCCATCTCGAAAATATCGTGCCGGTCATCGACGAAACGCTGCGGCGGGCAGGCATTTCGCCGGTCGATCTCGACGCCGTGGCCGTCGCCAACACGCCGGGCTTGGCCGGTTCACTTTTGGTGGGACTCACCGCCGCCAAAACACTCTGCGTCGCGCTTCGTAAACCGCTCATCGCCGTCAATCATCTGCAAGCCCACATTTATGCTTGCAAAGTCGCGTTCAAAGAAGACATCTTTCCCTGTATCGGTCTGATCGTCAGCGGCGGGCATTCGAGTTTGTATCGCTGTGCAGGGCCGATTGATTTCACGTTGCTGGGCGGAACCATCGACGACGCCGCCGGTGAAGCGTTTGACAAGGTGGCCGCCATGCTGGGGTTACCGTATCCCGGTGGGCCTTCGATTCAGAAGGCGGCACTGAATGGCAATCCGAAAAAATTCCGTTTTCCAAGACCGCTCCTAGACGAACCAGACCGGCCAGCCTTCAGTTTCAGCGGCCTCAAAACGGCGGTGCGTTACCATCTCGTCGGGCCGGGAAAAGACGTTGACCCTGCCGAGGCTGCCGCGAAATTATCGCCGCAGGAAATTGCCGACATTGCCGCCTCGTTCCAAGAGGCCGTGGTCGATTGCTTGGTCGGAAAAGCCGTGCAAGCGGTAAAGCGGCAGGCGATGGAGCAAACCGGAATGAGAACGCTCTGCATCGGCGGCGGTGTGGCGGCGAACTCTCGATTTCGTGCAAAAATGACTGAAATGTCCCAAGACGCCGCAAAAAAAAACGGTTTCCGGCTTTTTATTGCCCCGCCCGCCCTTTGCACCGACAACGCCGTGATGGGGGCGATTGCGGTCGAGCGTTTTCGGGCAGGACTTTTTGAACCGCTCGATCTTGATGTTTTTCCGGGGCTGGTCAGAAATTGACCGTTTATTGAGCTTCCTTCAGCAAAAAAATGTAACAGCGGTCTTGGCTTTTTTGCCCTTAACACCGGAGCTTCCGGTGGTCGCCCCTGAACGTTTTTTACCTGAAGGTCTATATTCCGTCCTCGTGTTGCTCACAGGCTTTGTGCGACGGGTTTGGCGTGCGCGTACCACAGAAAGACAAGAAAATCATACAGCGAATGAACAGCTATCGGTACCAAAAGGTTGTCTGTCCAAATCAGCAGCACGCCCAGATAAATCGAAATCAAAAAAGCCAAGGCGAAATAGGTGGGTGACGCAAAATGTCCGAGGCCAAACGGCACGGAGACGGCTAGGAGAACGGTCGCGTTGCGTTCTGTTTCCGGGAAGTCGGACACGTAATGCTCCAAGAGTTTCAACAAGCCTGTCTGACACAGGCCGCGAAACAATAATTCTTCGCCCAAGCCCGCGAGCAAGGCAATCATGGCCAATTTCCAGACGGACAGAGGCCGCAGGGAACTCTCGAATAATTGTCTTACAATCCGGTCGACGGCACGAAAATTTTCAAACGGCAATACTTTGCAGACGCCAAAAACCAGCAGCAAGGGAATCGTGGCCAAAATGCCCCAAACGAGTGCCGTGGTATCAAACGTGATGAGTTCCCAGAGTTTGAGTCCGAAAATCAACGCCACGAGCACGGCGACGAGTGCCATGCCGCCCTCGACCAAAACGGCAGTCTTGAAAAAATGGGATTGTGACATAGCCTGTGGAGTCTATTTCGTACCATTGCCAAGATATTTTATCGTCTACCCTTGCCGGATAGGCGTCTGATGAGATGGTTACATTATCGGTTTTTCGCATCATTAAAATCTTCCTGAATTTGCCGAATCCTTGCCATCGCCTCTCGGTGTTCCTCCGGCCTGCCGAGCTTTTCGTACTCAGACTCCATGAATTGTACGAAATCGGCGTATGTTTGGAAGGAACTTTCGATGGCGTAAGGAACGCGCAAGATTGACTGACGCAAACGCTGCATCTCTCCGATCTCACCGCACTTGTGCCTAGAGACCAGCTTGCAGTACAACCTGAAAGCATCGACCTTGTTGCCCTGTTTGAAATTAATTCGCGCAAAATCAGCTTGATACACGTCTTCCTCTGCATGGCACTTGAGCAAACCGAGAGCGTCTTGGTATTGCTTGTTTAGCTCATAAGCCCATGCTGCGCGCACCGCCACGAAGGCATATTCGAGTTCGCCGTTGCGATTTGAAAATGCCTTCAGCAATTTCGTTCCATAAATGACCGCTTTTCCCCCATCACCCGCTTTCATCGCGCTGTCAAGGTAGATACTGGCACCAAATCGCGTGCTCCCAAACCACGAACTGACTGCCCAGAATTGCATATAGGCTAAGGACGCGACGATGAGAAGCACGCCCATCGCAAATATCCCTTGCTGTTTTCGCGCCTTGCGAATTTCTTTTTCTATATCCATTGGACACCTCCTGCCTATAGGTCGTGTTGACGCTATGCCCTTGCATAGAATTACCAAAATTTATACTGTTCGCGGATGAAAACAATCACGCCCGAACAATACGCCAAAATTAAGG
>QMCD01001357.1_pt1 | contig 27872 bp, 24 predicted proteins | sample 1821841 | NCBI WGS metagenome assembly QMCD01 (sample SAMN01991225, study PRJNA193472) | Termite gut metagenome, whole genome shotgun sequencing project. | isolation source: worker | host: Macrotermes natalensis | reverse complement strand
TTAACATTTGGGATTCATGAAATGCGGGAAATGGCCGGCAGCCCCGGCTCCGGCGGCTTCTGCTCCGGCCGGCTGGACCTGTGCCTGCGGGGCTTCCGGCAATACCGGCAAGTTCTGCAGTGAATGCGGAAAAGAGAAACCCTTTAATCCGGACGGCTGGACCTGCGCCTGCGGCGCGCTTAACAAAGGCAAGTTCTGCAGCGAGTGCGGGGCCCGCAAACCGGCTGCTGATCCGCTTTACCGCTGCGATAAATGCGGCTGGGAACCGGAAGACCCGAAGAACCCGCCTAAGTTCTGCCCGGAATGCGGCGACCCTTTTAACGAAGGGGATATGACGGTATGAGGGAAGAAATGAGTGGATTTAACACGGATCCAGATATCGAGACCACGGAAACCCGGGAAGAAACTGATAAGAAATGCCCTTCTTGCGGCGGTGTCATGAATTTTGACCCTGCCACCGGCGGGCTCTTCTGCCCCTACTGCGAATACCAAGAGAAGATCCCCGTTGCCCGGGGAGCCGATGGGAGCGCCGCAGAGCTTAGGTTGGAAGATGCCGCCAAGAAAGAGAACTGTGACTGGGGCGCATCGAAGAAGATCGTCCTCTGCAAAGCCTGCGGGGCCGAGTCCATCTATGATGACCTGCAGATAGCTTCGGTATGTCCGTTCTGTGGTTCCAATCAGGTGATGGAAGCCGCCGATCAGGACACCATTGCTCCCGGTGGCGTCGTTCCTTTTCAGATTTCTGACGAGAAAGCTTCCCAGCTGTTCTTGCAATGGATTAAGAAAAGATGGTTCTGTCCTAAGCTGGCGAAGGAAAGCGCCAAGGCCAAGAGTTTCCACGGCGTCTACCTTCCTTACTGGACATTTGACACGGAAACCGAATCGACCTACCGTGCCGATTATGGCAAAGACCGCACGGTAAACCGCAACGGCGAACGGAAGACAGTAACGGACTGGCGTCCAACCGCCGGGTCTTACCGGGAAAAAATCGACGACGAGCTGGTGGTCGGCACCACCAACCACAACCAGTCCATGCTGAGAGGCCTGGAACCTTTTGACACTGCCGCCAACCGGACATACAAGCCGGAATATATCGCCGGTTTTGCGGCCGAACGGTATGCCGTGGGCATTCAGGAAGCCTGGGAGCAGGCCAAGTCCTTAATCAAGTTCCGGCTGCGAGACAATATTGAGAGAGCCATCAAGAAAAAGCATTCGGCGGACCGCGTCCGTCAGTTGAATTTTAGCACTACCTATCAAAACGTTACCTACAAATATCTGCTTTTGCCGATATGGATATCCCATTATAAGTATCAGGAGAAGGTTTATCATTTCATGGTAAACGGACAGACCGGCAAAGTATCCGGGAAGACTCCGATCTCACCGGTAAAAGTAGCGATAACGATAGCAGCCGCCCTGGCGGCTCTGGCGATTGCCCTATGGTTTTTTGGTTCTTAACCGATGAATCGACGGCGGAATGCCCGGAGATATCATGCATAATATCGAAAATGACTCAGTCGCTAAACTGAACGAACAGAGCCGCAGGAATCTATTGATCATGAACTACTGCCTGCTGGCAAGCCATGTGGTCTGCCTGGCCTATTTTACGGTCAGACAGATCCATGAGATGGCAATTATCAATATTTTCAGCGTTTGCTGGTTTGTCCTGCAGGCCCTGCTGATTATTTTTTTCAAGCCTGTTTACCGGCAGGCCGCCCCGGTATCCCGCCAGGAACCGGGCCGCCGCAAACCATTCCGGTTGTCCTACACGATGGTCGGGGTCAACATGCTGCTGGAGCTGATCCTCCACCAGATAATGGCTGTCATATACTTGGGCTGGGATGTCGGATTTCAATATGTTCTGCTGGGACTGGCAGTCCCCTTTACGGTTTTCTTTAACGACAATAAGTTCCGCAAGGTCAACGTCTTAAAGATCGTAATTTCACTGGGAACTTACCTGATTTTGTTTCTTCTGAATGCCACAGGCAGCTACCAGCCCAAATACGTCCTGGAGAATCAGAATGAGGTAATAATAGTGAACTGTATTCTGTTCTGCACCACCTTCGTAATGATAAGCCTGCTGGTGCTCAGTTCCTATGAGCGGCTGGAAAAATCGGTTCTGACCCATGCCAGCGTCCTGAAAGAGGAAAATGAAAAGTTCATCAAGATGCAGCGACACATCATCGACAGCGTGGCCGGCATCATCGAAAGCCGAGACGTCGATACCGGCCAGCATACGGAACGCACGACGCTTTATGTGGAAGCGGTTGCCAATGTCTTAAAGGAACAGGAAGAGTTCAAGGACATCCTGACGGAAAAAAACATCCAGAACATGTCCGCCGCCACCGCGCTGCATGACATTGGCAAAATAGCCACCCCGGACGCCATCCTGAATAAACCCGGCAAGCTGACGGAAGAAGAGTATGACATTATCAAAGAGCATTCCAACAAAGGCGGCCAGATCATCCAGAAGACCCTGCATAGCATCGAAGACGTGGACTTCGTCAACACTGCCTACCAGATTGCCAAGTACCATCATGAAAGATGGGACGGCAAAGGCTATCCGGAGGGCCTGAAAGGCGAGGAAATACCGCTGGTGGCCAGGATCGTCGCCGTTGCCGACGTATATGACGCCCTGGTGTCGAAGCGCTGTTACAAGGATGCCTTTGAAGAGGCCAAGGCCCTCGCGATTATCAAGAGCGAAAGCGGCCACCAGTTCGACCCTCTGGTGGTAGGCGCGTTCCTGAAGGTGAAGGAAGCGCAGACATAGGGTTACTGCTTGTTTCCTATAGTAATGTAGCGAATCATGTATCAAAGATTGTAATAAAAATTGTATCTGGAATTGTATCAAAGCATCAGGTAATGAGAGGGACACAAAGTGAGTATATACGACACATTAAATGAACAACAAAAAAAGGGAGTTTTCACAACGGAAGGCCCGGTGCTGCTGCTGGCTGGTGCCGGTTCCGGCAAGACCCGCGTTCTGACGACCAGGATCGCTTATCTGATTGAAGAGAAAAAAGTAAATCCATGGAATATCATGGCTATCACCTTCACCAACAAAGCCGCCGGCGAAATGCGTGAAAGGGTGGAAAACATGGTCGGCTTCGGTTCGGAAAGTATCTGGGTGACGACATTCCATTCCACCTGTGTCCGGATATTGCGCCGGTATATCGACCGTCTGGGCTATGACAATCATTTTACCATCTATGATACCGACGATCAGAAAAGCGTGATGAAGGAAGTTTGCAAGAAGCTGCAGATCGACACCAAGCAGATCAAGGAAAGAAGCCTGCTGGCGGCGATATCGGCAGCAAAGAACGAGCTGATTTCCCCGGAAAAATACGAAAAAAATATTATGGGTGACTATAGCAGGAAAAAGATATCCGGAGTCTACTATGAGTATCAGGCCGCCCTCCGGAAAAACAATGCCCTCGATTTTGACGACCTGCTCGTCAAGGCGGTTGAACTGTTCCAAAGCTGTCCCGAGATACTGAAGGATTACCAGGAGCGCTTCCGCTATATCTGCGTGGACGAATATCAGGATACCAATACGGCGCAGTTCGAGCTGATCCGTTTGCTGGCGGAAAAATACCGCAACATCTGCGTTGTGGGTGATGATGACCAGTCTATCTATAAATTCCGCGGAGCCAATATCCGTAACATCCTTGACTTTGAAAAGGTCTATCCGGAGGCGGTCGTCATCAAGCTGGAGCAGAATTACCGCTCGACACAGAACGTCCTCGATGCGGCCAATGCGATCATCGGCAATAACCGCAGCCGTAAGAAAAAGGTGCTTTGGACAGATAAAGGAATCGGCAGCAAGATTCATCTGAAACAGTTTGAAAATGCTTACGAAGAAGCGGAGTTTGTCGTCGATGACATCTCCCGCAAGAAACGTGACGGAACGGCAGAATACAGCGACTGCGCTATTTTATACCGAACCAATGCCCAAGCCCGCATGCTGGAAGAACGTTTCGTCCTGCAGGGCATCCCGTATAATGTGGTGGGCGGCACGAATTTCTATGCCCGCCGGGAAATCAAGGATATCCTGGCGTACCTAAAGACGATCGATAACGGCCGGGATGACCTGGCGGTGCGAAGGATTATCAACGTGCCAAGGCGGGGAATCGGCTTGACGACGGTCTTAAAAGTCCAGGATTATGCAGAGGAACGAGAAATCAGCTTCTACGACGCCATTCGCGAGGCGGAGCAGATCCCGGCGCTCGGGAAAAGCACCGGCAAGCTCACGGTCTTCGCCACGATGATCCAGGCCTTCCGGAGCAAGCAGGAGGTATATGGCCTGACCGACCTGATCAAAGATGTCATCGTGACCACCGGCTATATCAATGAGCTTGAGGCTTCCGATGAAGAGGATGCCCAGACCAGGATTGAAAATATCGATGAGCTGATCAGTAAGGCGGCTTCATTTGAAAACGCGACTGACCAGGCCACTTTGACGGATTTCCTGGAAGAAGTGGCATTGGTCGCCGATATTGACGAGATGGAGAGCGACGGCGGCAAGGTGCTGCTGATGACTTTACATAGTGCCAAAGGCCTGGAGTTTCCCCATGTATACATGACGGGGATGGAAGACGGGATCTTCCCCAGTTTTATGAGCATCGCTGCCGACAATCCGGAGGAAGAGATTGAAGAAGAACGCCGCCTGGCCTATGTGGGCATAACCAGGGCAAGGGAAGACCTGACCATGACCTGCGCCAAGCAGCGGATGATTAGAGGCGAGACGCAGTATAATGCTGCCAGCCGCTTTGTGAAGGAAATCCCTCTGGAGCTGCTGGATAACCGCCTTACCACGCGCCGCAAGGTTCTGGCTGCCGCGTCGGTCAAGAACTACACTTCTCCTGAGAACCGGCCCTATATCGCCGGCGGGAATACGGCTACTTTCGCGGCCGGTGGAATCGGCAAAGGCATGCCGGCCATGGGCGTCATGCCGGACTATGGCGAAGGCGACCGGGTAAAACATGTCAAGTACGGCGAAGGCACGGTGCTGGCGCTTGAGCAGGGGCCGAAGGATTATCAGGTGACGGTAAACTTCGACAGTGCCGGGCAGAAGATCATGTATGCGGCGTTTGCGAAGCTGGTTAAGGTGTAGATAGAGTATGAAGTATAGATTGAGGTGTGACAGGGTAAGACAGGCATATACCAAAATATATGTTGAATTAGGAAAATTTGTGGTAGAAAATTCCTAAAAATAGTGTTATATTAAATAGTAGTAAGGTAATAATATATAAATAACAGACATTTGATGGAAGTGAGGTAGTGATATGAGCGGTAGATGGAACAAGGTGGAAGAAATAGTGGACATGATTAAAACACGCGATCTGCACGATTTATTGAGTAAAAAGGAAAGCAAGAAAAAAAATACCGTTCTCTGGGTGTTTGCCGCTATCGGCGCAATAGCAGCAGTTGCTGCGATTGCCTATGCGGTGTATCGTTATCTGACTCCCGATTATCTTGAAGATTTCGAAGACGATTTCGACGACGACTTCGATGATGATTTCTTTGAAGATGAAGAAGATATGGAAGACGATCTGGAAGACATAGCGGCGGCGGATGCGAAGTAAGGATTTTTATTCTGGGGTTTTTTATTCTGGGGAATTAAGGGAATGGGTTTTTGATTCTGGTACTGAGGGATAAGGTTTGCGGCAGGTCTATGGACATAGACGCAGTAGATGCAAAAATTGCAATAGATGCAAAAGTTACAGTAGATGCATAGAGTAGCAGTTGAATTCCTCAGGTGTAGATTTCTACAGAAATAAGATGAACTGAAAGCGGGATGTACGCAAGTACATTCCGCTTTTGCGGGAAAAATATTTGGGTGTTAGGATTTATACATGGAATATAGGAAATCAGCGTGTGTATATATAAACGTATAATGATTATAAAAAGAATCTGATATAGAACAAATAATAAATAATATGAAATATACAAGGATTGGCATAAAGGGATTTATAATAAGGATAAGCTTATAACATGAAAAAAGGGCAGATTTTATCAGGAAAAGTGATCCGCTTAGACTATCCAAATAAAGGGATTGTTGAGACAGAAGAAGGGATTTGTTTGGTTAAGAATGTATTACCTGGCCAGTGGATTACCTTGATGATACATAAAATGAGAAAAGGCAAGCCGGAAGGACGCTTGCTTACAGTTGATGAGAAATCCTGTCTGGAGACAGATTCCCCGTGTCCGCATTTCGGTTCTTGCGGCGGCTGCAGTATGCTGACACTGCCTTATGAGGAACAGCTGCGGATTAAAGAGGATCAGGTGAGGAGATTGCTGGAACAGGTAACAGGAAGTTGGCAGAATATTGTTTCAGGGAGTCAGCAGGATTTAAAGCCTGAAGATCAGCAGGATCAGTTTTCAGGAAGACAGCAAGAAAGTTTCCGCTGGGAAGGGATCAAAGGAAGTCCGCGCCAGTATGCTTATCGCAATAAGATGGAATTTTCTTTCGGAGATGAAGAAAAGGGCGGCCCGTTGACTTTGGGCATGCATAAGCGAGGCAGCATTTATGATGTAGTTTCGGCAGAGAGGTGCCAGATTGTCGATGAAGATTATCGGCGGATTTTATCGTTTACAAAGGATTATTTTGCGGCTGCAGGTTATCCGTTTTTTCATCGTCATACACATGTAGGATATATGCGGCATCTTTTGGTGAGGAAAGCGGCCAGGACTGAGGAGATATTGGTTGCTTTGGTGACTACGTCTCAGGAAGATGTAAGTATGACGGCATGGATGAAGGGGATACGGGAACTGCCGCTGGCGGGGAAGATCAGCGGGATTTTACATATTATAAATGATTCGGTAGCTGATGTGGTTAAGAGTGACAGAACAGAGATCTTGTATGGCCAAGATTGGTTTTATGAGGAGATTTTGGAGCTGCGGTTTAAGATTTCACCGTTTTCCTTTTTCCAGACTAATTCATTAGGTGCGGAAGTGCTTTATGAGACGGTCAGGGATTTTATAGGAGCGGTGGAGGAAGAAGAGCTTGGGCGCAAGCCAGTGGTTTATGACCTGTATTGCGGTACAGGGACGATCGCCTTGCTGATGTCTCCGGTGGCGGCAAAAGTGATTGGCGTTGAGGTGGTAGAAGAGGCAGTGACCGCAGCGCGGGAGAATGCTGAAATAAATGGGGTGAGTAATTGCGAATTTGTGGCGGGGGATGTGTTGAAGGTACTGGACGAGATTGTGGAGGAGCCGGATTTTATTATATTGGACCCGCCGAGGGATGGGGTGAACCCGAAGGCGTTGAAGAGGATTGTTGGTTATGGGGTGAGGAGGCTGTTGTATGTATCTTGTAAGCCGACTAGTCTGGTCAGGGACTTGGCGGAATTGCTGGGTGCGGGGTATGAGATTGAGAGAGTTGGGGGGGTGGACATGTTTCCGGGAGGGGGGCATGTGGAAACCGTGGTTCTGCTGGAGCGGAAAGGGCGGTAAGTTAAAGGGTTGCGGGGTTTTGAGGGGTGGAATGAGGGTGTGTTTTGTGGGGTGTTGGGCTACTAAAGATGAGTAGTTAAGGGGGATGGGGTAACGCTGAAAGGTGTGAAATGGGGTTTTGCGGAAAGGTATGAGTTTTGCGGGAAAGTGTAATACTTTCTGGCGAAAGTTAATGTTTCTGAATTAATAGAAAATCACAAATTAGAGCATAAAGCTACAAAGGAGGCATTATATAATGAAATCAAATTTTGCTTTTCTGGAAAATGATTTTCCAGTTCTTGCGAATTTTGGAAAGCTAGCAGAGAGTTATTGTTATAATGATTCCAATTCATGTCTGTTGAAATTGGGCATGATAGGTGAAACTATTGTAAATTTGATGTTTACCTATGACAGGATTGCCTTGCCAAATGATAATACAGCAGTAACCAGAATTGATAGATTAGTACGTGAAGGATTACTTACTGGTGATTTAGCAACGATTCTCCATGGACTGAGAAAAATAAGAAACAAAGCAATTCATGAAAATTATGCTTCGGTAGAGGAAGGTAAGTCATTTTTGCAGATGTCATATAGTCTCTGTGAATGGTTTATGCAGACCTATGGAGATTGGAGCTACCAGAATCAGGTGTATGTAATGCCGTCAGAGGCGGTAGAAGCCGTTACGATTGACAAGGCGAAGGAAGATACAGAAGGAGAGAAGCTTGTAAAACAGGCAGAAGAAATTGCAGCAGCAGCACCAGTAGTATCACAGAATGAACGAAGAAAGCAGGCGGGGAAAGCAGCAAGCCAGCGACCAAAATCGGAGGCGGAAACGCGTTTCCTCATTGATGAGCAGCTTCGTATGGTTGGCTGGGAAGCAGATACACAAAATATCCGTTATTCAAAAGGAATCCGTCCGAGGAAAGGACATAATTATGCAATTGCAGAATTTCCGACAGATTCCAAACTTGGCAATAAAGGATATGCAGATTATGCCTTATTTATTGGTGAAAAATTGATTGCAATCATTGAAGCGAAGGCAATGCATAAAGATATTCCGTCTGTACTGGACTATCAGGGAAAGGATTATCCAAGAAATATCCGTAAATCTGATGAACACTATCAGATCGGCACTTGGGGAGAATTCAAGGTTCCTTTTACATTTGCGACTAATGGTAGGCCGTATCTGGAACAGTATAAAACAAAATCTGGGATATGGTTTCTTGACCTGAGAAAGTCTGATCATATACCTATGCCTCTCCATGGATGGATGAGTCCTGATGGTATGGAAGAGTTACTGACACAGGATGTTGAAGGAAAAAATAAAAACTTGGAAGAAATGCCATATGACCTTCTTTGTGATAAGGATGGATTAAATCTTCGTAGCTACCAAATAAAGGCAATAAAGGCAGCGGAAAAAGCTATTATCAATGGAAAACGTGAGATTCTTTTGGCAATGGCAACAGGGACAGGAAAGACCAGAACGGTACTGGGAATGGTTTATCGCTTCTTGAAAACTGAGCGATTTCATCGTATTTTGTTCCTTGTAGATCGTACTGCTTTAGGTGAGCAGGCACAGGATGTCTTTGAAGAAGTGAAGATGGAAGAACTTTTGACTCTTGATGATATTTATAATATTAAGAGCTTGGAGGACAAAAGTATTGATAGAGAAACACGTATTCATATTTCTACAGTGCAGGGTATGGTGAGGCGTATCTTATTCAATGATGGCGAGACGATGCCAGCAGTTTCGGACTATGACCTAATTATTATTGATGAGGCACATCGTGGGTATATTTTAGATAAGGAAATGGGCGATGATGAGGTATTATACCGTGATCAGAGAGATTATCAGAGCAAATATCGATCTGTAGTTGAATATTTCAATGCTGTGAAGGTTGCATTGACAGCGACCCCTGCTTTGCAGACTACCGAAATATTTGGACAGCCTGTATTTAAGTATACTTATCGTGAAGCTGTCATCGAAGGATATCTGGTTGACCATGATGCACCCCATGAGCTGAAAACAAAATTGAGCAGGGATGGGATTCATTACAAATCGGGTGATACCATAACTATTTACGATCCAGTGACTGGTGAAATCACAAATAGTGAACTGTTGGAGGATGAGTTGGATTTTGATATCGAATCGTTCAACCGGCAGGTGGTGAATGAAAATTTTAATATTGCTGTATTACAGGAAATTGCCCGTAATATTGACCCAGAAGCACCGAAAGAACAAGGAAAAACTTTGATATATGCAGTCAATGATGACCATGCTGATATGATAGTTTCTATTTTAAAAAATATCTATCATGACTATGGTGTAGACAATGCTGCTGTGATCAAAATTACAGGTAGTGTGGCAAACGGAAATAAAAAGAAAATACAGGAGGCTATTAAGCGGTTCAAGAACGAGGATTATCCATCTATTGTGGTTACCGTAGACTTGCTGACTACAGGTATTGATGTACCATCAATTACTACGTTGGTATTCATGAGACGTGTAAAATCCCGTATTCTGTTTGAACAGATGATGGGACGTGCTACACGTCTTTGCCCAGAAATTCATAAAACGCACTTTGAAATTTATGACCCAGTTGGCGTCTATGATTCACTTGAGGAAGTAAATACCATGAAACCAGTTGTTGCAGATCCATCTGCTACATTTACTCAACTGCTGGATGGTTTGGAACAAATGGAAAATGACAAGCAGATTCAAAATCAGGTAAATCAGATTATCGCAAAGCTGCAACGTAAAAAACGAAAGATGGATGGAAAAACGATGGAGCATTTTATGGATATGTCTGGTGGACTTGACCCGACACAGTTCATTGTCGATATAGAAAAACGGAATCCGTCAGATGCCAGAAACCGTCTGATTGCCTATTATAATATGTTTCAAATGCTACAGGAATCTCGTGCTAATGGAGGTAGACCGGTAGTGATTTCAGATGCAGAGGATGAACTGATAAGCCATACTCGTGGTTATGGCAATAAGGACGAAAGCCCAGAGGATTATCTTAGTGAATTTTCAGCTTATGTGAAGAATAATCAAAACGAAATAGCGGCACTTAACATTATATGCACAAAGCCGAAGGAACTAACCCGCGAAGGTCTAAGGTCTTTAATGCTTAAATTGGATAGAGAAGGTTATACGGAAAAGCAGCTGAATACAGCAATTACACAGTTGACCAATGAAGAAATGGCAGCAGATATCATAAGCCTCATTCGCCGGTATGGTATCGGCTCTACACTTATCAGTCATGAAGCAAGAATTCGAAGGGCAATCGAGAAACTGCGTAAAAAACACAATTTTTCCAAGCAGGAATTAAGTTGGATTTCCAGAATAGAAAATTATCTCATGAAGGAATCTGTTTTGAACCTGACTGTATTTGACGAAGACAGCCGATTTAAGAGCTATGGTGGATATACCAAGATTAACAAAGTTTTTCAAAATAAATTAGAAAAAATCGTATTGGAACTGAATGAGTATCTGTATGATGATGGAGGAAGAACAGCGTGACAACACAGGAAATCGTATCGAAATTATGGAATCTCTGTAATGTTCTCAGAGATGATGGAATAACCTACCATCAATATGTTACAGAGCTAACCTATATTCTGTTTTTGAAGATGGCAAAGGAAACTGGCGCTGAAGCGCAAATACCAGAAGATTTTCGTTGGGACAAGCTCATTGTCAAAAGTGGCATTGAACTAAAAAAATTCTACAAAGAGTTGCTGAATCATCTAGGCGAAAATTGTACTGGTCGTGTTCGTCAGATTTATCAGGGTGCTACTACCAATATTGACGAGCCAAAGAACCTTGAAAAAATTATGGTTACCATTGATAGTCTGGATTGGTTTTCTGCTCGTGAAGAAGGTTTGGGAAATCTGTATGAAGGATTGCTTGAGAAGAATGCAAGTGAGAAAAAATCCGGTGCAGGACAGTACTTTACCCCTCGCGTCCTGATTGATGTTATGACTAGGCTGATGGAACCACAACCTGGGGAACGTTGCAATGATCCGGCTTGTGGAACATTTGGTTTTATGATTGCTGCTAATCAGTATGTCCGTGACCATTCTGATGATCTGTTTGATTTGGATGCAGATACTGCAAATTTTGAGCGTAAGGAAGCTTTCACCGGATGCGAGCTGGTACACGATACGCATCGTCTTGCTCTGATGAACGCCATGCTTCACGATATTGAGGGTGAGATTGTACTTGGAGATACTCTTTCCAATGTGGGAAAATCCATGAAGGGATATGACCTTATATTGACCAATCCGCCTTTTGGTACAAAGAAAGGCGGGGAACGTGCGACTCGTGATGATTTTACCTTTCCGACCAGCAATAAGCAGCTAAATTTTCTTCAGCACATTTATCGTAGTTTGAAACAGAACGGCACAGCTCGTGCGGCGGTTGTATTGCCGGATAATGTGCTCTTTGCCGATGGAGATGGTGAAAAAATACGTGACGATTTAATGGAAAAGTGTAATCTACATACTGTTTTGCGCTTGCCTACTGGCATTTTCTATGCACAAGGAGTTAAGACCAATGTGTTGTTTTTCACCAGAGGAAAAACGGATAAAGGAAATACCGGTGAAGTATGGTTTTATGACCTGCGTACCAATATGCCGTCCTTTGGCAAAACAAGCCCATTGAAGATGGAACATTTTACTGATTTTGAAAAAGCATATAGGTCAGAAGACCGTTATGCGGTTAGGGATGAGCGATGGAATGTTATTACCAGAAAGCAGATTACAGAAAGAGGGAATAGTCTGGATATTGGCTTGATTCGGGATGATTCTGTTGTGGATTATGAGGATTTGCCAGATCCAATTGAGAGCGGTGAAGAGGCTATTGCACAATTGGAAGAAGCGGTTGATTTGTTGATGAGTGTGGTGAAGGAGTTGAAATCGTTGGAAGGTTCGGAGGTGGAGTGATGTCGAAAGAAATAAATATATTTATTCCTTTCAATGAACAACCCTACCAGATACCCTCCAATTGGTGTTGGAGTAGGCTAGGGGCATATATTGATTATGCGACGGATTATGTTGCGAATGGAAGTTTTGCTTCTCTGAAGGAAAATGTTTCGATTTTTAAAGAAGAGAATTATGCCCTTATGGTGAAAACTGCGGATTTTGCTAATGGTTTTACGCAGTCATTAACATACACAGATAAAAAGGGATATGATTTTTTATCCAAGTCTATCTTGACTGGTGGAGAATTAATATTGAGTAACATTGGCTCAATAGGAAAGATATTTAGAGTGCCTTTTTTTGACAGACCAATGACATTGGCATCAAATTCTGTAATGATTAAGTGCCATGATGAAGTTGATTATGATTGGCTTTATTATTTTTTCCTTTCTCCTATTGGTTTTGAGGAACTGAAAAGCATTACAACAGGAACTGCAATGTTAAAATTTAACAAAACAGATTTGAAAACATTGCCTTTACCTATTCCACCAAAGCATGAACAATATCGCATTGTTAATCAAATAGAAAGCCTATTTGCTAAATTGGATGAAGCCAAGGAAAAAGTACAGTCTGTTCTGGATGGTTTTGAAAAGCGTAAAGCGGCGATTTTGCATCAGGCATTTTCTGGAGAGTTGACGAGGAAGTGGAGAAAAGAACAAGGCTTAGCAATGAAAGATTGGATATCATACCAATTACTAGACATTCTGATTGATAAACCAAGGAATGGCTATTCACCTAAACCTGTTGATTTTCAGACTCCATTTAAGAGTATGACTCTTTCAGCAACAACATCGGGGGTATTTAAGCCTGAATTTTTCAAGTACATAAATGAAGAAGTTGATGAGGATTCGCATTTATGGTTAGTGCCTGGAGATATATTAATTCAACGTGCTAATTCACTGGATAAAGTTGGAACAAGTGCCTTGTACACAGGTAAAGAACACGAATTCATATATCCAGACTTAATGATGAAATTACAGGTGAAGAAAGAGTATTCTGCGGAGTTTATAGCTTATCAGTTAAAAACAGAACCCGTGATGAACTACCTTAGAGTTAATGCGACGGGAACAGCTGGTAATATGCCAAAGGTAAACCAAAAAATAGTATCTGCGATTCCACTCATAATACCTTCGTTAAAGGAGCAGGAAGTAATTGTTATACTGTTAAATAATCTTTTTATAAAAGAGCAACAGGCAAAGGAAACAGCCGAAACAGTAATTGAACAGATTGATTTCATGAAGAAATCCATCCTCGCTCGTGCGTTCCGTGGAGAACTTGGTACTAATAACCCGTTGGATGAGAGCGCAGGGGTATTATTAAAGACGGTTTTGCATGTGAGATAAGAATGAAAGGCAATATTAAAGGGTTTAATTTCGATATCCATCCAGAGAGCATATGATCTTTGGATGGAATGAGAAATTTATAATACCATTAAAGTGATAAAAATGGAGGATTAGATGGCATACAGTTTTTTGGATTTAGCAAGAGAAGTATTAGAACATGAAAATATACCACTATCAGTTGAGGAGATGTGGGAGGGGGGAAATAAACATTCGTTATTAGGGAAATTATCTTCATCTGGTAAAACCCCTATCCGTACCTTATCAGCCAGGTTATATGTAGACATTAAAAATAACGTAGATTCTATTTTCACCCAAGTAAGCAAACGCCCGGCAAAATTCTTCCTAAAAAACCAGACTGCAGGATTACGGGAGTATGAAGAACAGCAGGAACAGATTGGTGAAAAACTAAAATATTCAGAGCGGGATTTGCACATCCTGCTTTCCAGCTTTGTCAATTCCGATGAGCATTTTAAATGTTTCGCAAAGACGATATACCACGAAAATTCTAAACGAGAAAAAAGCGGAAAAAATAAATGGCTACACCCAGATATTGTTGGTGTACATTTCCCGTTTGAATCCTATACAGAGAATACGCTGAAATTATTCGACATCCTAAAAGTCAACCCATACAAACTGTATTCATTTGAAATGAAGATTGATATCAATCTATCAAATCTCCGGGAATACTATTTTCAGGCAGTATCAAATTCCAGTTGGGCACATGAGGGCTATCTGGTGGCATTACATATTGCAGACGATCCGGAACTGATTGATGAAATACGTCGTTTGAACAATGCATTTGGCATCGGCGTTATCCGGTTGGATGCAGAACATTTCATGCAGAGTGAGATCCTCTTCTCTGCCAAAGAAAAAGAATCTCTTGACTGGGATACCATTAACCGTTTAGTGGACAGCAATCCTGATTTCAAGAAATTCCTTGATGATTTAATGGAAGACATCAAAATCGGCAAGGTCAAAAGTAAGTATGATGATGTTTTTTTAGAAGAAGAGCAAATGTATCAGTATGCTGTAAAGAATGGCATTTTATCATGAATTGCAAGCCCCAATTTCATATATTCGAATATATCCCGGCTGTCATTTTAAACAATTTCGAACTGATAGCCGGTGAATTTTCTTATCCTTATTATCTTAACTCATCTTAATTGCAAAAAATTTTCCAATCAATTAGTAAATTGACGTATAGACTCCAAAATCATGGAAATACTTCCCATATAAAGTTCTTTGGAAGGAGAAAAACATGAATGCAGACAGTAAATTAAAATTTGGAAAATACGTTGAAACACTACGGAAAAGCAAGGGAAAATCCCTCCGTGAGACAGCGGTTGCTATCAATGTATCCCCACAATATTATAGTGAGGTGGAAAAAGGCAGGAGCAGCACTTTCACGGCGGAAAGACTAAAATCACTAACCAGTTATTTGAAGCTGAATGAAAAAGAAGCCCATGATATTTATGATTTGGCAGCAGCCGCCCGGACAACGAATGATATCACCACACCACAGGATTGTGCAGATTATATGATGTATAACAGCTATGTAGTAGAAGCTCTGCGTTTGTCCATGGAAACAGGAGCCGGGGAAAAGGAATGGCAGGTTTTGTTGAATGATTTGAGGGCGAGAAAGGGTAACGGGTTATGTATGAGCCAAAATTAAAGAAGAGAAGAAGTGGGCTTCCCATTATCAGTCATGCTGAAATTGACAATCATGTAGAAGCGTATCTGAAAGATTACAAACCTTCTTTGCTAACAGTTCCGCAGACCGTAGATATTGAGGAGTTTGCCGAATACTACCTTGATTTGACTCTTGATTATGTTTTTCTATCACATTGTGGATTGATTTTAGGCAGAATGATATTTCAGAATGAAGAATGGGTTCCTATTTATTCGCCGGCAGAGAAGCGTGCCACGTATTTATGTGCAGAGCGTGGAACTTTGTTGATCGACAATACCCTACTGGATGACTATAAGGAATATCGTTTTCGCTCCACAATTGGGCATGAATGCGGGCATTGGATATTTCACTCAAAATACTTTACTTACGCCGATCACCATATTAGACAGGGAATCATACAGACTGATAATATCACTGGTTGCAAAAAAATTGATATTGATGGCGGAGTGGAAAGTACCACCAAGAAAAAATTGATTACTGATATTGACTGGTTGGAACATCAGGCAAAGTACTTCAGTGCTTCTATATTAATGCCAAAGACTCCATTTATCAATGCAGCAACAGAATTAATTGAAAATGCGAATATATGTGAAGTTGAACTGGTAAATACGCTATCAGATATATTTCAGGTATCACCGATATCAGTAAATATCAGACTGTTACAATTAAGAATCGCAGATGACATAAGAGATAAAATGGATCATAAAGATAATTCTATGGTAAAAGCACTCTTTGAATAAGGCTTGGTTGCTTATCTTAAAATGTGCTTTAAATGCATTGCTGGCATTATGCCACATTTATTTTTAAATCAATGTCAACCATTTAACTGATTGAAAAAGGAGAGCTGTAATTGAAAGAAAAAATAATCTGTCCAGTTTGCAGAAAAAGAGTATTTGATATCTGCTCTTCTGTAAAAGGAAATATCCATGTAGAAATGAAATGCCCCCACTGTAGAAAAATCATACAGATCAACCATAGTATTTATAGCATGGTGTATGAGCAAACAAAACAAGAAGTGCTAATAAATTCATAAGGGTCTACCGAGCAAAGGGTCCGCATAGACGAGACACCAAATGGCCGGAGTTAAGCTAAATATCAGCTTGCTCCGGTCATTTTTTGTTAATCAGAGTTTCGATCCACTCATCCTATGGAAGATTCAAATGAAAATTTTTAAAAAATCTTTTTAAAGGTGAAAAATCCCTTCACCTTTAACCAATAGGATGGGTTTACAAAGCAAAGAAAGGAGGTGGGCAAGTGAAAAAGAATATGACTCCAAGTGAGCGCCGGGAAGCAATATTAACTGCTTTATGTCAGAGACGTCATGACAAGGTTGCAAATTTGGCATATGAATTCGGAGTGACAGAACGAACTATAAAGTCTGACATCGAAGAATTGACACTTGCCCACCCGATTGAAACCATTCGTGGAAGATATGGCGGTGGAATTAAGGTGGCGGACGGATATTACATCGGTCGCAGATACCTGAAACCAAGCCAGCAGAAATTACTGAAAAAATTATCCGGGCAGCTAATTGGCGAAGAAAAGGCAGTGATGGATGGTATTCTGCGGGAATTTGCTTTGTAAATGCAGCGAGAAATATACGGTCATGTGAGCCGAATCGAGAAAGGATGGTAATTGTAATGTTAAAAGTATTTATCTGTTCCCCATTCAGGGGAGATATCAAGGAAAACACTAAGAAAGCAATAGGTTATGCCAAAATGGCAGCTATGAACGGTCCAATTCCGGTTGCTCCACATCTGATTTTTCCTTTATTCCTTGATGAAAATATTCCAATTGAAAGAATGATGGGAATTGAGATGGGCTTAGAGCTGATGGACATCTGTGATGAAGTATGGGTTTTTGGATTTACGCTCACAGAGGGAATGAAGCTGGAACTGGAACATGCAAAAGTGAAACAGATTCCGGTCAGATTGTATGATGATGATTCTGAGAAGATCGACATCAGCGGAATTAATACCGATGGCAGGATGGATGAGGCTTACCGGATGATGATAAATAATTTGCGGTTAATGGAATAGAGGGGCTTAAAATGCTGGGTTTAGTAAATGTGCGTTATGGCTTAAAACCAGGTGAGCCATTGATTATTGTCCAAGGCAGGGAGAAATGTAGGGCAGCCGTAGTCAAAGAGTATGTCTTTCATATTCTTGTAAATATGGGGGCTTATCAAACAAGCATTAACAAAGTTGATTTATATATTGGGAAAATAAAATTAATTCGAAAGGAGCATTAGGATATGAGTTTGGGATTTATCAAAATGGCAGAGGGTTATGAACTATTGGCAGCAGGCCTTCGGGAGATGGCGGCGGCAGAAAGAGGAGAAGAAGAAACGGAAGTCAAGGCAGAAAAGAAGCAAAAAGGAGTCTCAGATAAAAAAGAGTCTCCGATTACCGTTGAAACAGTAAGAGCCGTTCTGGCAGAAAAGTCGAGAGACGGAAAAACACAGGAAGTAAGAGCACTGCTGAATAAACACGGTGCAGAAAAATTATCGGCTATTCAGGATGAGAAACTGCCGGTTCTTTTACAGGAAGCGGAGGCACTTTAATGGGAACTCACGCAAACTTTTCCCCTTCTTCCGGTGACAGATATTTGAACTGCCCGCCGGCCTTATTACTGGAGAAGCAGTTTCCGGATGAGCAATCGCCGTATGCGGCGGAGGGAAGTGCCGGTCATGCACTGGCTGAATATCTGATTAAAAAGCACCTCCGAAAGCGGGTAAAAAGACCTGTTTCAGATTATTATTCGGATGAACTGCTGGAAGCGGTCGATGAATATGTTTCTTTTGTTATCGGAGTAATTGAGGAGGCAAGAAGAAAATGTTTGAATCCACTGATAGAAGCAGAACTCCGCATCAGTCTCAAGCACCGGGTACAGGAATGCTTTGGCACAGCAGATCTGGTGGTCGTTGATAATGATACGGTTCGCATCATTGATTTGAAGCTGGGCAAGGGCGTAATGGTTGATGCCGACTGGAATAACCAATTGATGATATATGGGCTTGGGGCTCTGGACATGGTAGATATGCTTTATGACATCCGGTCGGTAAAACTCACCGTAGTACAGCCGAGATTGGAGCATTTATCAACATGGGAGATAGCGGCAGATGAACTTCGCAAATGGAGTACAGAAGAGTTCGAGCCAAAGGCAAAGATGGCACTTACAGGTGCGGGGAATTTCAAAGCCGGTAATCATTGTCGGTTTTGTAAAGCAAGATTTCAATGCCGGGAACGCTCCGAAGAATATCTTCGCCTGGCAAAGCTGGAATTTGCCGAACCGCCGTTGCTGTCAGAAGAAGAAATAGCAGAGGTTCTTTTAAAATCAGATGCTTTGAAAAAATGGGCGGAAGAAGTTTATGCTTATGCCCAGAACGAGGCAATTCAAAATCATCGGCAATGGCCGGGTTATAAACTGGTAACTGGACGTTCCAATCGCAGATACGTGGACGAGGATACCGCCGCAGAAGTGGCACAATCAGCAGGTTATCAGGATATTTATAAATCTGTACTAATCGGCGTTACCGAGATGGAAAGAATGATGGGAAAAAAGAAGTTTAATGAGATTCTTGGCACATGTGTCTATAAACCAGAAGGAAAATTAACGCTGGTGCCGGATTCAGATAAGAGAGAAGCAGTTAATATCACAACCGCAGAAGCGGAATTTAAGGAGGAAGTTTAAAATGACCGATTCAAATCCAACCAAAGTAATTATACCATGCAGATTCAGTTATGCACATGTCTGGGAGCCTGACAGTGTCAATGGTTCCGAGCCAAAATATTCAGTATCCTGTATCATTGGCAAAAGTGATAAAGGGACGATATCCAAAATACAAAAGGCAATAGAACTCGCCAAAGAAGAAGGTAAGGGAAAATGGGGCGGTAAGATTCCGGCGAATCTGAAGCTGCCGCTTCGTGACGGCGATATTGACCGCCCGGAAGATGAGGCTTATGCAGACAGCATGTTTTTAAATGCCAATTCCAAACAGCCTCCCCAGATTGTAGATAAGAAGGTTCAGCCGATACTTGACCAGACAGAAGTATATTCCGGCTGCTATGGCAATGTTTCCATTACCTTTTACGCTTATAATTCAAACGGCAATAAAGGCATTGCGGCAGGTCTTGGGAATATTCAAAAGCTAAAGGATGGTGAACCGCTTGGCTCAAGAGTCAATGCCCAGGATGAATTTGATGCAATTGAAATGGAAGATGATTTTCTCTCATAATGCCAGAAATGGAGGCTTGCTAATGCCGGAAATCTTAGCAATAGATATTGAGACATTTTCGGATGTGTCACTTACGGAATGCGGAGTTCATCGATATGTCGCATCAGAGCAATTTGAAATATTACTTTTTGCATACAGCATGGACGGCGACGAAGTATACATTGTTGATCTTGCATCCGGTGATGTGATCCCGGATGCAGTGATCGGATATTTAAAAGACGATCAAATACTAAAAACAGCTTTTAATGCAGCTTTTGAACGAAATTGTATCAATGTTTACTTTGGATTTGATTTACAACCGGAGGCATGGCGGTGTACGGCTGTTCAGGCGGCAATGCTGGCTCTGCCGCTTTCGTTAAAAGGAGTAGGGGAAGCTCTTTATCTGAATAGAAAGAAAATGGAAACCGGTAAAGACCTAATCCGTTATTTCTGCCAGCCCTGTCAGCCAACGAAAGCCAATGGTGGTCGGACAAGAAACTATCCGGCAGATGCACCGGAGAAATGGGAGCAGTTTAAGGCTTACTGCATCCGGGATGTGGAAGCAGAGATGCAGATCCGGGATAAATTAAAGCATTTTCCAATATCGGATAAAGAACAGGAATTTTACTGTATGGATCAGCGGATTAATGATCGTGGCATTATGGTGGACATATCTTTGGCAGAAAAAGCGATTACTTGTGATCTCATTTATAAAGAGGCGGCAACCAAACGTGCTTATGAATTATCAGGACTTGAGAACCCCAATAGCGTTTCACAGCTTAAGACCTGGCTATCCCAACAAGGAATTGAAACCGATTCTCTGGCAAGAGCTATGGTAGAGGAATTGGTGGATAAGACAGAAGGGGATATTTCAGAAATGATGCGGCTGAGACTTGTGATGTCAAAAACATCAATAAAAAAATATGAAGCGATCATGCGGTCAGTCTGTCCTAATGGCAGGGTACACGGATTATTACAGTTTTATGGTGCAAACCGGACGGGACGGTGGGCAGGCCGGAACATCCAAATCCATAACCTGCCTAAAAATCAGATGCCGGATTTGGAGTTGGCACGTTCACTTGTAAAAGAAGAGCGATATGATTTGATTGAACTGTTGTTTCCATCCACTCCGGATGTATTATCTGAATTAATCCGCACTGCCTTTATTCCCAAAGAGGGTTGCCGATTTATTGTAAGCGACTTTAGTGCGATTGAAGCAAGAGTGATGGGCTGGCTTGCGGGAGAGGGCTGGGTCTTGGAGGAGTTTCGGGGTGAGGGAAAAATATATGAGCAGACAGCGGCGAAGATGTTTCATATTCCGCTGAATGAAATCACCAAGAGCAGTCCTTACCGTGCAAGAGGAAAGGTAGCTTCACTGGCCTGTCAATACGGCGGTGCGGAAGGTGCATTGATCAGCATGGGAGCTTTGCATTATGTTCTGGAAGATGAATTAAAAGATCTGGTGAGTGCGTGGCGGAACGCCAATCCTCATATTGTTCAATACTGGCACGAGATAGATAATGCGGCTAAGAAGGCGGTCAGGGAGCATGGAATGACTTCAATCGGAAAGGTGACAGTGTATTATAAATCCGGGATGATGTTGATTAGACTGCCGTCAGGCAGAGAACTTGCTTATGTCCGCCCGAAAATGACAATTAACCGTTTTGGTTCGGAAAGTATCTGCTATCAGGGAATCGGAACAAATAAAAAATGGACTTGGATTGAATCTTATGGAGCGAAGTTATGCGAGAATATCGTTCAGGCGGTGGCAAGAGATATCCTTGCCGAGGCTTTACTCAGATTAGAAAATGTCGGTTTTACGATTGTATGCCATGTTCATGACGAGGCAGTGTTGGAAGTACCAATCGGTGAATCCAGTGTTGAGGAAGTGAATAAAATTATGGCAGTCTGCCCGGATTGGGCAGCGGGTTTACCACTCAAAGCGGACGGGTTTGAGAGTGCTTTTTATAAAAAAGATTGACGGAGGCTAATGGAAATGAAGCTATTTATTTCAATAGGAAATTCCCGGATGGATAAGAGATGGAATGGATCGGAGATGGAGTATAAGGAATTTATAAAAAGAATTTCCCAAACAAAGTATACAGCCGAAACATCAGCACAATATCGGAAACTGCCAAAATCACAGCAGGATAATATTAAGGATGTGGGCGGCTTCATTTTGGGAAAGCTGAAGGGCGGTTGCCGGAAAAAGGACTGTGTGGTTTCCCGTTCGGCAGTTACTCTTGATATGGATTATGGAACAGAAGGGATTATTGATGAGATAGAAATGTTTCATGATATGAAAATGGCGGTTTACTCAACACATAAGCATACGGCGGAACAGCCAAGGCTGCGGCTGATTATTTTTCTGACCAGAGAAATAACTCCCGATGAATATGGTGCTGTCAGCCGAATGCTTGCCAGAGAAATTGGCATTGAATTATTTGATGATTCTACCTATGAGCCATCCAGACTTATGTATTGGCCGAGTACGTCTTCTGACGGGGAGTTTATTTTTCGGGAAATTGATGGGACACTCGTTGATCCGGATCAGGTTCTTGCTCAATATAAAGATTGGAAGGACGTTTCCTTATGGCCAGTAAGTGAACGGCAGAATGCCATTGTCAAGCGGGAGGTTAAGAAACTGGCTAATCCCTTATCCAAAGAGGGTTTGATTGGTGCATTCAACAAAGCTTATAGTATTGAAGAGGCAATCAGCACCTTTATTTCTGATGTGTATCAGCCATCAGTTATGCCAGGACGTTATGATTATGTTCCGGCGGATTCTTCAGCCGGAGTGGTAATATATGAGGGATTATTTGTTTACAGTCATCATGCCACTGATCCATGTTGTGGGAAGTTAATGAATGCTTTTGATATGGTCAGGCTTCATAAATTTGGTGATCTGGATGCAAAGGCAGAAGAAGGAGCAGACATCGGGAAGCTGCCGTCCTTTAAAGCAATGCAGGATTTTGCTTCTAAAGATAATTTAGTAAAGGCAGTGCTGGCTAAAGAAAGACAGACGGAAGCCGCCACAGAATTTGCCGAAGAGGAATGGCAGAGTCAATTGGAGCTTGACCGGCAGGGAAAGGTAAAAGATACGTTAACCAATATTGCGGCGATTATTAAGTATGATGAGAATCTGCAGAGTATTGTATATAACGAATTTAAGGACACGATTGATGTTGTGGGTAAACTGCCATGGAAGCAGGTTAAACCTGGGTGGAATGATTCGGACGTTGCAAACGCAAAGGTATATTTTGAAAGGGTTTATGGGATCTGGTCACCGGCCAAATTTAAAGATGCCCTGCTGGCGGTTATTTCTGCCGATCGGCTTTATCATCCGATTAAGGAATATTTTAATTCCCTTTCCTGGGATGGGAAAAACCGCATTGATTCCTTGCTTATTGATTATTTTGGTGCGGAAGATACTGCTTATGTAAAAGCAGTTATCCGTAAGACATTGTGTGCTGCGGTAGCAAGGATTTTTGAACCGGGAATCAAGTTTGACTCGATTCTCGTATTGAATGGTCCGCAGGGAATGGGTAAATCTACTTTCTTTTCTATTTTAGGCCGGGAGTGGTTTTCTGATAGTCTATCCATTGCGGATATGCGGGATAAGACTGCTGCCGAGAAACTGCAGGGATATTGGATTTTGGAAATCAGTGAAATGAATGGGATTAAAAAAACAGATGTGGAGACGGTGAAATCTTTTGTCACGAGGCAGGACGATAAATTCCGTCAGTCTTATGGAATTAATGTAGAGTCTCATCCAAGAAGCTGTATTATTGTCGGCAGCACAAATTCAGAATCGGGTTTTTTGCGGGATGTGACGGGCAACCGCAGATTCTGGCCGGTGCATACGCCGGGTACAGGGAAATATCATCCTTGGGAAGTAAAAGATGCTGATCAGATTTGGGCGGAGGCAATCCACCTCTATCGTTCAGGGGAGGAGTTGTTCCTCAAAGGGATGGAGGCACAGGAAGCTTATAAGATGCAGCAGGATGCTATGGAATCCGATGACCGGGAAGGGATTGTTGCCGAATATCTCGACCGGTTGCTTCCTGATAAGTGGAGCGAAATGGATATTTATCAGCGGCGTTCCTTTCTTGGCAGCGGCGAGTTTGAAACGACAGAATTTACAGGTACGCAGAAAAGAGAACGTGTCTGTGTTATGGAGATATGGTGTGAATGTTTTGGTAAGGAACGGCAGAATTTAAAAAAGGCGGATTCCTATGAGATAGAAGGAATTCTAAATAAAATCGGCGGCTGGCTGCGGTATCGGGGCAGTTCCTCCGGTAAAAGCCGGATACCGCTTTATGGAGTCCAGAAAACCTTTGAGCGGATTTAAGAAGAAACTGGAGAAACAGAAATTTTGTTTCTTATGTTGCTTAATCGTTAGTTGGGAACGGTGGCAGGAAACATCGTTGACACCAAGCAAAATAAGAGTTTGCGGGCAGTTGTTTCCCAGTTTCCCATTTTTCCTTAATGAGTATGTAAAATCAAATAAAAAGAATAGAACTTTTGCATAGACACGCATAAGGGATAAAATCGCTTGGGAAACAGATTCAGAAATGAGGGTACAATTTTGCGGGAAAAAGTAATCGAAAGCAGTTTGAGAATTGAGGCAAAGAAACGAGGCGGTATGGCTTTGAAATTCATATCCCCAGGAATGAATGGAGTGCCGGATCGATTAGTATTGATGCCAAATGGTCGGTCGGCTTTTGTAGAATTAAAATCATCAGGGGAAAAGCCAGATGCGGTACAGAAAAAGAGAATGAAGCAATTATCCGAATTGGGTTTTGCAGTGTATATAATCGACAGTGTAGAAAAGATTGGAGTGATACTGGATGAAATACAAAGCACATAAATATCAGGAATATGCAATGGAGTTTATACTGGAACATCCGGTCAGTTGTTTGATTTTGGATTGCGGGCTTGGAAAAACAGTGATTACTTTAACCGCAATTTGGAAGCTGCTGTTTGACTGTTTTACAGTGGGGCGTGTTCTGGTGATTGCACCAAAGCGGCCGGCAGAAAATACATGGCCAGCGGAAATAAAAAAGTGGGATCATCTGACCGGGCTGACCTATTCGTTGGTCATGGGCAGTGATCAGCAACGGAGAGAAGCTCTGGCAGAGAAAGCGGATATTTATATTATCAACAGAGAAAATGTGGTTTGGCTTGTAGAAAATCATTCTTTCCGGTTCGATATGATTATCATTGATGAACTGTCCAGTTTTAAGTCACCAAAATCACAACGATTTAAAGCATTAAAAAAATTCAGACCATCAGCGAATAGAGTAGTGGGGTTGACCGGAACGCCGGGAAATTTAATGGATTTATGGGCAGAGATCGGAATCCTTGATATGGGACAGAGGCTTGGACGGTTTATCGGCGGATATCGGGAGCAGTTTTTTCTTCCTGATAAGCGGAACAGGGAGATGATTTATTCTTATAAACCAAGACCGGGTGCGGATGAGAAGATTTATGAATTGATAGCGGACATTGCTATTTCGATGAAAGCGGTGGATTATCTTGCCATGCCGGAGTGTATTTATAATCGTATTTCTGTTGTTATGTCTGAGCGGGAGAAGGAGTTTTATGACAGGATGGAAAATGAAATGTTGCTGCAGTTTGGGGAGGGAAATGATATAGATGCGGTTAATGCGGCGGCTTTGACCAATAAATTGCAGCAGATGGCGAACGGAGCGGTTTATAATGAATCAGGAACAGTACAGCGGATTCATAGCCGGAAGCTGGATGGGTTGGAGGATTTAATTGAGGCGGCAAATGGAAAACCATTATTAATTGCCTATTGGTTTAAACATGATTGTGACTGTATTAAGGAGCGTTTTTCATTCCGAGTAATTGATACGGGACAGGATATTGAGGATTGGAATGCCGGAAGAATTCCGGTGGCGTTAATTCATCCGGCATCAGCAGGACATGGACTGAATCTTCAGGAAGGTGGTTCCACAATTGTCTGGTATTCTGGAATATGGTCATTGGAACTTTACCAGCAACTTAATGCCAGGTTGTGGAGGCAGGGACAGAAAAACACGGTGGTCATATATCATTTGGTGACTGAGGGGACAGTGGATGAAGATATTCTGACAGCAATTGAGCAGAAGGATAATATTCAGGAAGCGATGATCAAAGCAGTAAAAGCAAGGATTGGAGGAACCGACCGTGACAGCAGAGCAGATGTTTCAGGACTATAAGATATTAAAGCGTGAAATTTCTACCTTGGAGTTCCAGATTGGACAGTTCCAGGGGATCAGTGAAGATGACATGATCCTTGCCATAAGTTTTAAAAGACCGGTTGGTGAGGAGCGGGTTCAGAAGAATAGTCATTCTGATAAAACGGCAGCGGCGGCAATCAATTACAGGAAGGCAATGGATCGGGAGAATGAAGAATGGCTTCACAGCCTGATCAGCCGATACCGGTATGTGAAAGAAGAAATAGAATTTTTTGAGTACAGTATATCTGAACTGAATAGCGTTCTTTCAGGAGTCATCATGGATCTACTGGATGGTGAACTGACTTGGGATAATATCGCCATGCATTATCATGTCAGCAGGACGATGGTGGCAAAATATAAAAAAGCGGCATTCAAAGAACTGAATGTCAGATATGAGATCAGGGATCGGCAGACAAAATCTTATATTTTAAATTAAGCAGGGAAGAGAAGCAGGTTGATAAATGGTTAATAGCAGTTGGCATGGAGGCTGGCTGCTTTTTTATGTGCTGTAATGTCATCCACTATGGATTTTGCTATATCTTACCCCCTTTTGTTATTTGGGTTTGCAAATGGTGTACGGTTGGTGTACTGACAAAGTATTTTCATGGTGTTACGATTAGGATGGAAAATTGAATCAAGGGTTTGTTGCAGGAAGTGTTTCTGTAATTCATACAATAAAGGAGCTGATGTTTATGCCGGTAAAACCGAAGAAGCCATGTGCACATCCGATGTGCCCGCAGCTTACAGATGAGAAGTATTGTGATGAGCATAAGGAAATACATCAGGCAGACAGGGAGAGTGCCAGTCGGCGTGGGTATGACCGAAGATGGCAAAAGGCAAGGAACAGATATCTAAAATCACACCCCTTATGTGTAAAGTGTCAGGAAGCCGGGAGATTTGTGACGGCAACGGTAGTTGACCATATCGAACCACATCGTGGAGACAGAACACTTTTCTGGAATGAAGCAAACTGGCAGAGTCTTTGTAAGCAATGTCATGATAGCAAAACATTCTGTGAGGATGTGAATCCAGAATATCATTACTGACAGGGAGGGGAGGTCAAATCTCTACAGATCTTTCGACTGAAGACCGGTGCCCCCTAAGACGTGAATTTTCGCAGAATTAGGTAGGGGGGGATAGGTAGGAAGTTTGGTACTCTTGAAATTTCCCCATAGATGCAGTTATGAAGCCGATTGGCTTTTGCTGAAAAGTATACAAAAATCATTATTTTATAGACCATGAAGCAGTGTAAGTTAACTGTTTTCTGGTCTTTTTTATGTGTATAGAAGTTTGGGTAATGCACATCGGCATATTAGCAGGAGAGATTGAAATATCTTACTGCTCAATTTGCTTTGGAAAGCAGGTGAAGGAATGACGCAGGTACAGGAAAATAAGATAAAAGAATTTAGAAGCCAGGGGATGGGTTATCGTGCGATTGCTACAACAGTCGGTCTTTCCCGTGATATTGTGAGGAATTATTGTAAAGGTCACAACATGGCGGGTTATGCTCCGGCAATGAAAAAGAATATCAGGCTGATGATGGCGGAAGGGACGGCCTGTAATAATTGCGGAAGTTCTCTAACACGCCCAGCAACAGGAAGACCAAAGCGGTTTTGCTGTGAAAAATGCCGGAGGATATGGTGGAAGTCACATCCTGAAGCGGTAAAACACAGTAAGGAATCATCCTATGAGCTTATTTGCGCCAGATGTGGAAGGACATTTATCTCTTATGGGAATAAAGCCAGAAAATACTGCAGCCATGATTGCTACATTAAATATCGGTTTTGGGAGGGTGAAGATGGAATTTGTAAAAGTTAAGCTTAAGGAACTGATTCCGGCAGGATATAATCCGAGGAAAAAATTAAAGGGTAGTGTCAAGTAATCTATGAAAAAAAACGGGTCAAAAAAATAGGCCCAATGAACCTTGAAAAATGCAGATATTGATTACGATAAGCTCTCCGAGG
>QMCD01000479.1_pt1 | contig 27906 bp, 26 predicted proteins | sample 1821841 | NCBI WGS metagenome assembly QMCD01 (sample SAMN01991225, study PRJNA193472) | Termite gut metagenome, whole genome shotgun sequencing project. | isolation source: worker | host: Macrotermes natalensis | reverse complement strand
CGGCGCGAAATGCTCAATCGGCGATCAGCTTCATCCGCGCGGCGCTATGAACCCGGACACCTATGCGCTTATTGGCGCGGCATACGCCGAAGTTGAGGGGAAGGAACCTTATTGTGAGGACGCGGAGCTGTTATACGACGTCGGCATACTTGGGCAGGAGGCGGTGAGCGGCGGCGCTTCAGACAGGGATATGAGCCTTCATGGCGACATAGGCGCAAACCGGATCATGCTTGAAGGTGGGTATCTCTACAGGTTTATCGACCTCGAAGCCGATTTCTCCGCATACAAGCTCATTATCCTGCCGGACACCATACGTTTATCGGTAGAATCGGCAGGTCGTTTGCGCGATTATCTTGCGGCGGGCGGCAAACTACTCGCCACGGGGAAAAGCGGCATGGCAAAAGACATGGATAAGTTTTTACTGCCGCTTGGCGCAAAAGCCGCCGGTCAGGCCGAATCGATTCCGAGCTACCTTATGCCGGGCTTTGCGCTTACAACGGGCAACAGCCCGCATGTAATGTACGAGCCATGCGATATAATCGAGCCCGCTGGCGGCAAGGTTTTCGCGCGCTGCGCCGATTCATACTTCAACCGCGATACCTACCGCTTCTGTTCTCATTTGCATACCCCGAATAAGCCGGGGAACGGGAGGCCGGCGGCTTGCTTTACATCAAACGCTGCGTACATAGGCTGGCAGGTATTTACCGATTACGCTAAAAAAGGTTCGCTGCATTGTAAGGAGCTTGTCATTTACGCGGTTGATTCTTTGCTTGCGGGCAGCAAAACCGCGACCGCCTCACTGCCTGATCGCGGCGTGTTTACAGTCACTCGTCAGGCTTCAAAGAACCGCTATGTCATGCATCTGCTCTTTGCCCACACAACCTTGCGGGGCGCTTTCCGCTACACCGGCCAGGAAAAGCTTGTTGAGGTCATCGAGGATATTGTGCCGCTATACGATACCCGGATACAACTGCGTACAGATAAGTATGTCCGAAGAGTTTACCTCGCTCCGCAAATAGAGGAGCTTGGCTTTGCCGTGAAGGACGGGCTGTGTACGTTCACCGTGCCGAGATGGAAATGCCATCAAATGATTGTTGTGGAATTGTAGCGGCTAATCGGAACGTTCCGATTCGATTAACAAGCGGTGTATATGTATATGCACAAGGCATATACGCATACGCCGTTCGCCCGTTTTCCCTTCGGAAAACGGCTCCGTCCGCTTGTTGGGGGAACGTGCCGGATATCGACAGCTACACCGGCCTAATGCACACCCTTTCCTCGATATAATCAATCACGTTGTTCATGGCGCTTACAAATAACTTCATTTGTTCATTCCCATAAAAGTCTGAAGCTGTTTCGGTGGTAGTCAATCAACCCGTCGCGTTTCATCGCGGACAGTTCCCGAGACAGCGCGCTACGCTCTACATTGAGGTATTCGGCCATGTTGTTCCGATTAAGCGGAATATCGAAAACCCGGCGCCGCCGCTCCTGCGATGCTTGCCGTAAATAAAGCATGATCTTTTCCCGGACGGTGGGCATGATAAGACAGCTTATCCGCTCGTGTAATACAAGCCCTTTATCAGCGATAGCGGCTATGTAATTGCGGAGCAAGACCTCATGCTTTGGACAGGCCCTTTCACAGCGGGCAATCAGCTTATCAAACGGAATCAGCAGCACAGCTGCATCGTCCACGGCCTGGACGAACACCGAGCTTTCGCGCTCTTGCCGCGCCGCCAACAGAACGCCGATCACGCTGCCTTTCTCCAACAGGGTTACGATAAACATCTTACCCGAAGCGTCCCATTTGACAGAGCGCCCATGTCCGGACAAGATGACGCCGAAGTCAGTAACGTGATTCCTTCCTCAACAATAAACTCGTCTTTGGCGTATTCAGCTCGCCTTGCGGATAGACAGCCGAGCAATCCGGCAAGCGCATCCGGCTCTATGCCGGAAAACAGTTCCATCCGAGCTAAAACTTCGTAATCGATCATGCCTCGTCCTCATCGGCTGAATTGTTGCCAGCGCAACAAATGGTTCAAGGCCAGAATACTATAATTAGAGTATTAGGACAAGGATAGGATGATAGTTTTGAACAGAAAAGGCAAGGGGCGGCAACAATTATGAATAGCGTATTTACGTTTTTCCTATATGGCGTGGCGGTAATTCTTCTCGGCGCATCGTTCAAAAAAGACAGAAATAAAACCGTCTTATCACTCAAAAAGGCGTGGAAGATGTTTGTAAACGTGCTGCCGCAGTTTGCGGCAATATTGCTCCTTGTGGGGCTGCTTCTCGCGAGAGTGACGCCGGAAACCATCCAGCGTGTAATCGGCGCGAAAAGCGGCATTGCGGGGATGCTGATCGCGTCTTTATTGGGCGCGGTCACGCTGGTTCCTGTGCTGGTCGCGTTTCCGGTCGCCGCCGAGCTGCTGAAAAACGGCGCGGGGGTCGCGCAGATAGCCGTATTCATCTCCACGCTTACTATGGTGGGCTTCGTCACCTTGCCGATGGAGATAAAATATCTCGAAAAAAAGGCCGCTATACTTCGGAACGTGCTTTCGTATCTGTTCGCGTTCGCCGCGGCCATCATCGTTGGAGCGATTATGGAATGATAAAAATCATAAAAAAGTATTGGTTCCTTGCGGCGGTTGTTGCCGTCAATCTGGCTTTGCTCATAATTGATCCGAAGACAGAAACAGTTACCTTGCGCTTTGCGGGCAGGAATGTCATCAACTTCCTGTTCATGCTCACGCCGGTGTTTATCTGCGTCGGTCTCATGGACGTCTGGATTTCCCGTGAATCTATGATTAAGTTTATGGGTGTGCATTCCGGCGTCAAGGGCGCTGTTGTCGCCTTGCTGCTGGGCGTGGTGACGGCTGTTCCGCTGTACGCGCTGTTGCCAGTCGCCGGTGTGCTGTTAAAAAAGGGCAGCCGCATTTCAAACGTACTGCTGTTCCTGTGCGCCAGCGCGAGTATCCGCATCCCCTTGCTGCTATTTGAGATTTCCTCTTTGGGATTTTTATTCACGTTTGCTCGGTTCGGGCTGAATATAATGATTGTAATTGCAATCGCTGTTATTATTGACAAGTTGCTCTCAGAGGACGATAAAAGGGCGATTTATGATAACGCGGAGAGGTTAATATGAATTATATTATTGCAAATGCCGCGATTATGGAAGCAACCGTTCGCCGCCCTTGACATCAGCCCCCGCCGGCTTTAAACTTTAAACGCAATCCGCGAATGCGTATGAATAATAGCTTAAGAGGAGGCCGCGGCATGCCAAAACCACCCTTTTGTACCTGTGCGGATCATAATTGCCCGCTAAATCCCGTGAATCACGACCGTGGCTGCGACTTTTGCATAGCAAAATGCCTAAAAAAAGGTGAAATCCCCAGCTGTTTCTTTCATAAAGTATCCGATGATTTGGAGGGACATACGGATTGGACGTATGCCGGATTCGCAAAGCTGGTAGGAGAAGCATCGGCGCGCAGCACGCGTAAATAGCGCGGAAATCAACAGAAAAGATAGCCGATAACAGGCCCGGCGAAGATAGCGGCGTATATCAGAGAAATCCATGGCTGATAGTCTATATAAAACTCCTTATATGTCAAGCTCCAGGGATGCTTTATGATAACCCAGCCAAGTAGATCGAATACGATACAAATCAGAACCCAAATACAGCCCGTTAGCAGCGCTTCCCCAATGGAGGGATTCGGAAGCCCGGCTATATACAGATATCCGAACAAGGAAAACAAAATTATGTTGTATAGCGGATGCCATGGCTTAGTCTTTTCGTAGCCCTCGCCCATCCCGTTTTTGTCCATCGGCTTCATGTGCAGCACATAAATGTTAAAAACGGTGTGCAATATACCTACGAGCGTTACAAGGAAATAGCATATCCAAAACCACAACATTGACATTCCTAAATCTTGCATCTCTTTACGACCTCATTTCAAAAATAGTAATCTTTGGGCGTTTTGCCTCGATGCGCTTTTTATTGCGGAAGCGAACGGCAAGGCGTCGACATATTATATACAACCGACCATTGCGACCTATCTTCGCCCTCGCGGCTGACGCCGATTTCCGCCAGCAATGCAAGCGCCTCGTCTTCGTTCATAACTCCGCCGTTGTCGTCTATCGCCGCCTGAACAGCTTCGTATCGCCGGAATTCATCTAAGTCTTCTCCGATGTTTAAGCCGTTATAGGCGATAAAATTGCTACTTTGGTTTCGTCGAACGGCGGCTCCACCTGCGGTACGGAGAGGAACGCTGCTATAATTTAAATTTGCGTGCCATGCTATTTATAAATAATATACGAATTTTTGTAGAAAATCCAGTTGATATAGATATTAATGCTCGTTTATATTGTCGAAACTGTAATAATTCTAAAAGGATATAGCAACATATTTGTCGAATATTATCGAAGAGGATTATAAATAGACTGCATAAAGAAGGAATTAGCGATGCCGACGTTTCTAGGAATACCGATCATAGCGTGGATTCAAATAGCAATTGGCGCTGCGGTTGTACTTTTTGTACTAATCAAGTATCATGCAAGACCAAAAAAGAAGAGAAACGGCGAATTTATTATCCGGGACGTGCACGTCGTTGTTGGAGACGGAACCGAGCAATTTCATCAGAATGTGTACATACAAGGCGGAGTTATTCAGGAAATAACAGCAGCTAAAATAGATAAAAAATCGGCACGGATGATCGACGGAAGCGGAAAGACGCTGATGCCGGGGCTGATTGACTCTCACGTCCACATCCAAGGGCTGGAAAACCGTTGCGACGAGGACAGCGACAAATTTCTGCACGGTACGATTCCGGAGATTTTCAAAGAAAAAATCTTCCCTTTCGGTATTACTACGGTAAAAGACCTTTGCGCGCCAAGACGCTTTATCTACAAGCTTCGCGACGAGCTTCGCAAAGGGAAAATCGTCGGGCCGGAGCTTCTCGTCGTCGGGCCTAACTTTACCGCGCCCGGCGGACATCCCGCGAGTACTCTCGGAGGAAATAATCCTTGGATGCGCAAAGAACTGGCGATAGAAGTAACAACGCCGGAGCAGGTACATGTAGGGATTGCGGAGCTGAAGGAGGCCGGAGTCGACTTCCTGAAGCTTACGTACCAAGGCGGCGATTACTTTTATTTCGGCGAAAAGCTTCAAATTAATAAGCTGGATAGGGAGCTGATGCAAAGGATCATCCGGGAAGGAAAAGAACGGGGGCTGCATACTACCGCGCATGTTTACTACAAAGAGGACGTCAGGGAGCTTCTTAAATCGGGCATATACGGTATAGAACACGGAATTCTCGACGAGCCAATCTCTCCTGACGACGATATCGTGAAGCTTTGGAAGGAAAGCGGCGCGCGCTTTGTCCCGACGGTAAACGCGATGACATACGAAAAGGATCAGGCGCGCCTCGCTCATAGCCTTCATAACCTTAAGGTGCTGCATGACGCCGGAATTCCTATTGCAATGGGAACGGATACAATGTTCGAGGCGATGGGCGGCGATGCGGCGCATAAAGAGCTTGCATACTATGTTGAAGCGGGCCTGACGCCCATGCAGGCGATAGTTCTCGCAACAAAAAACAGTGCGGAGCACCTTGGCGTCGGCAATAGGAAGGGCGTTGTTCGCTCCGGTATGGAAGCGGATATGATCCTCTTGGACGAAAACCCTGTAGAAGATATTGCGAATATACAATTCATAGATAAAGTATTCCTGAAAGGAAAGCTGGTATATTCCCAGAACGTTATTCAGTCATACGACATTCCGGCGTATGAATATACTGCCGGAACATCCACGCTGGAATATGAAAAGACGGACGGCAAGGAAGAACGAAGGATAATCATTTCGGACTATAGCGATAAGAGCGAGATCGTTCAAGTAGTATGCCGCGACCGAACGGAGTGGTCAAAAGAGATACACACCGTAAGTTCAAGCCTGTCCAACACAAAATGGCGTTATAGCAGGCCGTCTGATAATACGGAGCTAGCGGCTGAAAAGCACGAAGGCTTTATACATCTTAGAGGAACTTTCAAAGGAAAGGCGCAGGACAAGAAGCTCAAAATCGGCGACGGGCTCTGGTATCAGATGATGGATATGGCGATGCCCGCGTTCATCAGTTCCGCCCAGGACGAGATCGTCTTCTACTCTATCGGTACGGGCGACAATCGCGGGGCGATGGGGCTCGGTGAATTTGCCGCAAAGAAAGAAGGCGAAGAAACCGTTTCCGTGAACGGAATTGCTTATGACTGCGTAAAAATTAGCTTCGTATTAACTATGTTTTCGTGGGCGTGGAAAGGTCTGTACTGGTACGATAAAAAAACAGGCCAGATGGTTCAGAGCGGTGAAAAGGGTAGGGGAACGCCGGAGAAAATTATGTATCGGTTCAAAGAGATAGAATAGAACCGTATTTAATATAATTACGGAACTAAATACGAGAGAAATTTAGGGTATACCAAACATGCCTGCAAAATGACCAACCGTGCTCGTCTTATGCTTTTTCGAGAAAATTCGTGCTAATGTATTTGTAAATGAATATGGAATTTTACTGCCTTGTTATGATATTAAAGACAAGGACTGCTAAAGACTTGATCGGGGGTTACAAGATGACAAGCAAAAATACAAACCAAAATGCCGTCCCAAAAATCCGGCGATACGCCTTGCGGGTTCTTCTGACCATCTTGGCGTTACTAATAGTTGTTTGCGCAGCGTTCCTCGTGTACAGAGAATTCCGCAAGAGCGCCGCCAATACGAGAAGCGCGGAGATAGTCGCTCAAGGCGGTATTAGCGAAATGCGCGAAATCGAATTGAACGGAACACGACAGTATGTCTTTATTGAAACACAGGACATTAACAATCCTGTCATGCTGTTTCTGCACGGCGGTCCGGGATTAGCGATACCATTCGGCGCAAGCTCAAGAGGGCTTTACCCCAATATCACCGAGCATATTACAGCAGTTTATCTGGATCAGCGAGGCGCGGGAAAGTCGTATCGATATACGGACGTGCCAAACTTAACAATAAGACAATTTGTGGACGACATTTTAGAGCTATCAGAATCGCTTAGAAAAGAGTTTGGGCAGGATAAGATATATATAGCCGCCGTTTCATTCAGCACGATTCCGGCATTACGCGCGGTCGCCGAGAGGCCGGATTTATTCCGGGGATATTTTGCTCAGGCGCAGGTTACAAACGTCGTTAAACAGGAACAAAACGACTATGAGAGAATATTGGAGCAAGCCTCCGAAAAAGATAAAGAGACGCTTATGGCTATGGGCCCGCCCCCGTACGCGGGCATAGATACGCCGGAATACAAGACTTTTTCAAGCTTATCCGATAAGACGATATCCGATAAAATGGTGCAGCCGAATTTGCTCGGTATAGCGGACGGCGCTCTGTTCTCTCCCGATTACTCTTTAGGAGACATATTCGATACCATGCTTAACGCGCAGTCCGCGAACTTTTCGGAATCCGGGCTTGTCAACGAGATGTACGGCGTGGATTTACATACGGAAATCCCTAAAATCGACGTGCCGATATACATCTTCAGCGGTCTTTATGATACGGCTGCGCCGCTTGCCGTATCGCAGGAATATATTAATGCGCTCTCCGCGCCGCACAAAGAATTAATCGTTATGGAACAGTCGGGACATATACTGTGCCGCGACGACTATGAGAAAATGGAAAGCGCTATATTAGAAAGAGTCGCCCCTTGAAAGCGGCTCTTCTCGCAGCTTATATCCTAACATCCAAATGACCTTCGCCGCCGGCGTTCAATAGGGCGTCGGCGGCTTCTTGATCCGCCGTCTTTTTGGTTGCTTCCATTTCCTTTTTCGCCCGTTCCTCGATGGATTTCATGATTCGCTCCAGCCAGCTGTCTTTGTCGTCCTTTGGCAGCTTCGCGACGGCCGGATTTTGGGGCGAGCCTCCGGATTCGGAGATGCTCATCATGCCGACCTCGCCGTCGCTCATAATGAAATATTCCTGATAAACGCGCCGGCCGTTGCCCGGATAGCGAAGATTATACGCGTTTCTCCAACTGCCTTGGATTTCGTTCAGTACATCCTCATATTTTGCGCGCGCTTCCGGGTCTTCGCTCATTTCCTTCAGGATATTCGGCGCGATAGATACGTTATTCAGCCCCGACGAGAATGTAGCGCCGCGTCCGGAGCCGCCGACGCCGATATTTAAGTCGCTGAATTGCTTTTTCAACTCTTGCAGGAGATTCCCCGTTTTTTTAGCCTTGCTTTCCTCCGCGCCCGCCGCTGCTTTGGCGTATGAAGTATCCGCTGCGTGAATATCGCCAACCATTGTTCCCATTCGCGACAACACCTTTCTTTTATCTGTTTCATACGATTACGCTTGTAATCAGAATGTATATCGGATTTCTGTTTCCGAACTTTAGCGGTTAGCGAACAAATTGATTACAAATGTTTTAGATTCGTATATCAACACACTATATTTGCAAACAATACCATATCTTATTATTTTATTGTCACACCGATCTTTTAGAGCTTTCCACTTGAAAAATATTTAAATATAATATATCCTATATATTATATAAATAATGCCGTTATTAAGATAAAAATATAAAAGGTGATGGAATATTGATAGTGCTTATTTCTGGTTGCGGGTATACGGGCAAGACGTTGCTGTCGCAGAAGCTGCTTGAAAAGCTATCGTACCCATATTTGTCCGTCGATCACCTGAAAATGGGCCTGGTTCGAGCGAGACAAACAAATCTCACGCCGGAAAGCGATAACGCAAAGCTAACGGCCTATCTTTGGCCGGTTGTTAGAGAAGTCATTAATACTAATATCGAAAACGGCCAGAATTTGATCGTCGAGGGATGTTATATACCGTTCGATTATAAAGATTCATTTTCCGCCGATAACCTTCGCGAAATAAACTACGTATGCTTGATATTCAGCGAGCGGTACTTAGATGGGCGCTGCGGCGATATTGTTAAATACCAGCGTGCTATAGAAAAGCGCCGCTGTGACTACGATATTCCGATCGCGAAGCTCAAAGAGGCGCATAAATACAATTTAGAAATGTGTTTGCGTTATGGGCTTGATTATATCCTGATTGATGAAAAGTACGATATAAACCGATACATCCAAATAATTACCGAAAAGATAGAAAACAAGCTATGGAAAAGATATGCGTAATAGGCTAACCCCTCCACAGCTATACGGTGATAAAAGACATTAAAGTTCGGATGAGGTGAATCAAAAATGGATATCATTTCAAATATACTGTCCGTACTTACGGGGTTTGTTTCGTTTGGTTTTGCAATATATATACTATCTAAATTTCTCTATAGAAAAAATAGCTGGCGTCCCGTTTTGATAGGCGTTATAATAATCGCCGCCACTATGGCATTGTTTCTAATAAACATCTTGCGGATACCATGGGTAAATTCCTTGTCGGTTATCGCAATATATATTGTGATTATCCATATTTTGTTCAAAGGGAATTTTGCTTTGAAGTTCGGTTTTTCCATCATCATAACAACAATAAACGTGCTCAGTGAAGAAGTAGTTCTCTTTATTACAATGCTTATCAGCCGGCTTGGGTGGGAAGAGTTAACCGGAGATCCGCTGTATTCAAGCGTTTCGGGGATTTTGACCCTACTCATTTTTATTGTAATAGGGCGATCGCTCGCGCGTGTTTTTCTGCGTAAATACTCGGCGCTCAAATTAAGTGATATGTTTTTGATCGCGTTTCAAATTATGGCGATGGTCGCAGAGACTTTTATGTTGAAATCTCTCGACACAATTCAAATGTCTTTCAGCGACGTTATTTTCTATTCACTTTTACAGATTGCGATACTGACGTCCTCCGTACTGATATTTTTTATCTTCGAGCGCGCCATGCGCAGACAGGAGCTTGAAAAACAGATTGAGATTTATAGATACCAGTTTGAGCAGATAAAAACCTCGCAGGCGGCTATCGGCAAAATGCAGCACGATTTTGAAAAGCACCTGCTGGCGTTGAAACTGGATTTAGATAACTACATGCCATCCGAGGCAGGCAAGAAAATTGACAAGCTGATCGGCAGCTTGCATATGGCGGAAAACGTAGCGGACAGCGGCGACGCGGACGTCGACGCAATCTTGAATTACAAGGCGAAGCAGGCGGCGGAGTTCGGTATACGAGTAGCTTGCGAGCTGCGCCTGCCTTATACTTTGCACATGAACACCACCGATCTTTCCGTCATATTGGGCAATGCCATCGATAACGCCATAGAAGCGTGCAAGCTGGTGGAACCGCCGGAGCGTATTATAAGCATTGCTATTAGCTACGAAAAGCCAAACCTGCGCCTGACGTTTATAAACCCGTTCGACGGCGAGCTCAAGCAGAACGCCGACGGCGAATTTGCAACCACGAAGCAAGGCGATCTTCACGGGATCGGGCTGAAAAGCATTAAAGATACCGTGGAAAAGTACGATGGTATTATGGATATGGCGGCGGAAAACGGGCGTTTTGTGCTGAAAATCATGCTGTTTAATCTGATATGCCAATAGAATAGCAATGGGAATAAAATGTATGATGAAAAGAACGCGGGCGAGGTATTATGCACGCCCGCGTCCATGCGCGGCAGTCTTAGCGCTTAAGCTGCAAGTCGAATTCCGGCATATAAGCGAGCTCTTCCTCGGTATGCTTTCGAAGCGTATTGATTACCTCGCCGTTGTTCCATTTGCGGTCGCCGACTTCATCCGCAGTGCCCATAACGGTGATATTTAATTGCCTGCGGCGCGCGCGGACGTGATCCCAATCTACGAAATAGATATGCGCGAACTCGCCGCCGTCCAGCACTCCGTCTTTGATGGTCATTGTTTCGCTGCGGCCAAAAAAGACGCTTCTAAGATGCCCGTCGGTATTCATGCTGGTATAGTTGCCGGGTTCGCCCACGTAGCGGCCGAATTGCGCGTGAACCGGCCCGGGATGGCGATACTGATGCTCCTCCGCGAAATCGGGGATCAGCTTGCGCATAATATCCAGCAGATCGTGCTGTATGTATTCTAAATCAAAGGAATCCAAATCGTGCGACGCTTCCTGTATCATCACCGAGCAGGTCGTATGATGCGAAGCGATACAGCATGTGCCGTTCTTGACGCCCGACGCTGCTACGATCTCCAGCACCTCTTTGCTTACGTCGTGGAATGTGGGAATCCAGCCCCTCGATTGCAGCTCCAGTTCTTTTTGAAACACCTTGAACTCCATAATAGCGCCTCCTGATAAATTATTTATGATTCTCGTTCCAAGCGCGCCGCAGCGCGCCGAGCATTTCGTCTACCATCGCTTCTTTATCGGCGGCTTTCATAATACCGCTTGTCGTCCCCGTCGCCTCCGCGCCCGCGCGAATGATGTTGTATACGTCTTTTCCATTGCTGATCCCCGTGCCTTGCAGCACTTGAATTTCAGGATGTCTCAACATCTTTCGGGCACCTCTCAACGACAACAGGATAACACATGCATTTCGATATGTCTACATTAATTTATATTTATCTTATGTATTGAATTCGTTTTGGCGTTGATTATATTCCGGAATCATGTTACAATCGAAAAATACAGTTGACGGGGGAGGGGCTCGGGTTTGAAGAAAGAAGCGTTAGAACTTGCTAGAAATTCATTTTTTATCGAAGCGAAAGCTATTCAAGACAGCGTCCAAGGCATGGATTGGGAGGCGTTCGCTAAAGCTGTTGAGATACTCGCGAAAGCGGAGCGCATTGCCGTTAGCGGCTGCGGCCATTCGGGTATCGCGTGCCGGCACTTCGCCCATTCGATGTGCTGTATCGAGCGTCCGGCAAGGTTCCTTTCTCCATCCGAGGCGGTACATGGCGCTACCGGCTTTTTGCAGGAGGGCGACGTTTTGGTGGCGGCTTCGCGCGGCGGAAAAACGGCCGAGTTGCTGCCGATCATCGAAATTGCAAAGAAGAAGAGCGCCTGTGTCCTGTCCATAACCGAAAACGCGAGCTCGCCAATGGCGCAAATGAGCGACGTTACGCTGCCCATGCGGGTATATCGCGAAACGGATAAGTACGACATGCAGGGAACAAGCAGCTTTGTCACACTTGCCGCCATATTTGACGCGCTGCAGGTTGCCGTTATGGAAGAAACGGGATTTATCGGCGAACAATTCGCCTTGATCCATCCCGGAGGCGCGGTCGGCGAGCGTTTAAACGGAGAGGAATAATATGGCGCCCATAAAGAATCGCGATACGGCCCGGCGAAGAAATGACATCATGGAATTGCTGAAAAAAGAAGACAGAGTGAAGGTGTCCGATCTCGTTGATGTTTTTGGCATATCAGATGTTTCGATTCGCAACGATTTGTCGGAGATGGAGCAGATGGGGCTTTTGCGCCGGGTTCATGGAGGCGCGGTGAGCACTAAAAAATCGTACTACGATATGTCCTTGAACGACCGCATGAATATTAATAAAGCGGAAAAGGTTCGCATCGCGCAAGCTTGCGCGGCCTTAATCAAAGACGGCGACACGCTGATGATCGATTCGGGAACGACAACGCGCTATCTCGCAAAAGAACTTGCGGAACGCAGCAACTTAACGGTTGTAACTAACGCACTGCTGATCGCTCAGGAGTTCGCGTACAATAATTCCGTCAACGTTATTTTGCTAGGCGGACAGTTGGACTTGCAATATCAGTTTTCATACGGAAACGATACCATAGCGCAGATACAAAAATACCGTGTTGAGAAGATGGTTGTTGCGACCGACGGGATTAGCGCCAGTCATGGCCTGACGACTTATCATCATCAGGAGGCCGATGTATCAAGACGCATGCTTGAAAGGGTGAATCGGGTATTGGTGGTTGCGGATCATTCTAAAATCGGAAAAGAAGGCTTTGCCTATATCTCGCCGATTTCCTGCGTAAACGTTTTGGTAACGGATAAGAACGAGGCAAGCGCGTCCGAGCTGAATGCTATGCGGCTTCAGGGCGTTGAGGTGATCGAAGCATAAATGGCTGTCAAGCGAGCATTGTTTGCTGCATAAAGAACCTAATAACTTCCCGGCGGCGAAACCGCCGGGAAGTTATTATTATAATCCGGAGTTAATACCCGACCTTTTCCCAGCCTTATTTTCTCCATCCGGCGATGCCGTCCCAGGCGTATTCCAGATGGCGGGCCCCCCTTATTTATGATCGGAGACCAAAAACCAAAGCATTTCCCTTGTATTTACTAGATTTATGGTCGCGCCCGGATGCTTAGGGAAAATCTCCCTATTCACATAAGCGACAAACTGCTCCTGCGACTTTATTTCCGGCATATCGCCGGGCAATCTGAACTGCTCAACCTGATGTGCTTGCATAAACGCTTTTATTCGCTCCGCATGCGCACGATCCGTGAGCTTATCGGTCAGCAGTCTAATGTCCTCTTGAGACATCCATGGTATTTCGACTGTTTCGCCGAATATGCTCACAAAATATACGGATACGCGCCTGAGCCCTCCGTCATCGCCGGACGCCGGTGGCTGATTGTTGTTCCGAGTAAATAATCCCATGTTTTGCACCTTGCCTTTCAAATAATTATAAAAACGGCCCTCTTTACCCTTTGTACAGCATGATCTCCCGCATAAGCAGCACCCTTGCGTTCCCCGCGCGGTACGCGCCGTCGAAATACAGAAGCTTTTCGGCTTTGGAGTCGGTCAGTCGATTGCCAGCGTCTTCAAATTCGATGTTCCAGCAGCCTTGATCCGCCGTTAGCCTGTGAATCTCTCCGAAGACCCCCGCCAGCACCATCATGAAGTTATTGACGACGCACTCGGCGTTGTAGCGGTCTATAAACTCGCCGCTATACTCGTTTTCCGTTGGAATCTTTTGATTGTACAGCCATCCCGTACGAAACGACCCGCCCGATAGCTCTACTTCGAGCCATGTTACTGCCCGCTTGGCCAATGTATTGAAGAACCCCAGGGCATAGTCGAATTGCAGCATCGTTCCGAAATACTCGCCGAAGCTTTCGCCAAATTCCCCGCGAAGGAGAGCTTCGATGGAGGGGATCAAGGCTTTGTCCTCCAAGAGTTTGATCGCCGCGTCTTTTAAACCGGCCGGAAACGTTTTGCTTCTCTCTAAAACGTCGCCCAGGGTTTGCCGCGCAAGGCGTTGGAACCGGTAGGCGGCGCGCCTTTCGGCCAAGGCTTTGGCGTATGCGAAGGCATTGCCTTGGCCGGCGATTTGCAGCGAAAAATCGAGATCCTCCAACAGATACGCGCCCTTATATGAATTCAAGAGCTTTTCTATGTAGCCGTTCATATTTCCGGGCGCGACCCACTGCCACGGCTGCGCGTTCCATTTTGTTTTCCCGGGTATATGGTCGTTAATGGACACGATAATATCCGCGACGTTTAATAGCCACAAATCGAATACGGCGGTTTTCACAGCGGTTATTTTGTTGCAATACAGGCTATTAAACTTGTCTATGACGCCGCTTGCGCTTAGGATTCCGTTTTCGCCGGTACTGATGGTGCCAAAAAGATCATGCGCGCCGATGTTTTCGGCGTAATCCGCAAGCGTGCGCGAATCTGTTTTACAGCCAGGATACTGAGCGAAAATCTCCTCGAAGCGAAAGCGAACGGAGGCCTTCGGCTCGGCGAACAGCGCGCTGCCCTCGACCGCGTGCTTGCGCGAAACTATCGTCTTGCCGACGTCGTGATAATAGGCCTTGAACATGTTATTCAGCCTGCGCTGATCGGAAAAATCTTGCTCGGCGTCCGTCTCGCCTTCCGGCAAAAGCGCCTCCATATGGCCTTGAGCGTATGTGATGATATGCACCAGCGCTGCGACGACGTTACAAAAATGGTTGTAATGCCCCTCGACGCTTTTGTCCAGGAGGGTTGCCGCTTCCGCCGGATTTGCCTTTGCGGCCGTGCCGAACATCTTCGAATAATCTTCTGCAAAAGGCAGCGCCAAGGCTTTATCGCCTGCGATGTATTTCCCGGTAACATAGGATTGCTTGACTGGCGCTATGGCTTTCGTGAAGGACGCGTCGTCCTTGTGATGAAAGAGATTGAGCAGCATCTTCGTTATCCTCCTTCTCGCTACAATTATCGCATATTGCCTGTGCACTCATGATGCACATCATCGTATACTTTCCCGGCTTCTTTTATAACAGCCGCAACCTCTTCGCGCAGCGTTTTAGGCTCCAATACCTCCGCTGACGCGCCAAAACCCAAAACCCAGCGGATAAATTTTTTGTTTAGCAATACCTTGTCGTCCAAAGTAAAGCCGCTATTCCCTTCCGGGCTTAAGCGTACGTCTTTTCCAAGACTGTCGAGAACATCATTCAAAGCGGCGCTTTGGAAGCGTATGACAACTCGCGTTCGTTCGCCGCGGGAAAGCCCTACAGCCAGCCGCAGATACTCGGCCTCGTCGAACGGCTTGCCAACGCCGACGATATCGTCTACGGGCTTGCGCTTTTCTTTCATAATGCGCAGATTGCATATACGCTCTAGGCGGTAATGGGCAAAGCTGTTGCCTTCGAAGTTGCCCACAAGATAGAGCATGTCGTTTTGCCAAAGGATCTTATATGGGCTTACGAGGCAGCCAGCGCGGACGACCTCGAACTTTTTGTTAAGCGTATATTTGCGGTAATCAAACATGATCTTGCGCTTCTTTTCTATGGCGTTTTGAATGAACGCCAGCTTATCCAAGGTATCTTCGCCCGCGCCGAGCTTGACTCTACCTACTGCGCTTGGCGCCAAACCCGGCGCTTTTTTGTAGCCGCTCAGCGCGTATAGCTTGTGCGCTAGAGAGCCGGATTCGATTTCGGAGTCGAAGCGGGCCGAAAGGATAGCGTTGACGACGATTTGCAGCTCCTGCTTAGTGAGATTTTCCTTTAGGGCGACATTATGCACCCTTAGCCTTTTATCGTACGCTACGCTAAGGTTGGTTATGGCGTCGAGCAAGCATAAATCCTCGTACATCGTCCTGCGGTCATACTCTCCCAAGCCAAGCCGCTCGTCCAGACGCTTTTTCATGTCGCGCATGCTGATATGCCCTGTCGTCGCGGCGGCTGATTCCAATATGCGGTATAGCTCTAGGAGCCTAGTTCTGGGGGCGTTGAGGTCGGATGTGTGCATGTGGTTCACTTCCTAATCTTATGCAGATACAGCCCCGCTTCGGCAAAATTGTTTATAACGCTCGTGTCAAAATACTGATCTTCCTCGGATAGCTCATCCCACGCGACGATGAGGTTATGCAGGAGCTTTTTGTTATCGCGCTTGTGATAATAGCTCCATCCCGCCATCGTCCGCTCGGCGTTCCATCGGCCGTGCTCGATCCTCGCCAGGCGTTCCTGCTCGGTAGCCGATAGATCGTCCCAGCCCTTCGCTCCTTTGCGATTCGATGTGAACTTATATCCCAGCGCGGCAAACATAACGGGCGTAAACGCGGCTTGATCGAGGTTCGACGATTTATAGGTTTCGTCGAGTTTGGCCCAAAACGCGGTGCGCTCGCCCAAATCACCGGGGGTTTCGCCGCTATCACGCATTTTCTTAAACCGCTGCGCGACATAGCGTTCGTGCGCGTTCTTCGCGACCGAATCGATTTGCGCTTCTGTAAGATATGATTTGCGCTCGGAAAACAGTCCCGTCAGGCTCTCGGCCTCTAAGGGCAGCGTATAGAAACGCTTGGTTCCGCGAACCTTGTCGTTTAGCGCCAGGCGCAGATTCATATCCTTTGACGTGCTGACAACCTTTAGCCCGATAATCAGCGCCGCCTTAACGAGCAGCTCGTCGAGTTCCCCGCCGGATTCCATAAACAGATACCCTGGGGCTTCCGTCATCTCTTTTACGCGCCCCGCGAAGTCGCGGGCATTAAACGCGCGAATGCTATATCCCGGTGCGGACGAGGCCAAGACGGCGTTGTGGCTTATGACCCAAATGGTTTTGTCCGCCGCGGCGGACGCGTCCTCATATACTCGCCCAAAGGCAAGCTTTGCTAAGCCGGCGAGCGTTTTTTTCGCTTTATCCATCTTTCTGCCGCTTAAATATTGTATCTCTCTTTCTAATACTTGACGGACGCGAATGTTCTCTTTTTCTGCGCGAAAAAGATAGAACAACAATCCGTCGAGGAAATAACCTATGGCGCGCGCGTCTTCGTCTTCGCTGAGCGCAAACCACAGCCTTCCCAAAACGAAATGCACCTCCGGCTCGTTTATGCCGCCGCGCAGATGATCCTCCGCCGCCGATATTGCGCCGTGTATCAGGCTTGGATCCAATTCGGTATGGGGGAGGAGCTCCGCGCACGCATAGGGATTGGTAAAATCTAAGCGCAAGGCGCGGTCGAGCCAGTCCTTTCTGTGCGCGAGCGTTCCTGCGATAAGCGCCATGGAGACATAGAAGCGCTTGGCATCCTGCCACTTCGAGCTTCTATCGGTTTCCAGCCATTCATAGCTTTCAAGCGCATTGCCGATATAGTCGTGGGCTATGTGGGACTGCTGGCCGGAGCCTAACAGCGCAAGCCCGTACTCAAACCAGAGGCGCGTTTGGAAGAGCAAATCTAGCTTCAGGTTTCCTTGCGCCTCCGCCGATACAAAAGCTTCTAGCAAATCGACAATTTCGGAATTGCGGCCAAGATTTCTAAGATACGCCGCCATTTTCAGCGAGTTCCTAAACTTGGTAAACGGATAAGTCTCGCCGAAATTCATCGCTTCGAGAATAAGGAGCTCCTCTTTGATCTTTTCTACGCCCATGTATGATTGCTGGTGCAGGCTAAATCTATCGTACGCTTCAACGAAAGCATTTAGATTTCCGTCAAGGATTTCGGCCATCGCCGCTATCTTGGAGCCCTCGCGCCAATGCTCTTTCAGAGGCTCTACGGCGGTTTTATACAGGCGGTCGTGCAAGGTGTCGGCGTTGATGTGCTGCGCCAGCGTACGCACCTGGATTTCCGCCTTCATCCCTTTAAAACGCTGCACGTCGATCTCCACGCCGAGGATATTCGTAAGCTCTAACATATAGGAAACGATAAAGTGCTGCGATATATAGCCGAACTGATCGTTGCCCAGGCGCGAGCCGGCGTCCTCGCTGTTTTCTTCATCGATTTCGAAATATCGCTTGAGCAGTTCGCAAAATTCGGCGACCTGGCCCGTGGTTTGCAGGATAATCCTCGTCCCGCATAGATCGGTCATCATCGCAAAATGGCTCTTGCCGTATTTTTTGGCTTTGCGGGCGCATTTTTCCGTAAAGCTGTCCAGATTCTTCGCTCGCCCCTGTATGATCGCCGAAGGACAGACCGATTTTGATATCGATTCCAAAACTAGCATCAGCGCATCGCATAGGGCCGAATAATCCTCGCGAAGGGCGGCGTACAGCTTGCGATGAAGAATATACTTGAAGGGCTCTTTGGATAAATCAATATTTTGATTGTGCGCCTTAAACGCCTTGACGTCGGAAAGATACTCCGCGGCTTTGCGGTATTTTTCCCAGCGGGCGATGTCCTCCGGCTTCGGGGCGGGAATCCTGCTTCGTTCCGAATTGTGCGCGAGATCCGCCAGCTTTACTTCTATCGCCAAGTCGTTGTCCGCGACGCGGCGCAGGTAATCCCAATAGTTTTCGTTTTCACCCCGCGTGAGGGATTCAAGCGCCGCGATTACCGCCTCGGAAAAGCCATAGCTTTTAAGCTGGTTAAAGCCGAACCTTTCGGGTTCATCCTCAACGACGTCATGCAGCACGGCGACGATCTTTAATTCATCCGTTGGCATTTTTGACGCGACGGCCAATGGATGTTCTATATACGGGACGCCTCCTTTATCTTGACGTCCATCATGCGCTTTGCGGGCGATTCCTTTGGCTTTTCTCAAGGTTGACATGCGCGCCGTTCCCTCCAATGCGATTATTTTGTAATTATTGCGGCTTTATCTAAGGCGTGGTATAAAGATAATAAACCACAAATGTGATAATATTGGCAGAACCCGCAGCGATTTTTTGAAAGGATGATATATGCAAATGTCTGATTCCGCCGCCTTGCCAATTTTCGCCGGCGTAACCGGACACCGGGACATTCCTCCTGAATGCGCCGGTATGCTTGAAAAGCAGGTCGAATCGCTGTTGCTCGGGCTATGCGAGCGATATCCGCGCTTCCCGATTACTGTGCTTTCCTCGCTCGCAGACGGCGCGGACAGGATCTGCGCGCATGCGGCGCTGAAAGCGGGATGCCGGTTTAGCGTGCCGCTGCCTATGGCGCGCGAGGATTACGAGCGGGATTTTGACTCGGATTCCCGGGAGGAGTTCCGCAAATTGCTAAAGAGCGCATCAGGCGCGTTTGTCGTCGAGCCGCTGGAACCGGCGCCTGGGGATACGCCCCCGCGCGGTTTTTACTACCGCCAGGCAGGCCTATATATCGCAAAAAACGCACACCTCCTAATTGCACTATGGAACGGCGAGGAAACGCTGTTTTCGGGCGGAGGGGGAACGTACGAAACCATTTGCCTTGCGCGGCGGGAACACGTCCCCGTTTACCATATTCCGACGCCCAGGCTGTCGAACCCTACCATAAGCCCGCCAAGCAAGCCGATAGCTGATTAGTTAGAAAGCGGTGCCCTTGAACTGCTCCGCACCTTTTTTTACGAGATTCGGGACAATCGCCGAAAGCACGGCGGCTCCGTATTCCGGGAACCAATCGTATTCCGCATTAGCGAATGCGCTCGCCAATTCCTTTTGATTGTATCGCGGGTACCGTTCCAGGAGCTTCTCCCGCCACACGTTCTTTAGTTCGTCGCAAAAGTCAAAAAACTGTTTCTGACGCGAAACTATATTGGTTTCGGGGTCGCGGAAATCGCTTGACCCACACTGCTTTCTATACAAATCGCCGGGCAGCACCATGTATAGAAAAAGATAATTCCATTTTGCCGATAGCTTATCTTTATAGTGCCTATCCATGAGCGTTTTAACAAACTTAGCGGTGAACGCGTTATGCTCCGCTAAAGTGCCCTCCGGCGCCGGATGCTTCTCGTCTTCTAAATAGCAGGTAAAGATCGCTAGAGTGGTGTGCTTGGTAAATAGGCCCATATTCCGCCTCCCTTTATAATTTAAATCCCTCTAAAAACAACGTACAAAGCTGCCCGTTTGCGCAGGCAAACGTCGCCTGATCGGCTTCCGCGATTACGTTGCTTATGTGCCCGTCCGAAAAGAAGCGCGTTAAGAATTTACCGCTGTTAACATCCCAAACTTCCAGACATTCTGGGTGTTCCTGATTTTTCTCGTCAAAAAGCCTGCGCGAAAGAAACAAAAGTCTTCCGCCCGGATGCAGCGCGGCATGCGTATCGTAGTCGGACGAATATCCCGAATCGACGGCGTTTTTCTTATCGAGTTGAAACAACATTTTATAGTTTTCGAGCTCTATGACCGCCGCGAAATCTTCGGTATTCACCAAGATTCTACCGTTGATGACACTCATACGATCGGTGCTATATCCGTAACCTAAGCTATGCCCTTTAAAATCCTTTATCCGAACCTTCTTTTTTAGTTTGGCTTTCCCCTTGCTCGCCTTGTAGACGCGCAGATAGCCGCTCTGGGAATTAAACGCGTAGATCAGCGTTCCGTCCGGGCTCACTTCGAAAAGCGTGTCGTGCAGCGACTCTTCGTATTCAAAAGCGCCTTCCGTCAAAACGGCGGTTACCGTTTCCCCTTTCCATTGAACGGCGGAGATTTCCTTGCCGAGGGTAACGCTGTATAGCAGGATTCGATTGTCGCTATGCGGCGTGCATACGGCATACTGGCCGTCGGAGCTGAATTGTACGCGCCGATGATTGTTTGAAAATGACGGCCTTTCACAGAGCGTGACTCTAAACGGCTTTGTACAAGGGAAATCGGATTTCAATACGGGAAAATCCCCGAAATCCCAGTAGCCGATATTTACGCTGCGTTCATGCTCAAGGGCGTCGTTTTTGGAGACAGCGCCGCTTCCGTCCGGCTTTAGGAACGGGAAATCCGTATTGTTTAGGGATAGCAGCGCGGCGTCAGAAATCCAATCGTTCGTGTCCGCGTCAAAAAAGCTGATCGTCCCAAAGGGCTCCATATCAAGCGGGACATGGTTGCGCTCCACATAATTTATATATGACGACGCGACAAAAACGCCGGATTTTTGGTTCTTTCCCAAATTGTTGTAACGCTCGCTGCTGGAGGTATCTATCGTCTCTCCTTCCGAAAGCGAGAACTCCTTTATAACGGCTGGTTGTACGCAGAGCGCGATACAGCGGGAACCGCCATGGGTGAAAACGGCATGCTCAATCGAACCCATATGGCATGAAATCCGCCTGCGCAATTCGCCTTCGTTAATCGAGTAAAAGTTGAGCGCGCCCTCTCTGCCGCCGGCCATAAGGCGCGTACCGTCCGGCGAAAAGGACAGCGTACACACCTTGCTCCCTTTTGTTTGAATTTGGCTTATCATGCTTCCGGTTTTCACAGACCAGATGCGTATTATTCCGTCCTGATCGGCGCTCGCCGCGTATTGCCCGTCCTGGCTGAGCGCGACTGCAAATACGGAGCTTGTATGCCCCTCCAATTCGCGTAATATAGTAAGCCGGTGCGATGAGCCTTCGTACGCCAGCAATACCACGGGGCAATATCCCCTTGGCTTCCCCCACGACCGCAGATAGCCCCAATTATCCCGATCAGGATGAAGATTTCCGACGGCTAAAACGTTGCCGCAAAAGGCGTATGAGAAATTATCGTATTTATATGGAAAGCTCGATAGAACACTGCCGTCGCGAATATCGAAGACCGTCAGCGCCTCTTTCGTCCCAGCAACAACGCCCTTGCTGTCCGGGGTAATCGCGAATGAGATTTTGTCCGCGTATGCTATAGAGTTCGGCCCGTCTTTTTTGGTCATATGGAAAGGGAGCTCTCCGGAAAATTCGCAGACCGCTTCAAAGCTGTCTGCGTCCCAAACGCATATTTTTTGACCGCAGAACCCGTAATTTCCGACCAGATATTTTCCGTTTGGCGAAAAATGGGCCGATTCCGCGCTATGGGCGTCTACGGAGAGGCGATGTATGACGCGCCCTTTGTCAAGATCCCATACGAAAAAAGCGCCTTTACCGCCGTGTGGTCCGTTGCCGGTTGGCGTAACCATAAACGCTTCGTCTGGCGATATGGAAAATCTATCAGCCATCGACGTATCGGACTTCAGCACGCGTATTACCGCGCCCTCTCCGGGACGGTCGAAGAAGGGCAGCTTTGGACGCAGCCATATCCCGCCGGCCTGTGATAAAATATCTTTTGCGCTGCGAATCAACGCGTCGCATAGAGGATCGCCGTTTTCAAGCAGCCGGCCCCATAGCTGCGATGGAAGCTGATCGGGATATTTCCTAAGCACGACGCCCGCTAGGCAGTAAAAATCCCTAAGCAGCGCAACGCTCTTGCCGCTGGATAGCTCGCAATCCTCCAGAATTGCCTCCACGCCGAAGCGGCCAAGCTGGCTTGCGTGATGACGATAGTCGCAGAGCAGTTCCTCGTATTTATTAAATTGCACGGCATTATAGTATTGATAAGCCAGTTCCATTAGCCTGCGTGGATCGTCCGCCGGCATAAGTGCAAAATACTTCGCGATAGTGTCGTGCCATAGCTTTGCGCTCGAATTTTTTATGTAGCGTTTTTGCACGGCCAGATATAAGGCGTTGAAAAAAAAGTTCAGCCGCCCGTCGCGCCAGACAACATACGCCCGCATCTGACGCGCCAGATGATGCACCGCGTCGACCGCTTCTTCGTTGGTCTTTGCAAGTTTTCTATCGACGAGCATAGCGCCGAGCTCCTCTGCGGAAAGCCCGTATCTGGAATGCGCAATCAGGCAGAAGACGTTTTCGACGGCGGCTTTAGTGTCGAGGCTGTGATACGCCGGATCGTTCTCCAAACGTTCCAATACGGCATTAAAGGCGCTTGTCGGGGTAACGCCGTACGTAGCGCGAATTTTTTGGGCAAGATTATCGTACGAGCCGAAAACCCGAAGCTCGCCCAAGATTATTTTCAAGAACAACGGATTATGCGTGCCGGTAAGGCCGATTAGCTCCCCGATCAATTTGTCGTCCATCTTTTTTAGGTACGTATTCAAATAGGTTTCGACCAGCGCAAGCTTTTCGCCGGGTTCGTCAAAGCCTGGCAATTCTACCAGCTTGGCGTACGAGCGCGCGCCATTTATGAATCCTTCGGTCAGCGCCGCGTCGGAGCGGCAGCTGACTATAAGCTTTACGCACGCGGGAAGATTCTTAGGGAGAAACGCAAAGCCGGCCCCGCCCTCGGTTAGCTGATCTAAGGCGTCGATTACGACTACAAGAGGCTTATCCTCCGTCGCGCCGCCACGCTCGGCGGCGTCGGCGAGCAATACGGAAAACTGAATTAGAATCTCTTTTGGATTTTCCGGAATGCTTGCGCCTATTTGCTGCAAGATAGAAACAACAAGCCGGCTTGCCGAGTAGGAATGGTCGCTGATACCCAAAAAGCGATAGATGACGTTGCTGTTGGATTCCAATATATAATTGGCTAGGAAGCTGGTTTTGCCTATACCGCCTTTTGACATGATAAATAGAGGCCGATTGTCGGCTCCGGCGACATAGTCGTCAAGTAATTTTTCAAACGATTCTCTTGGGATATATCCTTCCGCCGCCATCCTGACAAACCGGCTTTGCTCTGCCAGCTCTTTTTGCAAGGCTGTTTCACCGGCAAGCTCTCTGTTGCCGAATCGCAGAATAATCGCGTCCTTTAATAAATCCAATATATAGGATGCGAGCGGCATATCGCTTTCGGTTCGGAAATTGTAAAGCCGCCCTTCAGAGAGCTTTGCGTCGGCGCTTTTAGCCAAGCGCAATTCGGGCGTTTTTAGGAATTGATCCCAATCCGCGCGATACCGAACGACAGGGCGCTTTGTATCGGCGACGCTTTTGTACAGCTCTTTTTGCTTTTCATCCGCAGCTTTGCGGCCTTCTTGCGTATTCTCGGATTCGTTGGTATAAATAGCGCGCAGAGGCGGATAAACGAGCTTTTTGAGGTAGCTCTCTTCGCGCAAAAAGAAAAAGGCGTATTTTACCGCTTCACGGTGATCCTTGTGCATAGGATCCAGAAGCGCGTGGCGAATCTCCATTTCGGTCACTGAGCATCCGAGATAATTCCTTAGCTTGGGAAATTCATCGAACGTTTCGTTGTTTATGTCGTTCTCGCCGGGTATCCATCCGTAACGTTGCCCTAGAAAGCACAGGAAGAACGGCCGGCACTTATCGATATTGCGCAAGCATACCTCGACAACCCGCTTGTTATGCTCCGAATCTTCTTCGGTAACGCCCCATCGCAAATCGATATCGATCAGACGGAGCCGCCGCTCTTCGCACCACGCCGAAAGCTCGGGAAAAACACGCTTGACGAGAAAATCCCTTTCGGCGTGCATATCGTTGAAGGTGGACGAGATAAATACATAGACGTTTTCCCAATCGGGCAAAGCATCCGTTTTTATTTCGTTGACGCGGTCGCCGGCCATTCCGCTTCCCCCTTTTAAATTAGACCCTCACGCTTTAAGCTGTTGTGCGCGCCCGACGCATTGGCGGCATAAACATCCTTTTGCTTTCCTATGGAGTCTAGCAGTACTATTCCTTCTTTCACAAGCGGTTCGCTGAGCCGGAGTTCTTCTACGAGCTTGAAGGGCGTCTTCGGAGAACAGATTTTAGCGAATTCCGCGGACTTGCTCAAGGATTGTTGTATCAATTCGAGCTGCGGCTTCGGCGCGACGAACCCGATCGCGTAGATGATGTGGCCGTCCTCCGTGTACCGCTCGTCTCCGGAATAGAGCCGGCAACCCAAAAGCCTCCACAACGGGACGGCCTTGAATACGACCTTGAAGCTTTGAAATCCATACCCTCCGCTCTTAACGTTGTCTATAACGATACGGGCGTACAGCACATATTGTTCGTAAGGAGTACTCTCCATTTGAGCGCGCAGATACTCCGCCCGCTCCAACATCATGTTCATTTCTTCATGATTTTTAGACACGCTCTGAAGCCTGTCGGATGCGCTGTCAAAATAACGTTCGAGATAGCTTGCCCTTGCTCGCAAATCGCCGTCGCCAACAACGCCGGTAGTGACGATACTCATATTTGCTCTGACGATGGCGTGTTCTAAGGCGGCCGTTTCCAAGCGCGGCTCTGGCAGGACGGCGGAGCCGGGTTCCTTTTTCTTTTCTCTCTTTTTAAATAGCGGCATTTCCTCGCTGCCTTTCACGCCGTGATTCTAACCTTGGCTTATCTGAGCTTATAGATAAAGTAGCATACAGGCTGTTCGCCGCCTAGACCTTCGCTGTTGCCGGGCGCATCCCTGTAACCGTATTTGCTAGCGGCAAAAGCGTTGGCTTTTTTCGCCGCCTTTTGCAGCTCGGCATCATTGGGGAACATGGACTCGAGCCAAGGCTGGACGACGAGCTTCACATCGGAAACCTTGTAGTCCTTGAAGTATCGCGTAGCGGCCAGAACACTTTTGATTATCTCATCTTTGGACGCTAAACCGGCCATGCGCTCGTACTTCACCATGACAATGAGCACCTTCGGCTTTTTAGAGAATAGTCCCATGTTTTTCACCCTCTCAAATAAATATACAATAGCATAAGGCCTATACACTAGGAGTAGACAGGTATACGAACCGCAAGCAAATAAAATTATTATTTTTGCTTGTCATTGTCCTTATAGGGAAGCAGCGCATCATGCGGAATGATTTTATCATCAATTGGCGATATCTTCAGCTTTTGAGATGAATCTATTAGGTTTTCAACGATTCTTTCAAGTTCTATTTCTTTTCGCCGATTATCTAATTCCTTGCTTATGTTATCCAATTCTTTGCTTTCATTATCTAATTCCATTCCTCGCACTTTTTCTCTTTTTTCGTATAAATCTAAATTTTTCATTTCTCGCGTTCTCTTGCTATCGATCAAATCTATAACAAAATTCTTCAAAGAAGGTATTTTGGCCTTTAGCGAGGGACTCTCTATGCTTCCTCCAAAGAGAATAGCCGCAAGACCCAAGAGAACCTTCCAGTGAGCCTCGATGAATTGTAACCCATTTTCGATTTGAAAAAGAATTTCGCCCGGTGAAGACAAATTCATTCGCGCCGAAATAAATTTATCTTCATCTAAACAGAGAAGTTGAGTAGCGTAAAATATAAATCCGGAAATATCTAAAGAACCAAGCTTATCACGCGCTTGAACGCGGAAAGTCATGGTCAATGTATTACAATAGTTATAAATATCATAACATTCACTTAGTATATATTCTGCATAACAATTTAAGCTGCTAAGGCTATGTCTGTTTACAACCAAGGCTTTATATAGGTGCGGATTTAACTCCGAGATAGCTCTGGAACCAATAATTTGAATTGTTCGGCGCTTTATATACGGGCATTCAATGGTATCATTTCTGTGTTGATCCTCCCCAATTTTCTGAGTGGCTTCTATTTCTTTATTAACCGTAGTGGAAGCATCTAGCTTTTCAAAATATTCACCTATTAAGGCAAAGGTTACTTCGCCTTCCCCAACTATCGCGACGATATCGTCATTACATAGTCCATATATAAAACGCAAACATTTATTCACAGGGGTGCCGGGCTGTCTTTCCTTTGAATAATTATTCGCGATAATATTCTTAAGAGCATCGTTTTCCCGGTCGATCATATCGATACGTATTGCATTCCAACCGATGGCAATAAATTTATTTTCAAGAAATTCCCTATAAAAAGCGCCCCCGTTGGTACGCATCATCCAGAAGTTACATGCAGATCGGATTTGAGGAATATTAATATCGTGAATGAAGAATTTATTCATTATTATTTCTCGCAATTTCTGATATTTTGTACGATTATATCACGGCCAGCCCAATTATGCTATAAAAACGCGGAGAACTATATATTGCGCCCAGCGGCGAATCGCGCCTTGGCAAAGAAGCCGCATAGAGGTCATTATTGAATCAATGCAACTATGAGTTGACAAGATATCAAGCGTGGTTGATGGAATGTAACCTTAGTTTATGCGATAATTACATTATCACGGAAAGGAGCATAATGCAATGAGCCTCGCAGATAGAATACAAAGTCTTCGTAAAGCTAAAAGCATATCCCAAGAAGAGCTCGCAGACAAGTTAGGCGTATCCCGCCAAGCTGTATCAAAATGGGAAAGCGAGCAAAGTATCCCCGACGTCGAAAAAATAATCATCCTGAGTGATTTCTTTGAGGTAACGACGGATTATCTGCTGAAAGGAATTGAGAGCGAGAAACAAACGGCACCGGAAACTGACGCTAAGATTTTCGCGATTTTAGCAACGGCTCTGAATTTCATTGGCTTACTTGCTTCATGCGCAATTATATATCCAGACGACAAAGACCCTATAGCGGTTATCATCGGGTTAATTATTTTCGCGGTCGGAGGCACGGTATTCGGTATCGGGCAGACCATATCCAATAAAAGTGTAGCCATAGCAAAGCGATATTTTTGGATAATAAATATATGGCTATTAACCTTAATTCCATTATCGGCTTTATATAATATTATTTTTGCGCTTCCGCTTGCGCCGTATCCGCTAATGTCAAGAAATCAATTTGCGCTGCCAGTATTTTTTGCTGTTTATATTGCGATATGCCTGTGTGTTGTGTTCCTGCAAATCAAGTCAAATCACAGGAGGACGAGTAAATGAAGGCATTACCTATTTGCTTGGCGTAGGATTGTGGTCATATCGGCTAATTTCTTATATCATCGTTACGACGCTTGTAATTGGTTTTGCGCGCATTTTTTACTTTCTACGGTATTTGCGACAACGTAAAAAAAGTACTTGCACTAAGGAGGGCGACGTGATACAATAGCACTCGCCCTTCGGGGAGCGCACCTTGAAAACTGTACAGTGAGTACAGAAATAG
>QMCD01002426.1_pt1 | contig 27926 bp, 23 predicted proteins | sample 1821841 | NCBI WGS metagenome assembly QMCD01 (sample SAMN01991225, study PRJNA193472) | Termite gut metagenome, whole genome shotgun sequencing project. | isolation source: worker | host: Macrotermes natalensis | reverse complement strand
TGGGGTATTGAAAACAGACTTCATTGGGTGAAGGATGTTATTATGAATGAAGATAAATTGAAGACCGGTAAAGGTATGGCTGCAGGAAATATATCTATTATGAGAAATATTGCCATCAACCTTTTCAGGTCTAACGGATATGATTCAATCAAATATGCTATCGAATTGTGTGCAAATAATTTCAAAGAAACAATCAGGTTAATAAATTGTATGCCTGCTAAATATAAAATAACTTAACAGCCCTGCCCCTTTAGGGGTAATTCTAGTTGGCTTCGTGCCTCGTCAGGACGTTCTTAGGTTTTGTCTGTGCGCCCTCGCAAATGAATGACGTCCTCTTATTTACTATTGTCATCCCGAACTCATGTTAAATATAAATTTATTTTCCGAAGAAGTCTATTGTTAAGGTTTGGCGTTATTTTTGTTATACTTCAAAAGAATTTTACCATTTATATATTAATTATTTATGAACATCATCAAATATTCGAAGTATTTATTATTTTCGGCTGTTTTTTTTGCAGGGTGCAATAGCAACACCAATGAAACACAACTCGAATTAGAAACAGAAATAAAAAAAGAACGAAGTATAGAATTCAAAAAGATTGACCCAAAAGAAATTCCGGGCAATGCCATTGAAATGATCGCCGATGAATGGATGCTTCTCACAGCTGGAAATCAAGAATCGTACAACACTATGACTGCAAGTTGGGGAGGATTGGGATGCCTTTGGTGGAAACCTGTTTCCACTTGTTATATTCGTCCGGACCGCTATACTTTCGGATTTATGGAAAAAGAAGAATATTATACATTATGTTTTTTTGATGAAGAATATCGGGATATATTACGTTTTTGCGGAAGTATTTCGGGACGGGATTTCAAGGATAAAAATAAAGCCGAAGAAGCAGGGCTTACCCCAGCCTATACCGAAAATGGAGCTGTTTATTTCAAAGAGGCATATCTTGTTTTGGAGTGTAAGAAATTATATTCCGATCAATTTGAAAAAGAGGGATTCGCTACGGAAATTTTTGTCGAAGATGACCTATCAGGAGATAAATTCATTTATAATAAAATACCTGAATACCACAAATTGTATATCGGAGAAATTATAAATTGCATGATGAGGTAATAGAGTAGATTGTATGAGAATTGTCCGATATATTTTAAACCTTGTCCTTATTTGCGGTGCTATTTTCCTGCTTATGTTGCAGAATAAGCAGCAACTTAACAAAGAAAACAATCCATCTTCCGATACTGCCAATATTATTACCAAAGAAATATTGGAATTCTTTCCACAAGCCGTGTCATTACATCCTATAGATAATATATGGACGCAAGTATTTAATAAGGATGAAGAAAAATTAGGATATATCATATATACTGCCCCTTATTCCAACAATATATATGGTTTCGCAGGAAACACACCTCTTATGATTGTCTTGGATAAAAAACAGAAAATTATAGGGACAAAAATATTAGACAACAATGAATCAACAAACTTTCTTGATCATGTAAGCAATAAAGGCTTATTTAACAGCTGGAATGGACTATCTCTTCAAGAAGCTCTCAACAAACAGGTAGATGCTATTTCGGGTGCAACTTATACTTCCGAAGCTATAATAAATTCCCTGAAAATACGATTGAATATCCTCAATCATACGGACTATTTGCAAAATAAAAATATATGGAACATTGTAAAAAGAATATGTTCTTTATTAGTGATTCTCTATGCCGTGTTTTGTTTTTTCTATCCTAAAAAAACAAAACCGTATCGACTGTATCTTTTGGGCTTATCTGTCATTGTTTTGGGATTTTGGCAGGGAACTCTCCTTTCCATGGCAACAATGCATACGGCATTGGGAAACGGCATTTCCCTTTTTACTCATTGCATATTTGTAATTATAATTATTTTATCAATACTATTGCCGCTTATTACAGGTAAACGATTTTATTGCGTATACCTATGTCCTTTCGGTGCCCTGCAGGAATTAACCGGAAAACTGACCAAAAAGAAATTAAAGATTCCTGTATCTGTTATCAAAGCATTAACTTTCATGCGGAAAATAATCTTATTGTGCATTATCTTCCTGTTGATAATCAATGTGACATTTGATTTATCACTTATAGAACCCTTTTCAGCATTTAACTTCCGGTCAATACCTACATTTACATTGATTTTTGCAGGATTATTTTTAGTATTGTCCGCTTTTATCACTAAGCCATGGTGCCGGTTTTTCTGTCCTACAGGACAAGTACTGGATACATTCAAGGAGATTTCTCTTCAAAAGAGCAAAAGCATAATAGATAATTAACACCTGTAACTTAGTATTCAATTAACCTTTAAACATTTTATACATAATGAAAAATACAAATAAAATTATTGTTTATCAAATAATCTGCTTATTGTTAATGGTAGCAATAGGAGTATTATTGTTTAATAACCAAAAAGAAAAAACCGTTATGAAAAAAGAAAGCTTTTCGTTAGAAGAAACCGCACTCTCGGTTATTATGAACAGGAAAAGTGTACGGAACTTCATTAAAGAAAAACCTGTCAGCAAAGAAGATATTGATATTATTATCAAAGCAGGTATGGCTGCTCCTTCGGGACGGGATGCCCGCCCGTGGGAAATTGTCGTAGTTGACAACCGGAAAAGCCTGGATGCTATGGCTGAAAAACTTCCTTATGCCAAAATGCTCATGCAATCGCCTGTAGCTATAGTTGTTTGTGGAGACACGACAAAATCTTCTTATTGGTATGTGGATTGCTCGGCAGTAACAGAAAATATCTTGTTAGCAGTGGAAGCATTGGGTTTAGGAGCAGTCTGGACTGCTGCCTATCCGTATGAAGATAGAATGAATGTCGTGGTTGAAAATCTGAATCTTCCTAACAACATATTGCCTTTAGCTGTTATTCCAATAGGGCATCCGCAAGGAGAGCACAAAGCAAAAGACAAATACGATGCAGATAAAGTGCATTATAATCAATGGTAAATTCTATTACGGCTGAATGACAAGTTCAGCCAAGCTTTGTAAAAAAACGTAAGTTCGGGATCAATGATGCAAAGGGGAAATGTCTAATGCTTATTTGTTGATTTGGTTATTTGCTTATAACGAAGGAAACAACTAAATAATACCTTTGTAAAAACCCTTTGTGTGACTTCGTGCTTTATTAGACTTCTTTGGCTGATACAAGATTTCTTCTTTTGATCCCGTCACCTTATTTTTAATAGATTATTAAGGTAAAGACAGGGTGTTTGTGCCTCTTTTGCCGGTGTTCATGTTTATTTCTTTTACAAATTGGTTCAAGATACAAACAACAATGTTCATCAATTAGGATATTTTGTTCAAAGTCTAAACATTTTTGTTCAGAAATTGAACAACTATGTTCATAGTCTCGACAATATTGTTTAATAATTGAACGCCCATGTTCAAGGTCTCGACAATATTGTTTAATAATTGAACGCCCATGTTCAAGGTCTCGACAATATTAATCAACAATTGAACGCCCATGTTCAAGGTCTCGACAATATTAATCAACAATTGAACGCCCGTGTTCAAGGTCTCGACAATGTTAATCAACAATTGAACGCCCGTGTTCAAGGTCTCGACAATGTTAATCAACAATTGAACGCCCATGTTCAAGGTCTCAACAATGTTAATCAACAATTGAACGCCCGTGTTCAAGGTCTCAACAATGTGCTTTAATTGGATAGATAAACAGGCTCCGCTTAATGACAGTTAAGGTGAGTTCGAGAACAAAAGAAGTAAACAAATGGAAGAGATGTCTCATTTCCACAAAAATCTGCGAGTTCTATAGGAAATTGTAGATTGGTTTTGTTCCTACAGCAAGCCACTTCTCTTAAATGTATCCTTTATTCTACTTAAACAACTTAAAAATGTCGTTAAAAATTACGAAAAACATCAGCAGGAACAATAAAAGCATTCCTATTGTTTGTGCCGATTGGAGTACTTTGTCGGAAACTTTTTTTCCGGTGATTAATTCTACAATTGTAAAAATCGCATGCCCGCCATCCAATCCCGGAATAGGAAGAACATTCATGAAGGCAAGAATAAGAGAAAGTAATCCTGTGATATACCAGAAACGACTCCAATCCCAAACGCCACCATATATTTGGGCAATACCGATAGGTCCTGAAAGTGATTCACTGGCTTTTTCTTCTCCGCTAAAGATTTTCCCAAGCCCTTTTATGTTCAGCCCGATAGAGCTCATCGCATCTTTCCATCCATACGAAAATGTCTGTCCCAATGAATAGGGCTGAAAGTGATATGGAATTCCGCTTGAATAAATTCCGATTGTTCCCGAGCTGTCGGGAGTAAGCTCCATCTGAATTGTATCATGATTTCGCAAAACAGCCATTGTAATGTGTTGACCGGAAAATTTCCGAATGTTTTCCATCACAGTACCCCAAGAAGGAATAGCAACAGTATCATTAATAGACACTATTCTATCGCCTTTTTGAATACCTGCACGGGAAGCAGGCATATCGTTGACAACACTGTCTATTGTGGGCGGATAATTGGCAGCTTCTATAAACTGTCCCCTGGAACCCTTGAGAATCTTATATGCATCGTCTCCGATTACAATATCTCTTTTTTCTCCATTACGTTCTACTTCAACCATAGCACCAAAGAATAATTTAGGAGAAATAGCATCTTTGAAACGTTCCGGTTTTTTACCGTCTATACTAATAATCTTATCTCCGTTTTCAAAACCTAAATCGCGTGCTGCCTGGAATGCATAAATACCATCGGTTACAGCATCATTTGGGAGATAGCTTTTTTCGTACTGTCCGATAACCATCGCAAACAATAAAACTCCAACTGCCAAATTGACCATTACTCCCGCCAAAATAACAATCAAACGTTGCCAAGCCGGTTTGGAGCGGTATTCCCAATGTTGAGGTTCGGAAGCGAGGTTTTCCACGCTTTGGGTTTCGTCTATCATTCCGGCAATTTGACAATATCCCCCCAATGGAAGCCAGCCAATTCCGTATTCTGTATTTTCGGGATATTTTCGCCAATCATCATCCGACAGAGCATCTAAATTGATGAGTTGATATTTGGGTTTCCCTTTTTCATCCAATATCGGTTGATTGTTTTCGTCAACCTGGACTTCCGTATCCGGTAAATTTTTAGCAAAAAACTTGAACTGTAATTTTCCGTTTATCTTTTTGCATCGCATAATGGAAAAAGTAGGATTAAAAAACAAGTAAAATTTGGGAACCCGTATTTTAAATGCCCTTGCAGCAACAAAATGTCCTAATTCATGAACAAAAACCAATAGAGCCAAGCCTAAAATCAGCTGGGCAATCATTACAAAAACTGTCATATATGTTTATTATTTTAAAATTTCATTAATATAAATTATGTAAGCTATATGAAATATATTTCCTGAGTTAATACCCCTTGCCATAATTTTTACGAGACTAAACCACCATTTATTCCAAATATATTTGTTTTTTTACTATAAGAACTTAATGCTCCCAAAAATACACATTATCATTTGTTATCACTTTGGGAATCTGTTGTTTTGAAGGTGTATATCCGACAGGGCAAAGAGCGACATAGGTTTGTTGTGTCCAACGATAACGGCTTTCCGTATTAAATTGCGTATTGACAACACAATTAAACCAATATAAGTTTTTTGCCATATAATAATCAAGATACCATTCTTTGGTTGTTTCATCTCCATGATAATTAGCATCTTTATTGAGGATTAATGGGCGTTCATCAATCATTCTTTCGCGTACTTCTTCAATACTCAATATATTATTATTTTCATCTTTTACGTATGCATTAAATGACGGATCCATCCATAACCATTTCTTTAAACTATCCGAATATACATTATTAATCACATGGCAATCCGAATCCATACTGTCTTTGGGCATACATGTTACATACCGTGATTTGAAACCCATCGCAAGATACATTTCATTTAGCGTCATTGCCAGAAGTCTGCAATTAACACCGCTATTATTCGATTTGCTGTAATTATAGATGTCAATGGAGGTAAATTCACATAATCCATAATGGTTTCTGTGTCCAATATTGTCATTAACCCACGTCATCAAATTGATAATTTTGGAAATTTCGTCGCCTTGTCCGGCAATGGAATCTAAATTAAAAAAATCTTTTACATTTTTAAGATTGTAATTTTCAGCTACTTCATATTTGAAATCTGGCAAATCAGTTCTTTCATCATATTGATATTTCCCGGATTGACGAAGAATATAAAGCAAGTCCCCTTTTTCACGAATATTTTCCAATAAAGCAATGAAACGTTTATCTGTACGGATATTATTCAAATCATTATCTTGTTTCGCATGAGAATAGTTGTCCCAGTTATATTCATTAACGGCTTTTTCAAAAGCATCAACTGCTTTTTTTGTCTGTTTTTGCACAGCATAAACGCAAGCAAGATCATAAAAGTTACTGCCTTGAAGAGATTTATAATTCTCTTGATTTTCTTTTGACAATTGTTTGAATAAATCAATGGCTTCAAAAGCATATTTTTCGCTTATCCGAAATTCTTGTTTTTCTAAATGTTCGTAGAGTTTGTCGCTAAGTATTTCTCTTTGTAGCTCGTAATCTTCAATCGAAATTTGTGTTTGTGCCGTTGCTACTGTACTAAAAACGAGGGAAAACGATAGGAGAAAGCACACAAATAAAGCAAAATTAGGTTTCCAGAAAAAGGTTTTTCTTCCCAAACTTACTTTGTCTTCAGAATGCTCTATAAGCACCATTTTGCTGTCTAAATTACTGCATCGTAACATAATATATCAAAATTACGACTTTCACTACTTATGTAACTCTTTTGAGTAAAGATTTTTGAATGTTTCCAACGTTTGTAACTTTTTACCATTACCTACCTTCTATTATCTCTTTCGCCACCCTCCGAGATTCTTTATCTGTTGAAAAACAATCTTCCAAAGAAGGTTTCCCAACGTAAGCAATCTGTTGTATTGTTTCTTCCACTACTTCCGCAATCTGCAAAAAAGGAAGTTTTTTTTCCAAAAAAGCTTTTACTGCTATTTCATTAGCAGCATTCATGCAACAAGGAATATTTCCTCCCTGTTCAATAGCATGATATGCAATCGAAAGACAACGAAACGTATCCGTATCCGGACTAAAAAAAGTCAAAGACGGATAGTCAGTAAACGAAAATCGTTTGTAATTATTTTTCAACCGGAAAGGATACGATAAAGCATATTGTATGGGCAGCCGCATATCGGGCAGTCCGAGTTGTGCCTTAATGGAACCATCCTCAAAATTCACTAACGAATGGACAATACTTTGTGGATGTACAACTATCTGTATTTTGGATGGTTCGAGATTGAAAAGCCATTTGGCTTCTATCATTTCCAATCCCTTGTTCATTAGCGTAGCAGAGTCAATGGTTATTTTGTTTCCCATTACCCAGTTTGGATGTTTGAGAGCCTGTTTGGGAGTAATGCTTTGTAATTCATGAGTCTTCTTTCCGAAAAAAGGTCCTCCCGAAGCAGTAATAGTTATGGATTCCAGTTTGTTGTGAATTTCTCCTGCAAGACATTGAAATATTGCCGAATGTTCGGAATCTACAGGAATAATCGGCACATTGTTTTCTTGAGCGGTTTTCATAACAATTCCTCCTGCCACAACCAATGCTTCCTTGTTTGCCAAAGCTATCGGTTTTTTCTGTAAAATAGCGTGGTAAGTAGGCTTTAATCCTGAAAATCCTACCAAGGCAACCAATACTATATCAATAGTACTCATTTCGGTGATTTGTTCTAATGAATCTTCACCGGCAAATACTTTGATATCATGTGAGAATAAAGCATCCTTTACTTTCTGGTATTGATTTTCGTCTGCTATAACAACAGCATTCGGTTGGTATTCGATAGCTTGTTTTATCAGTAAATCGGCGTTGGAATATGCCGTAAGCACTTCTACTTCAAAAATATCTTGATGAACCGAAATGACCTCGAGTGCTTGTCTTCCAATGCTTCCTGTCGAACCTAATATCGCTATTCTTTTTTTCATATTTATAAGGACTGCAAAGGTACATTAAAATGCTTAATGGTGAATGATAAGTGGCTAATAATTGTACTTCAAATCATTTTGTGAATTGTAGGAATTTAACCACAAAGATATTCAGAACAAGCAAAGAAGCCAAGCCTTTGAGATTTTTAAAAATCTTGAGCGTCAGGAAAGAGTAAATAATGTTTCGCTGCTTGAAATGATTCTCAAATCAAAAACTCCATCGTATCTATTCCATTAGCATAATCATTTAACTTTGGATGTTGCGATTGACCCAAAGGAAAAAACAAAGGATTTTTAATAGCATTACTTACAACACATTGAAGGTTTTCTCCTAAAGAAAAAATCTCTTTTTCAACCGATTCTATCTTATCATAATATTGATAATGGATTACTCCAATAGGAGAAGCTAATGAGTTATTTTCTTTAAAAATAGTTAATCCCTGATCTAAGAATGGAATCATATTCAATAAGTGAACCGTTTTTTGATATTCCAGATTATTTAAATATTTATGATGTTGATTAATAATTTCTTTATATTTATCAAGAGCTTTAAAAAGAGGGGTGAAATTGTAATTTTCAGGGAGATATATTTTTGAAACGCTTCTACATCCCAATCCGAAGTACAGAAAAATATCATCCGCTAAGTTTTCCAATTCCTCTTGTGATTCTTTGCCATTTAAAATGGCAACACTGTTACAATGCTTACGGATAATTGATGGGTATTTTTGAAAATAATATGCAAAATAACGGGCAGAATTATTATCTCCTGTAGTAATAATTTTATCAATATCGGTTAACTTATCGAGACAAAATTCGATTCTATCTGAAAAGCGAGGCTCTATCTCGCAAAGCATTTCGGCAATAACAGGCAGAAGACGAGCATCATTGGAAGATAGTTTTCCAACAAATATATGTCCACTCATAAGGACAGACAAAAAATCATGAAACCCGACCAAAGGAATATTTCCTGCCATTACAACTCCTATGCGCAATGCTTTTTCCGCTTTTTCCGCTTTTTCCCGATAGGACAAAATCCATTGTTTGAGATTATTTTCTTTAAGGATTTCGACAACGGCAGCAATTGCCTGACGCACAAAAGCAGAAATAAACCACGGATTGAAAGTATATTCATTTTCTATTTGATTATATAATTTTTCATTTCCGTTTTCTTTTTCTTGTAAAGTATTTTCCAAAGATGTGGAAAGTGTTTGAAAGGCAAAAATTCGTTCCTCAACAGTCATTTATTTTGATTTGTTTATATATTTGCAAAATTAATAAAATACGAAATATCAATCATGTTCCGTTAATAGACTATAAAACAAGCTACAAATGAAAAAGTTATTTTTATTAATTGTTTTCCTTGCGGGAATGTTTGTGGAATTGTCCGCCCAGCGGAAAGTTGATTTTGTTGTTTTGGAAGATTCTATTGTCGCACTTCATCAAAGTTTGAGAGCAGAACCCAATATTATTATCCGTTATCAAAAGAATGAAAAATTGCTTCTTTTGCTGGAGGAAACATTACGGTTAAAAAACTCTTTTTCTCATCCTTTCGGTTCATTAAAAACAATTTCCGTATTAACTTCCAAAGATAAGAAATTACGCATTTTCACATGGTATTTGGTTAATGATCAGAAAGTCCATGAATATTTTGGATTTATCCAAACTTTTGATGAAGAAAATAGGGAATACAAATTATTTCCACTCACAGATAAATGGAGTAAAATAAATAATCCTGAAGGACAAATGTTAACACCTAATAATTGGTATGGCGCTTTGTATACCAACATAATCGAAATAGAAGGTTCGATGAAAACGTATTATACCTTATTGGGATGGAATGGCGGCAATATTTTTTCCCAACAAAAACTCATAGAAATTATTACTGTCAATAAAAAGGGAATCCCTTCTTTTGGAGCAAATATTTTCAGGGGATATTCGAAAGCTCGTACTTTGCGGATCGTTTTCGAATATGCTAAAAATGCTCACTTTACACTTGCATACGATATGCAGTCTTTTGCTCAGCGATCGGCAACAAGAGACAAAAAAACAAAAAAATATTGGACAGACACGACCTATACGGATATGATTGTTTTTAATCAGCTGATTCCTATGGATGAATCCCTTGCAGGAATATCACAATTTATGGTTCCGGAAACAAGTCTCAATAGTGGTTTTATGGAAAAAGATGGGAAATGGGTTTTTAAACCGGATGTTATTGCAACGAATGTGCGTGGAAAAATTACCAAAAAAAATGCACCTCCACCTCCTCCAAAACGAGAAAACAAAACAAGAAAATTTTATACTCCTGTTCAATAAAGTAATCATATTGTTTAATCTTTTAAAACTCAAAACATGAAAAGCATTTTTGTCTTCTCATGATATAGGTTGACAAGCAAATTGTTTAAAACTTTTCAAAAGAGCGGAAAATAAATGAAGAAAAGACATCGTATTTTCAGTAGAGAATTTAAAGCAGAAATAGTTGAAGACATTGAGCAAGGCAAGCTATATCATGAGAGGACATTTCTTAGTTTCATTACTTTTCTATTTACTGTTCTTTAATTGTTACTGTATTGTTTTTATTTCTGGATGACTTTTTGCCTCGCCAGGATGGCAGTAAAAAAGTTTCTGAGCCCCTGTCAAGAAATACTTGAAAGCAGTAAAAAAAGTTTTTAGCCCTTGTCGGGAAGTCCCGATAGCAATAAAATGTTTTTTTTACCCTATCAAGGAACACTTGAAGACAGTAAAATAGTTTTTTAGCCCCTGTCGGGAAATCCCGATAGCAGTAAAATAATTTTTTAGCCCTATCAAGGAACACTTGAAGGCAGTAAAATAATTTTTCAACCATCAAGAAATACTTGAAAGCAATAAAAAAGTTTTTTTGAATGCTTTCACCATTACTTGACGGCAGCTTTGCGCAATTTTTATCTGTTTCTTTTGTCATTATCTGAGAAAATAAATTGAAAAAATATACACAGAAATACCACTTCGCCGAAGCAAAAAAACAGTTGGAAGTGTTTGAAAAGAAAAATATTTTAGGTAAATTGCACGCGAGACTTGTGTGTGTTACGATTATTTGGAAAAAATAAGTTTTTGAAAGAAAAATACACACAAGAAGATGTTAACTGCACACTTTCCTTTTGACAAAGAAAAACCGCTTCTGTTATTACAGAGCTTAGTTTTATCAAAAAATCCTTTATCAAAAAATAATACATAATTTATACGCTAATTTCATTTGCAAAAATAAATATCTTTCATAAAACAAATGACATAAATCTGATTAACAGAAAGAAAAAATTATATATAAACAATTGCGGATTCAAGAATCCTAACAGATCTCTTCGGGAAATGGTTTGCTTGGATAGCTGCTCCGTACCCTACCATGACGGTAATTTGTTTGTTTAATGCAGCATCTACCTTTTCTGTCGTGTATAAGGGATGGATGCAATATCAGCAAATTGATTGTTTTTATATTTCAAATAACCTGCAATTCCTATCATGGCGGCATTATCGGTACTTAATTGCAGGGAAGGGATATGTATTATCCAATTGTATTTTTTGGCTAATCGGAGAAGCGTTTGCTGCAATCCTGAATTGGCAGAAACACCTCCTGCAATTGCTATTTCATTAATTTTTAAATCAGATGATGCTTTTATAAGTTTGTTGGTCAATGAATCAATAATTGCTCTTTGAGCAGAGGCACAAAGGTCGTTTTTGTTCTTTTCGATAAAATTGGAGTCTTCCTTTAATTTATCACGCAAAAAATACAAAAAAGATGTTTTTAGACCACTGAAACTGTAATCATAACCCGAAATATTAGCCTGATTAAAGGTAAAAGCATTTTCATTGCCTGCTTTTGCCAGCTTATCCACAATGGGACCTCCGGGATATTCCAGTCCGAGAATTTTGGCAATCTTGTCAAATGCTTCTCCTGCTGCATCATCAATCGTATTTCCGATTATTTCCATATCAAAATAATCATTTACCTTGATAATCTGAGTATGCCCTCCCGAAACACATAAACATAAAAAAGGAAATGCAGGCGGCGGAGTATCTTTTTCAATAAAATGAGATAAAATATGACCTTGCAAATGATCAACTTCTATTAAAGGAATATTCAATGCGTAAGCAAACGCCTTAGAAAACGAAACTCCTACCAGCAACGAACCCAATAATCCCGGTCCTCGTGTAAAAGCAATGGCAGATAAGTCTTCTTTTGTAATGCCCGCCTGTGACAATGCCCTATCCACAACAGGAATAATATTCTGTTGATGTGCCCGTGATGCCAACTCTGGAACCACCCCTCCGTATTTTGCATGTACATCCTGATTGGCAATAATATTGGAAATCAATTTCCGATCTTTCAAAACCGCTGCCGAAGTATCGTCACAGGAAGATTCAATAGCTAAAATATAGGTGCTCATTTTATCCAAAATTCAATTAATCATCAATCACTATTTCCATATCATCCCATAGAAAATTATTATAAGGATATATTTTGACATGTAACTTCTTTACTTCCTCATAAATAAGTTGACGCAACTCGTCAATATTTTCTTTTTTCTTGGCAGAAATAAATACGGTAGGATACGGTGTCTTTGCCATCCATGTTTTTTTAAGTTCGGACAAAGAGCAATTTTCTTTTGTTGCCTCAGTGAGATCATCCTCTTCCTTTTCTACCCATTTATAATTATCAATTTTATTGAAAACAAGAATAGTAGGTTTGTCGGAAGCAACAATTTCCGATAAAGTCTGTTCTACCACCTGAATTTGTTCTTCAAAATCAGGATGGCTGATATCTACCACATGTACCAAGAGATTGGTCTCTCGAACCTCATCCAATGTCGACTTGAATGATTCAATCAGGCTATGAGGAAGTTTTCGGATAAATCCGACCGTATCCGAAAGCAAAAACGGTAAGTTGGCAAAAACAACCTTGCGAACAGTAGTATCCAGTGTGGCGAACAATTTATTTTCTGCAAAAACTTCAGATTTGCTTAAGAGATTCATCATAGTAGATTTTCCAACATTTGTATATCCTACCAAAGCTACACGGACAAAAGCCCCGCGATTACTTCGCTGAGTTGATTTTTGTGTATCTATGATTTTCAAGCGTTCTTTAAGTAAGCTCATTCGATTGCGAACAATACGACGGTCGGTTTCGATTTCTTTCTCCCCCGGACCTCTCATTCCGATTCCTCCACGTTGTTTTTCCAAGTGTGTCCACATGCGGGTCAAACGGGGGAGCATGTATTGATATTGCGCCAATTCAACTTGTATTTTTGCATGGGCAGTTTGTGCTCGAGAAGAAAAAATATCCAATATCAAACGGGTTCTGTCTATAATTTTGCCATCAGGAATAATTCGTTCAATGTTTCGTATCTGAGATGGCGTCAACTCATCATCAAATATTACTGTTGAAATTTCATTTTCGGTTACAAATACCGCCACCTCATTCAATTTGCCCGAACCTAAATATGTTTTCCTGTCAGGATGTAGCAACGCCTGAATAAAGCGTTTTACTTCCTTTCCTCCTGCCGTTTCCGCTAAAAATGATAACTCATCCAGATATTCATGCGTTTTTTCCGTATCTTGGTCGGCGCGGATTAATCCTACCAATACAACTTGTTCTTGATTTTCCATACTTTTACAAAACTATAAAAAATAAATAATTGAAATGGAAGATGGTTGTTTTTTTAATTATGAGAAAATGTAGGAAAGAAGAAAATAAACTATTAATGAAGAGATATAACCCTTTCAATCATATTCCTTTTAAAGAATACGCATATTCTATTTTTATCATTTATAAAGCTGATAACAATACACAAAATCTATCAATAGCAAACAGACTAATTATTCATAAAAAATAATACTTTTCCGTCCATTGTTTTTTTAACCTGCATTGTTTTGGAATAATCCAGAATATTCTTAATTATTCTTTTGCTGGGCTTCGCTTGAGGTAAATTTTTAGAAGTGTATTTAAAAAGTAAAGAGTCGTTCATGCTAAATTTATATATTAACAATTTATTTTTTAAAATAACGACACTATTATATGTATTATTGTTTGATTCATTTTTGAGGAAGTGTATTAAAAAGTATGTTGATACTAATTAGTTTTTCGCCTTTTCAGGCTTCAAAAATAAGAAAAAGGAGTAGAAAAAAGCAAAAAAAGTAACGCCATCTTGTGGTTCAAGTGTATCTTCGGTAAACATGGAAAGCATTACAATGAAAAAGAAAGCCCAAAACAGCGGATTTTTCCATGTATGAGATACAATAGTTGGATATATCATTGAAAACAAAATAAGGATAAGTCCAATTATCCCGAAAGCTATCCAAAAAGTAAAATATTGACTATGACTGCGCATATTTGTTCCAGCTAAGGAGGAATTATTTAATTCTAATTCCTTAGCAAAAGTATCTTTAATATCTCCTGTTCCAACACCCAGCCATAAATGTTTTTTTACTAATGAGACAGAATTTTTCCATAAATCCAAACGTTGTGGCATGGAATAACCTTTCACCGAACCAGTATGATAATAATCTCCAATCTCCCACATCAAAACGTATAATCTATTAATTGCATTTATCTTATGAGTATATTTTATATTGGCAATACTATTTTCTACATTGGAAATATCTTCTGTTGTAAGCGCCTCCACTCCTTGACGGTCTTTATGCAATCCTTTTGAGTTCAGATAACGAATTAATGTTGCTCGTATAGGATAACCGCTTTTGTCAGTGCTGTCAAAATTGATGCAACTCTTTTTATTCCACGCATCTTCCATTTCACTATCACAAACATAAGTAAAAATATAGTTGCCATTTTCAACATAAGAATTAAGTGTATCATGCAAATAAGGATTTCCATCCGAAGTAAATTTGGCAGCAGTTTCTATTGAAAAATCTGCTTTGAAATATTGTGTTACTGTATGATAAATATACAAAAATGAACTTATTACAATAAAAAAGAATAAAGTTGGGACAAAATACCGGAAAAATGTATTTTTACTTTTTATTGCCTGCCGGATTATGAGAATCAATCCCACAACAAAAAACAAAACAATTGCCGTCATTGAGCCCGAATAAAACATAAAAAACAAAAACCAGCATAATGCAATAGCTATCCCTATTTTGTTTAATTTGGGAACATCATTCTTGAAAAATAAATATAAACAGACAAAACAAACAAAACAAACATTAATTCCCAAACGGACATACGAAATATACAAAGCCATTTCTCTTTTTTCATTCAAATATCCGCCTTGATAAACCAAAAAACCGGAAAACGTACTGATTAATACGCCTATGATATAAATTTGCAGGAATAGTATAATCTCTTTCTCAGATAAAGAATCGCTGGTATAAAAGATTATAGGCATAAAAAATAAAGGAACTTTTATCCACAAGTCCTGCATCCCATAATGAAGGTTTTCCGAAGAAATAAGCCAGATAATATGGACAAAATATAATAATAAACAAGCCATTACAACTTTTGATTGAAATGCTTTTTTGAATTTTCTGATAAAATTTCCTTCCAAAAACCAGTTGACAACAAGAATAACTCCGCCTAAACTCATCAAAAACCGGGAAAAAGGAATCCCAATTAAAAATAGAATCAATGCCGAAAGAAAAATAAGACGTGATACACTTCTGCCTTCAGTGAAATTCATGAAGGTTTTTTTTATCTCCATGTTTAATTTTTCTTATACGTTCCTTTCAAGATAGAAGTGAAATCTGCATTATTTTTTAATAATCCGGAAGCCTGTTTAAGTTCGGGGTCAATTTTCAAAGACGCTTCTATTTTTCCCTTTTGTGAATAATAGCGAGAAACAATTTCTATTTCAAGCAATTCGGATATTTCTTTCTTGAACCGCATTAAATCAGTACTTTTCTCTTTAGCTACAGCCGCTTCCAAGGATACAATAGCATCATTTACATTGCCGGTAAATTTATCCGCTTTGATACTTTCTTTTAATTGTTTGAGTTGTTTTTCCGTAAACGTTTCATATTCCAAATGCTTATCGCTGACGTATTCCAGAAAATCATCATACATGGCATCTGTAATTGTAAACTTATCAATAGAAGGAATAGAACTATTTTTCAATTTGAATTCATTAGCATAATTAAAAATAATATTCTTCTGGAACATTGCCAACAAAATTGTACTATAATTATCATTTGTAATTACAACATCAGGCTCTACACCACCATAATCATATACCACTCTTCCGCCTTTTGTCTTGAATGCCATTGCCGAAGAATCGGCTTTTGAAGAAGAATGTCCGGTGCTATCTTTATGAAAATAATCTACTTTTTGAACACATCTTCCCGAAGGAAGATAATATTTGGAAACTGTTACTTTTAATCGTGTATTATAGCTCAATGGAAGAACATTTTGAACCAATCCTTTACCGAAAGTGCGTTGTCCTATTATTACTGCACGGTCTAAGTCTTGCAAAGCTCCTGCAACAATTTCCGAAGCTGAAGCACTCATCCCATCTACCAATACAGCAATTGGAATTTTAGTATCTATGGCTGTATTCATCGTATAATAATTCTGATTCCGGTCATCGGTTTTTCCTTTTGTACTTACAACCAGATTTCCTCTGTCAACAAAAAAATTCACAATATTAACAGCTTCTGTCAATAATCCACCGCCATTCCCACGCAAGTCAAAGACTAAATATTGCATGTTTTGTTCTTTAAGTTTCATGAAAGCATTTTTTACTTCCAGACTTGCATTGTCAGTAAACTGATCAAGACGAATATAGCCAATTTCATCCGCTGCCATTCCATAATAACTTACCGGAGGCAATTTAATCTCTTCACGGATAATCTCTTTTTTTACCATTTTATTTTTACCATAAGGAATAATTCCTAAAGATACCGTTGTACCCGGCTGCCCTTTAAGTAAAGAACTGACATCGGAAACCGATTTCTTTTTCATATCTTTTCCACCAATCTCAATAATTTTATCTCCCGGCTGCAATCCGGCTTTAAAGGCAGGCCAGTTATCATAAGGTTCTGAAATCATCACATAGTCATCTCCTTGCTGAATAGTTGCTCCAATGCCGCCGTACTGACCAGTAGTCATCAGTTTAAATTCTTCCAAATCAGACTCGGGATAATATACCGTATAAGGGTCTAACTTATTAAGCATAGCGTCAATTGCCGTTTTGTTTAAATCGGTAACATTGACTTCGTCCACGTAATTTGCATCCAATTCTTTAAACAATGAGGCATAAATATCCAGATTCTTTGCGATTTCGAAATCACTACGGACAAAATTGCATGCAAATAAAGCTACAACTATTGCTAAAACTATAATAATCGAATGTTTTGTCTTATTCTTTCCCATTTTATCTTCTAAAAAATAATTATTTATTGCATTCCTTTTCAACGTGTTTTATTGTGGTTTATTGCATTTTGTCTTCTATTCGTATTACAGACAGAGTCATTTTGTTAATGGAAAAATTTAGATTTCTCCGGAAAATAATATAAATAACGCGAGTTCGGGGGTCAATGATACAAGGGGGAAAATTTGGCTATTTGCTTATTTGGCTACTTGTTGATTTGCTTATATCGAAGTGAATAACTAAATAATACCTTTGTAAAAAACCTTTGTGTTACTTCGTGAAACCCTTCGTGAAACTTTGTGCTTTATTATTTTATTTGAAAAAAGATGGTATATTTACTAAAGCTACCACTTGACACAGTTTAGTGAATAGACCCCAAGTGCGAGTCTTTAGAAGTCAAGTGCGAGTCTTTAGAAACCAAGTGCGAGTCTTTAGAAACCAAGTGCGAGTCTTTAGAAGTCAACTGTGAGTCTTTAGATGACGGAAAATATCCAAGAATCAACAAAGAGTATCAAGAAGTCGACAGAAGAAATCCCAAACTCACGTTAATATAATTTATTTTAATCCGAATATACTTTCCCTGATATAAGACATAAAGCAATTTTCTTTTTTCGTTTTTTTTAAATCATTCCTTCTGCCAAGTTGGCAGTTAATTTCTCTGGCACAAGTTTTGCGAAACATATTTACAATTATAAAATGTATAAATTATGCTAACAGGAAATATAAGTATGCAATCGGAAAATATGTTTCCGATAATTAAAAAGTTTTTATATTCTGATCATGAAATATTTCTCCGTGAATTGGTTTCTAATGCCGTAGATGCCACTCAAAAACTGCAGACACTGTCTTCGATGGGAAAATTCAAAGGAGAAATGGGTGATCTTACCATCGAAATAAAAATTGATGAAAAAGAAAAAACATTGACCATTTCCGATCATGGAATAGGAATGACGGACGAAGAAGTAAACAAATATATTAATAATATTGCTTTTTCGGGAGCAACCGAATTTTTAGAAAAATACAAAGGCGTGGAAGCTAATTCGTTGATTGGACATTTTGGATTGGGTTTTTATTCTGCCTTCATGGTGGCAGATAAAGTGGAATTGGTAACTAAATCATATCTTCCTAAATCGAAAGCGGCGAAATGGACATGCAATGGAAGTACGGAATATACCATTGAGGACGCACAGAAAAAAGAGAGAGGTACAGATGTAATTCTTTATCTGGCGGAAGATGCACAGGAGTTTTTACAGGAAAACCGGATATTGGATATTTTAAAGAAATATTGTCGTTTTTTACCGATTCCTATTCAATTCGGCAATGAAAAAAAATGGGAAAAAGTAGAAGGCGAAGACAAGGATGTAGAAATAGAAGTTTCAAGAATCATTAACGATACTAATCCTATATGGAAAATTTCTCCTTCGGAATTAACGCAAGAAAATTATGACAAATTTTACAGAGAACTGTATCCATATTCTTTCGACCAGCCTTTGTTTAATATACATATTAATGTAGATTATCCTTTTAATCTTACCGGAATATTGTATTTCCCTAAGATTAAACAACAAATGGATATGCAGAAAAACAGGATTCAACTCTACAGCAATCAGGTTTATATTACCGATCAACTGGAAGGAATTGTTCCCGAATTTTTGATGCTGTTACAAGGAGTGATTGATTCTCCTGATATACCATTGAATGTAAGCCGGAGTTATTTGCAAAGTGATAATAATGTCAAAAAGATATCTGCCCATATTACAAAAAAAGTTGCCGATAAACTGGAAGAGCTTTTCAACAAAGACCGCAAAGATTTTGAGTTGAAATGGGATGATATTCGTATGTTTATGCAATATGGGATTTTGACCGATGAAAAATTTCATGAACGGGCAAAGAAATTCTTATTATTGAAAAATATTAATGGAGAATATTTCACATTGGATGAATATCAGAAACATATTGAAACATTGCAAAAGGATAAAGATGGTAATTTAGTCTTTTTATATACAACAAATAAAGAAGAACAATATTCTCAAATTGAAGCTGCAAAAAGTAAAGGATATGACATCCTTTTGATGGATGGAGCATTAGATATGCACTTTATCAATCTGCTGGAACAGACTTTGGAGAAAATAAAATTTGTCCGTGTTGATGCTGATGTTGCAGATAAACTAATAGAAAAAGGAGATACTTTACTCTCCAGATTATCCGAAGAACAACAAAAAGAACTTAAAACAGTCTTTGAAGAAAACAGTGATAAGGAAAAATTTACCGTATTGTTAGAAAATTTGGGCGAGACAGATTTGCCAGTGAGTATTACTCATCCTGAATTTTTACGTCGTTGGTCGGATATGCAGAAAATGACTGGAAGTTCTCCAATGTTTGGCATGGATATGCAAAAAAGCAATTTGATTGTTAATACTAATCATCCGGTTATGGAGAAATTGTTGAACGAATCGGACAAAGATCAACAAACAGCATTGGCTTCTCAATTAATAGATTTGGGGTTGCTTTCTCAACAAATGTTATTCGGTGAAGCTCTTGCAACTTTTATTAAACGCAGTGTAGATATGGTGAATTGACTTTTTTGAATTTATAATAAGAATAATAAAGAAGCGTTAAGATATCGTTTTGGCATAAAATTAGTGCTATAGCATAAACACATAATAATAAGTTTAATTAATAATAATGAGTAACATGAAAAAAATTATTTTAGGTGTAGTTTTTGTGGTAGGTGTAGTTGCAGCAGTGCAAGCACAGCCTCGTGCAATAGGAGGTCGTTTAGGTTATGGTATAGAAGCATCTTACCAACATAGTTTCGGTTCTAACATGCTACAAGCCGATTTAGGTCTTCCGGGTTTTCATAGTATTGCAGGTACGGTCACTTATGACTGGATTTGGAGTATTGACAGTTGGAAAGAAAAAGGCGAATGGAACTGGTATGCCGGAGTCGGTGGTGGAGCAGGCTTTTCATGGTGGGGCAATTGGGCTTTCCTTGGAGTGGCAGGAATGGTTGGAGTAGAGTATAACTTTTGGTTTCCACTTCAGCTATCTTTAGATTATCGTCCTTTAATAGGACCTCATTTTGGAGGCGGTGGAGCAGGCTTTTACCATTGGGGACTTTGGGATTTTGCACTGTCTGTCAGGTATAAATTTTAGCGAAAAGACATACAATAAAAAAACCGCTTTATAAAGCGGTTTTTTTATTTTGAAAACTTTAAAATTTATTTTTTTGCATTTTCCAATGATTTCTTACGAAATTCTTTCAATGCTTTTTCTAAATCTAAAGAAGCTTTGCGAGCACGTACACCTGCTGCTTTGTTTCCTTTTTCTATTTGACTTTGTGCTTCTGATAAGAAAGCGTCAACTTCTGTTCTGAATTTGTTTACTAAATTTTCCATGTTTATTTTTTTTAATAATTAATTATATTCATAACTATGTGCAAAAATACACTTTTTTCTAATGAAAAAACAAAAAACGGTTAAAAATGTTCTTTATTGTAGTAATAAATTTTAAATATTCTGGCATTCAATTGTTTTCATGAATGCTATTGAGCTCTACCTGCATTTTTCTTCATTAACGATTCATCAACATATTTTTTATATTTTTGTAAAATTAACTGAAAGTTCCTAACGTGAATAAAAAAATAAGGCATCTAATTTTAGCACTTGTCGGCGCAGTGATAATTATACTTGCTTTTATAGCTATGAGCAATGTAGAAAAGTATAAGAATACTCAGAAAGCTGAATACGCAAGAAAGGTAAATAATATAATAATAGATGCTTTATCTGACATTAATAAATATCTACTGAAAGAACATACTCAAGATTCTTTAAAGTATCAATGTCGATTAAAATCCAAATCTAACAAAGATAAACATTTGCAATNNATTAACAGTAATGGAAAATGGAAAATTATTCGCCAAATTATTGCCGGTAGAACTCCAGAATCTTATCTACAAATAAAAGGAGAAAAAGTATTCGTCTATGATGATGGTATTCATAGTTCTGTTACAGAAAAAAATATTCTGGAAGAAGTTGTCCCGGATGCTCGTCTTTACGCTTTGTTTGATACTATACATTCACATGCAGGCATTCAACCTATGTATAAAGATTATGAATTAGATACTATTTATAATATTATTGAAAAGCATCTTCGGATGAATAATATTCACTCTGATTTTGATTATTGTATCTATGTCCCCGCTTTTAATGAATTTGTTTTATGTAATGGATTAGATGCAACTGAAATCGCTACAAACGGGATGCTATATAATTTTGAAGTATATAATGAGGACCTGGTATTATTTGCTTTTTTCATTATACAATTCCTTGATAAAACAGATTATTTGACAGCTCATGATTATTTTGTAATTATTTTTATCTGGACAATTGTCTTCATTTTTTGTTTTTTGTTTTTTGTTTCTTTACATTTTATTGATAGACGAATTCTTAAAACATCTGTATTGCGAGATGATTTTATCAATAATATTACCCATGAATTTAGAACTCCCATATCTACCATTGCTTTGGCAACAGAAAGTTTATTAGATAAAGATGTTTGGGATAATAAGGATATGTCAAAAAAGTATATTGAAATTATTCAAGAAGAAAATAAACGTTTAAAAGGATTGGCAGAAACATTTCTGGAAACTACTTCTATCGTTTCCAGGAAATCATTTTTACGCCGAAAAAAAAATAATATAGATTTACATTATTGCATAGAACCTGCAATTAAGGAAATACTTCTGCTTTTACACAAAAAAAAGGGGACAATTACAATAGAATATTTAGCAAAAAATTCCATTGCCTGTGTTGATGGAACACAAATTGTTCTTGTTATCAAAAATATACTTGATAATGCAATAAAATATAGTCTGAATGATCCTCCTCGTATTGAAATAAAAACCGTTAATAACGGGAAATATATTCTTATTTCAATTCAAGATAATGGTATTGGAATAAGTAAAAAACAGCAAAATAAAATATTTAATAAATTATACCGTTCAAGTATAGAAAATATCAATAATGTTAAAGGATATGGATTGGGATTATATAATGCCAAAGCCATTATAAAATCTTATAAAGGGAAAATAAAAGTAAAAAGCGAATTAAATAAAGGAAGTACATTTACAATATACTTACCTGTAGTAAATAATAAAGAATAACAATAGTTTTAAACAATAATAGAATGAGAAGAATACTTATAGCAGAAGATGACACTAATTTGGGAATGGTACTAAGTTCATATTTAACACTGAAAGGGTTTGCTACTACCCTTTGTGAAAACGGAGAAGATGCTTATAATGAATTTTTAAAAGGAGGCTACGATTTATGTTTAGTGGATGTCATGATTCCGATACGTGATGGTTATTCGCTGGTAGAACATATTCGTAAAGTTGATTCTGAGATTCCTGTCTTCTTTATGTCTGCAAAATCAGCACAGGAAGATATTCTCAAGGGGTTTAGCCTTAATGCGGACGATTACATCACCAAACCATTCAGCATGGAAGAATTATTAATGCGTATTAAAGCCATTTTTAGAAGGACAACACATGAAATTGATGATGAAAAACAAGTTTTTCAAATAGGAGAATATCTGTTTGATAATAATGTACAGCAATTGATATTTCAGGATGAAATAATGAAACTTACCTCTAAAGAGTCAGCGTTATTATACGTATTATGCGAAAAAATGGGAAAAGTTGTAAACAGAACCTATATCTTAAACAGGGTATGGGATAAAAATGATTACTACAATGCCCGTAGTATGGACGTATATATTACAAAATTGCGCAGATTTTTAAAGAAAGATCCTAATGTTAATTTATTAAACATTCATGGTGTAGGATTTAAATTAGCGGTAAGTGAATCAAGAAAATTAAGGACAAAATTTAATTAACAGCACATATTGTATTAGTTGTTGCATATTTTTCATTTTTTTAAATGAAGGGGATTTTACATCAAAAAAAATGCTACTTTTGTATCCCAAAATAATAAGCAACACATGGAGAGGTGGGTGAGTGGCTTAAACCAGCAGTTTGCTAAACTGTCGTACTCGAAAGGGTACCGGGGGTTCGAATCCCCCCTTCTCCGCTGGAAATACTTCCAGAGTATAGCTGAAAGCCTGTAAACAATATATTTTACAGGCTTTTTGTTTTTTATTAGCCTCATAATAGTGGACAGGAAAACAAGTGAATGAGGGATTTATTTTATTAAATGAAGAAAGAATCTCAGACAGAGTTTAATTTACACTCTCGTGCAGCGAATCCAATCCAATGTCCAACGAGAACGCCCTTGTCCAGCTCGACACCCTTCTAAAGTTCCACTACAGTCTTCTAAGCTATCGCTACACCTATCTAAGGTATCGCTACAGTCTTGTCCAAGGTTACTACACCTTTGTCTAAGTCCGCAACAGCAATGTCCGGTAAAAACACCATTCTCTGCAAAAAAATACAATCTATAATTGTGACTTTTCCGGCTCACTCCTCCGCTTGTGCATCTTTTTTTATCAGTTTTATGCTGCTTGAAATTAACCAACTCAATCCTTATATCAATATTTTTGTTTCTCACTACTGTGTTTTCTATTCTTGATACATATACTTTGACAATATTTGCATACTATATTGTATTGGTTTTTAATTAATATATTCTTCAGGTGACAGATGACAAACCACAATTAAATTATAGTATCTTTGTATGTTATAAAATTAGGCAGGCATAACAAATGAATTTGTATACTACTTTTCATACATCTTACATTCGGCAAATTATTTTTGTCGGTATTGTATTTTTGTTTTTCGCGGTGCCAGCGAAAGCCCAATTCTATAACGGACATAATTTGCGGTTTGGGCAAAACCGTATTCAATATGAAGAACGATTATGGAGTTATTACAGAACTTCTCTCGCTGATATTTATTATTATCCGCAAACCAAAGAATTAGCAGCATTGACAGCTGAATATGTTCCGCAGATAGTCCTCGAAATGGAGCAGAAACTTAGTATCAGCCTTCAGAAAAAGATGCAAATTGTTATCTTTGCACGTCATTCCGACTATTTGCAGTCCAATATTGGCTTGGAAACAGGAAATATAAATAATACCGGAGGAGTAACTCCTGTATACGGAGATAAAATATTTCTTTATTTTAAAGGAGATATAAATACCTTCCTGGATGATTTACGTACAAATATTGCCAGTTTATTTGTCAATTATTTTGTTGTGGGGGAAACTTTCGGGTCAAGTATTTCGGCAAGCTATATGTCAGAATATCCTATTTGGTTTACCGATGGACTTAGTTGCTATTTTTCCAAAAAATGGATTCCCGAATTTGATGATGTAATCAAAGACGGACTCCTATTGGATAGATATAAAAAGCAACGTTTTTATAAGCTACCACTCTATGAACAACAGATTGTTGGATTTTCTTTTTGGAAATATATTGAAGAACAATATGGAGCAAATGCAATTGTAAATATTCTTTACTATGTCAAATTCACCCGAAATTATGAACGGGCTATCTATTATGCCTTGCGAGCAAATGTCAAAGATTTATTTTTAGAATGGATAGAATACAGTAAGAAAATATATACGTTCAAACCCGGGGAGGAATCTGTCGAATTATCTTTATTGAAATACAAGAAAAATACAAATTATTTATCTCCTTCCATTTCTCCGGACGGACAGCAACTGGCTTATGTTACCAATCTGGATGGAAGAGTAAAAGTTTGGATATTAAATCTTGAAACTAAAAAAAAGAAATGTATTTATCGTTACCATTACCGCATAGAAGATAATCCTGATTATAGTTACCCTTTGGTTAAATGGCATCCTTCGGGAACTTTTTTGACCATGATGATTGAATATAAGGATAAGGTCTATTTGCAACCCTATCATCTTGAGAAAAAGAAATTTGATAATAAACAAGTCGTTTTCATTAATAAAATTACCGATTTTTCCTATTCTTCCGACGGACGGTTTATTGCCATTTCCGGGGTGCAAAATGGACAGTCAGATATTTATATTTACAATTCGGCATCCCGTTCGCTGGAACAAATTACCAACGACAAAGCCGATGATTTTGCTCCCCGTTTTATACGCAATAATGCTCAAGTCATCTTTTCTTCCACTCGCCAAAATGATACAATTGGCATAGATAATTCTTTTGAAGAAGGGAAACAGGATCTTTTTATTTATGATTTTCTGACCAAAGATAAACTTTTAAACCGTGTTACCCATACGGCATCTGCCAATGAATTGTATCCTATGGAAGTTGAAAAGGATTATATATCTTTTATAAGCGATTTGAATGGCGTGAATAATCGTTATCTGGGAAAATTCAGCAACGTAATCAGTCATATTGATACGGCTATTCACTATACATATCGGATTGACTGGTATCCTATCAGTAATTATAATACGGGAATCCTTTCTCAGGACATCAATCCTTCAACTGCAATGGCTGTACAGCAAGTCTTCAGAAACGGTCAATGGCTTATCGGAACAGAGAATTATATTCGTTTTTCCGGTATAGACAAGCATAATATTTTAACTCCGGAGATAAAAACGGTTCCCGTTCAAACGGAAGAAAAAATATCAAATGATAGTATTCGTCCCAAATCTAATCAAAAACAATTAAGGCAAGTACGATTATCCGATTTACATATTGTCACCGACACAACAAATGCTGCAGGAACCGATAATCTCGTTGCAGGAAAGCCAAACGAAAAACCCGAATCGCAGAAAGACCCTTTGATTCCCCGTAATTATAATGTACAATATTATATCAAAGGAATGATTGCACAAGCTGATTTCAGCTTTCTGAGTACATCTTACCAGCAATTTATCAAATCAGACCAGCCCATTTATCTCAATCCAGGGTTGAATGCATTTTTGATGGTTAATATACGCGATTTGATGGAAGATTACCGCATGATGGGGGGCGTTCGTATTTCGGCAGATTTAAGAAATCTGGAATTTTTATATAGTTATGAAAATCTGAAACGCCGTTTAGACAGGCAAACTGTTTTGCATTACCAGTCACTAAAATCTTCAAGTGAAGTTTACGATATAAAACAACAAAATGTAAATGTCCATTATCTGCTCAAATATCCTTTTGATAAGGTAAATAGTTTGCATACTATTTTCACCTTTCGTTACAACCGTTATGATTATCGCTCTATTGACGATTACAGTTTGCAGCAAAAGCCTTCGCAAAGTATATGGGTCGGCACTAAAGTAGAATATGTAATTGATAACACCCGCCATATAGCGACTAACCTTTTGCGGGGATTCCGTGGAAAATTTTTTGCTGAATTTTCTTGCATTCCCAATAAAGAGTTTAATAATATGACTGTTATCGGGATGGATTTACGGCATTATACCAAAATTCACAGTACATTGGTTTGGGCAAACCGCTTAGCTGCCAGTGCTTCCTTAGGTAAAAACCGACTTATTTATTATTTAGGAGGAGTTGATAATTGGATATTCCCGAAATTCAATCAAGAAATAGGTATTGATACAAGCGTAAATTACACCTATCAGACTTTGGCAACAAATATGCGTGGTTTTACGCAAAACATACGTAACGGTACTAACTTTTTTGTATTCAACTCCGAGCTTCGATTCCAAATCATACAATGTTTTGCCCAAAAGCCATTAAGAAGCGAATTCTTACGTTCTCTTCAATTCGTACTCTTTGGAGATGCGGGAACAGCCTGGGTGGGATTGCATCCTTATTTAGAACAAAATGCATTGTTTACAAGAACAATCAATATGGAAGGAAGCAACATTAAAATTACATTGAAAAAACAAACCGAACCCATTGTAGGGGGAGTTGGCATAGGGCTTCGTTTCCAGCTCCTAAGTTATTTTATCCGGCTTGACTATGCCTGGGGGATAGAAAATTATAAAATAGCCAATGATGGTGTATTTTACCTTTCCTTTAATGTTGATTTTTAATGAAAATAATAATAGAATCGGGGGAGTGTTGTATTGAAAAAACATATTTAATGTGAGTTCGGGATCCAAAAAACAAACCCCGAACTCACGTTAAAATAACTAATTTATAGGTTCTATTTGATTGTAACGCTCCGTCAAGTGTGTGCTTAATTCACTACTCAACAATTTGGCATTTGAACCTGTAATTATCAATTTCATTTTTTCTTTTAGTTGGGATAGCAGCACCTATTTATAAGTGTTTACATCCATGATTCACAATATTTATTTGCATTGCAAAGATATGATTTTTTTTAGGTAGTGTATTGCTTTTAATTCCGGATGGCTGCGCAAGTGTCTTGCCCCGTTTGAATGGTCTTCGGACTCCATTTTATATTCTTATTCCTTTTAGTGTTGATGCAACACAGGTAGCTGTGTTACATCAACACAAGGGAATGTGCCATATCCACACAGCTACTTGTGTGGGTATGGCACAAATTTTCTACACTACAAAGTATTTTGCGGCTGGCTTTGTCTGCAACAATCTGAGTTTTTTGTGTATGACGTTTTTTCTTGCCCGAATAGCTTAACTTCTGTTTTTTTTAG
>QMCD01000474.1_pt1 | contig 27951 bp, 23 predicted proteins | sample 1821841 | NCBI WGS metagenome assembly QMCD01 (sample SAMN01991225, study PRJNA193472) | Termite gut metagenome, whole genome shotgun sequencing project. | isolation source: worker | host: Macrotermes natalensis | reverse complement strand
TCCCCCCTGCCGCGCCGAGCGACCGGATGAGAATACCCGTGGTCGGCGTCGCGGCGACCCCGGCGTCGATCGTCGAACGACCCGAGGCATTCAGGGCGGCATGGATCCCATCGGCAAGGATCGCGCCGGAGGCCCTGCCGTCGCGCGTCACGAGCATCGGTCCCTCTCCGACCGTTTCGGCGGAAAACGCCGTCGCATAGCGCATCGCGACTTCCGGCGTCAAGGTTTCTCCGATAATGCCCCGCAGGCCCGAAACGCTGATAATCAGTTCCGACATGTTTCCCCGTTCCTCTACTGAAAACGATTGAAATTTCCCGTCATATACCGTAAACGGCCTGAAACTGTTCCCGCGCACAATCACCCGCCTCCCGAACGATCCGCTTCATGCAAGCCCGGAACGAAGCGCACGAAAGCCCGGAACGAAGCGTAGCGCAGTGACGGGAGACTACGGCAAATCCTGATGACAAACCCCCAAAATGTCCGTTTGCATCGCGTTTCCAGTATAGCACCTCCGCATCATACCACATTGCCCGACCGGTTCAAACGGGGGAGGAATGCTTGACATGGTTGCCGGGAGCGGACATAATGGATTGATGAGTGTCCGGTACGTCAAACGTTTGCAAATGGTGTTCGATTTTCGCCGCACGAGCCCTCCACCGCCCGAGTTGCCGCGGGACTATCGCTGGGTTTCCTGGAAACCGGAATTGCTGGAAACCCACGCCAGGGTCAAGTACGAGGGATTTCGCGGGTCGATGGACGCCGACTTGTTCCCGACGTTTTCAGATTACGACCGTTGCCTGCGCCTCATGGAAGCGATTGCGGGCGATCCGTCGTTCGAGCCGAAAGCGACCTGGTTGATCGTCCATGCTGCCCCGGAGGAAAAGTTCCGTTTCATCGCCAATATCCAGGGAATGCGGCTCGACGGACTCAACGGCAAGATACAGAACGTCGCGGTTGTTCCGGATTATCGTAACAAGGGATTCGGACGGCTGCTGGTCGCCGGTTGCCTGCACGGATTCCGCGCCGCCGGGATGGAACGGATCGCCCTCGAAGTTACCGCGGACAATTTTCATGCCGTGCGCCTTTACGAACATCTCGGTTTTGAAAGTGTAAAAGTTGTTTTCAAGGAAACCCGTTCGTAAACGGCGTTTCGGCAAACGGTGAACATTTCCCAAAATACCGTAAACGGGTGGAAAGGGCTCGTTTTCCTTTTTGCCCCCATCCCGGCCATCCCCAAGCGGCGACGGCTCCGCAATCCTCTCCGCCGCTTGCGTCCCCCGTTACCCATTGTCAATTCACCACGCCGCGTTTCCGGTTCGCATGAATCAAAAAAAGAAAGGCCGTTTCATGCCGCCCTCTGTGCGAAGCCTGTTTTTGCTGGATCCCGGTCAAACGGCCCTGTTGGTCGTCGATGTTCAAGAACGGCTCGTTCCCGCCATGAAAAACGGCGAACGGACCGTCGAACGAACCAGGCGGTTGATCCGCGGGGCCGGGATTTTCAATGTTCCCGTCTTTCTGAGCGAACAATACCCCAAAGGTCTCGGCCCAACCGTCCCGGAACTTCTCGCGGAACTACCCGGGCAATGCCTCCGGTTTGAAAAACGGACGTTCAGTTGCTGCGAATCCGAAGAATGGATGCGGGAACTTGACAAAACCGGTGTTTCCCGGGTTCTTCTTTGCGGCATCGAATCGCATGTCTGTGTTTTGCAGACCGCGATGGATCTCCTGACCGCCGGATATGCGGCGTACGTGGCCACCGATGCGGTCGACAGCCGTTTCAAAAGTGATCGACGTTTCGCCCTGAAACGCATGAACGCGGCCGGAGTCGTTCTCACGACAAGCGAATCGGCGCTGTTCGAATGGTGCGGGACAGCCGACCACCCGCGATTCAAGGAAGTCGGCGCGCTGGTGACCGGAACGAAACCGAACCCGGCTTGATCCCGACCTGCCCCTGATCCGGCCGGCCCGGTCGGGTATACTGGCAACACGATGAAAACGACCGTTTTGACGCTGTTTGCGATCTAATCGTGTTCCGTATTGGGAAGCCGTTTCCGTCGCGGATGTTTTTTCTCAAGTGGTTCCCTTCGAAACGCCGACACTCCGATCAGGGTTCGTGTGTGTCGGTTTTCAGCTTGAACACCGAACGTGAAGAAGCCGTGTCCTACCGTAAACGGGACCTTTTCGGATGGAGCGCATCGAATGAACGTTTTCCAAACACTTTATCTAACTCACTTTTCGACTCCGAAAGAGGAACGCCTCCTGTATCGGTTCGTCAAAAAGACAAAGCCCCGGATCATTCTCGAATGCGGTATCCAACGGGGAGTGCGCATGATGAACCTGCTCCGGCTCGTCGGCACCTATGGGAAAACCGAAAGCGAAGAAGGTCCGCTTTACGTCTGCACCGATCCGTTTGAAGGACGAACCGAAGAAGACGGCCCCGGTCTTTCTCTGCGCAAGACCCATAAATTGCTCAGCCAAACGGGAGTGCGACACCGCTGTATTCCGGCTTCCGTGGAAATGGGCATTACCCAGATTTCCCGTTCGATCAAAGATATCGACCTGGCGATTCTCGCGACGCCCCATTTCGATTGGCTTGCGACCAAAGGCGCCCTGCTTGCCGTCGCCCTGCGCGAAGATGCCGCCGTTTTCACGAAATTTCCCGGACAGGAACTCAAACGGGTCCGGCTCCCGGAATTCCGGCGCATGATCGACACCGCCGTCGAATCCGACCGTAAACGCCGCAAAGCCGCCTGAAGCGTAAGCCTCAGGTCCGAAAATCGTCCGGCAACACGACCAAGGTCGCTCCCCAAGAAAGACCGACGCCGAAACCGATCAACATCGCCGGTTCGTTCGGTTTGAGCATGCCCTGTTCGAAGGCGTCGACCATGGCGATCGGGACGCTGCTGGAGACCGTGTTGCCCCGCTTTCGAATGTCGTTGAAAAATTTGGCCGAATCGAGGTCGCAGAGCTCGCGCAATTTTTCAAGCATGTATTTGTTGGCCTGGTGGAAGACGAAACAGCCGATATCCTCTTTCGCCTTGCCGCTTTTTTCGAGCAGCTCCCGCACCGTCGGCGGCACGCGATCCAGCGCGAAAGCGAAAATCGCCGGCCCGTGCATCGCGACCTGAACCTTGGAACGCACGCTTCCCTTGCCGTCCGGGTACTCGATATGATCTTCGGGCGTGGCCGGGTGGCGGTGTCCCCCGGCGGGGACGATGAGTAAATCGGCTCCGCTCCCGTCGCTGCCGAACACGAACGGCCCGATCGCAGGGGCGGGCTCCTTCCGTTCGACCGCGCGAATGAGCGTGGCGGCCGCTCCATCGCCGAACAACGGGCGGTTTACCCGGTCGAGTGGGTTGATGTACTTCGAATAGGTCTCCGAGGTGATGAGCAGGACATTCTCGGCCATCCCGCCTTCGATCAACCCTTTGGCCAATGAAAGACCGTAGATGTAGCCGCTGCACCCGAGGTTGAAGTCCAGCGCGCCGCACGCTTTCTTCAAACCGAGCCGCTCGTGGATGATACAGGCGGAAGTCGGCAGAAAATAGTCCGGCGACTGCGTGCAAAGCAAAACGAAATCAATCTCCTCCGGTTCGCAAACCTCTTTCTCGAAAAGACGTTCGGCGGCACGAATCCCCATATCGACCGCCGTTTCTCCCGGTGCGGCAATCGGTCGCTCTTCGATTCCGAGTTTGCGCGTGATTTTCTCTTCCGTCCAACCGGAAAAGAGTTCCGCAATGACCTTATTACCCAGTTTATTCTCCGGAAGGTAATAAGTGATGCTGATAATTTGTGCTGATTTCACGAAACGGCGGAAACATAAAGAGGAAGGACGGGAGCCGGTCAGCGATCTAACCCGGCGCAGGCGTTACGAAAAACAGGGATATGCCGATTGTATCAAATATCCCGGGGCTGTAAAGGAGGTGGTAACGTGTCGAATTGGAAAGTTGATTGAAAAAGGGGGCGCGTAAAAGTTGCCGGTCCGGTCACGGCGCTTCATTCCCGGCGTTCATGCGCGGTGTTCAGGGCCTTCATTTTTGCTACTTAAAACACAAGGAATCAGCCGTTTATTCAAAATAGGCAAAATATATCCCGCCGATTGGCCGCGAGTGACCGGATATCCCGTATTCCCCTTTATTTTTCACGGAGCGTTCGCCGAATAGTACCGAGAGGAATGTCGTCATTTTCAGGATCACGTAGGTTTTATCGACAATAATCCGTCGTTTGTTTTTTCGGGTCGGGCCTGTTTCGATCCCCTTTCCTGTGTTAAACTTGTTCCCAATCGGTGTTCATCGACGGCCATGTCAACATTTTTTCAAACCTTGTTTTCCGGTAATTCGTCTTACTCCGATTCCGTAGCGCACCCGGGTTCCCCTCCTTACCCGTCTTTCCCCATCGTCAAGCGGAGCACCCCTTTGGAGCAGTCCGGTATGTTCGACTCACCCTCGACCATGAGGTTCAATTACCCGTTGCCCTTTGGAGCGACGCTCCACGACAACGGGGTTCACTTTTCGCTTGTCAGCCGTTCCGCCCGATCGATGCGGCTCCTGCTCTACGATAAAGTGAGCGACCTCGAACCGTCCCAGGTCATCGAATTCAATCGGGAAAAAAACCGTTGGGGCGACGTCTGGAGCATGTTCATCAAGGGGATCAACGCCCGGCAACTCTATCATTTCCAGGTCGGCGAAGCCGACGGTCCGCGATTGATCGATCCTTATGCCAAGGCGCTGGCGGGTTCCTTCCAGTCGAACAAGGACGGGATTCTCCGGCCGCCCAAGTGTGTCGTGATCGACGACGCCGATTTCGATTGGCGCGACGATCCCCACTTGAAACACGATCTTTCCAAGAGCGTGATTTACGAAATGCACGTCGGCGGTTTCACGAAGTCGAAGTCGAGCCAAGTCAAGGAAGCCGGGACCTACTTGGGCGCGATCAAGAAGATCCCTTACCTGAAAGAACTTGGCGTCACCGCCGTCGAATTGATGCCGGTCCATGAATTCCTGGTCGGGAGCATCGACGGTACGACCGGGGGCCGGACGAATTTCTGGGGTTACGACACGATGGCCTTTTTCGCCCCGCACCGCGGTTACGCCTACGGCAAGGAGCCGGGTGCCCAGGTCCGCGAATTCAAGGAAATGGTTCGCGCCTTCCATGCCGCCGGGATCGAAGTGATCCTCGACGTCGTGTTCAACCACACCTGCGAAGGCAACGAACGCGGCCCGACGCTCAGTTTTCGCGGACTCGACAACGACGTTTACTACATGCTCCACAACGGCAAGGAGTATAAAAACTACAGCGGTTGCGGCAACACGGTCAACGGCAACCACCCGATCGTCCGGGAACTGATTTTCAACTCGCTCCGCTACTGGGTCCACAATTACCACATCGACGGGTTCCGTTTTGATCTGGCGTCGATCCTGAGCCGCGACCAGAACGGCAACCTGCTGGCCAACCCGCCGCTCGTCGAGCAGATCGCCGAGGACCCGCTTTTGGCCGACACGAAAATCATCGCCGAAGCCTGGGACGCCGCCGGCGCCTACCAGGTCGGCTCCTTTTTCAGTTCGCACGGCCCGAATTCGATGGGTTGGGCCGAATGGAACGGGAAATACCGTGACGACATCCGCCGATTCTGGCGCGGCGACCAGTTTTTCACCGGTGCGCTGGCGACCCGCATGGCCGGTTCGAGCGATCTTTACCAACACAGCGGCCGACAACCCTTTTGCAGTATCAACTTCATCACTTCGCACGACGGCTTTACGCTCAACGACCTGGTTTCCTATAATTCCAAGCACAACGAGGACAACGGCGAACACAACCGGGACGGCGACAACAACAGCATGAGTTGTAATTACGGCGTCGAAGGGCCAACCTCGATCAAGGAAATTGAAGCGACCCGCGCGCGCCAGATACGGAACATGATGGCGACGCTCCTGCTCAGCCAGGGCGTACCGATGATCGTCGCCGGAGACGAATTTCGTAAAACCCAACGCGGCAACAACAACGCCTACTGCCAGGACTCCACGATTTCCTGGCTCGATTGGCGACTTGAGGAAAAACACCGCGCGTTCGTCCGCTTCGTGCGGACGCTGATCAAATTCCGCAAAGAGGAATCGACGGTACGGCAATCCCGGTTCCTGACCGGGCAACCGCGACGGCCCGGGGCGCTCCCGGATATCGGTTGGTACGGACCGTTGGGGGGGGCCGTCCCGTGGAATAACGGGCTCGAACGCAGCCTGACCTGCCTGCTGGCCGCCGTCCAGCCGTCGGATGGGGAAGCTTCCCGGTTCCACATCCTGATTATGGCGCACGGAGGTTGGGAACCGCGGGACTTTTACTTCCCGGCAATCTGCCAAGGTTTCAAATGGCGGTTGTTCGTCGATACGCAGGCGGCGCCTCCGAACGACATTTATCCGCAATACGACGGTCCGCCGGCCGATTTGAAGGCCGCCGTCCGGTTCATGGACCATTCGTTGAAAGTCTACATCGCCGACGCATCCGATCCGGTACGTTCGGATGTCGATCGACACGTACAGGGCGTTTCGAAGGCGGCGCCGACATCCGGAAACAGGAAGTCCCGCGGTTGAGCTTCGCGGTTGAGCTTCACGACAGGTTTGCGACGGTTGATTTTCACGGTTTTCTCCGCCGTGCAAGAGCGTCTTCGATGCACCGGCTAAACGAGTCTACCGGAAACGCGATGAAAACGAACGTTTTTGGGTTTAGCATTGTACTGAAGGCCGTTTACGGGATAACAGATACAAATTGGCTCCGGGGTACTATCATGAACCGTTCCCTTTCCACCGAAAAAGCCCCGGCGGCGATCGGGCCGTATTCCCAAGGGGTGTGCTGCGGTCAAACCGTCTTCCTCTCCGGGCAATTGGGGCTCGACCCGGTTTTCGGCAATCTCGCCCAAGGTGTTCAAGAGCAAGCACGGCAAGCACTTGCGAATATCAAGGTCCTGCTCGAATCGGTCGGGTTCGCTCTGGGAGATGTCGTCAAAACGACCGTCTTTTTGAAAAATCTGGACGATTTTGCCGCGATGAACACCGTTTACGCCGAGACCTTCGAAGCCCCGTATCCGGCCCGAAGTACGGTCGAGGTCGCCCGGCTTCCCAAAGACGCCCTCGTTGAAATCGACGTCGTTGCGGTCAAGAGTTGACAACCGGCCGTGAACATCGACAATGATCGTGTAGCGCGGTATCGTGCGTCAAAAAATCGCTCGGCGTCTCATGTCGGCGGCATGCGTTGTTTCGCGTAAACCTTCGCGTAAGCCGATGTCTTGAACACCGATATGTTGAACGCGGTAAAAACAGCGAATCCCTCCGTCGATTGTCGATTTCGTCATGGAAAATGCCGAAGCCCTTGTTCTTCGAACGGTCGATTTCAGCGAGTCGAGCCTGATCCTCACGCTCTTGACGCGCGAATTCGGCAAAATAGAGGGCATGGCGAAGGGAGCCCGGAGGACGAAAAATCCGTTCGAAACATCTCTTGACCTGCTGGCTCGAATTCGTGTAAGCTTCCTTCGCAAAAAAGGCGATGTGCTCGATTTGCTGACCGAAGCGAAGTTGCTGCGCCGGTTTCGGCCGAGTCCGTCGAACTTCGCGGGATTGTATGCCGCTTACTACTGGATCAGCCTGATCGACGCGCTGACTGAAAACGGCGATCCGCAACCGGGCCTGTTCGACTTGGCCGTCGCGACGCTCAACCGTTTCGAAGCCGGAACCCATGTCGTTCGAACACTGCTGAGGGCGGAATGGTTTCTGTTGCGGCAGATCGGGCAACAACCGGTACTCGACCGTTGCGTCGCTTGCGGCAAACCGGTCACGGAAACGAACATTGTCCGGGCGAAGGAATGCAACCAACGCTTTTCCTTCGGCCTGTCCGACGGCGGAATCCTGTGTTCGCGCTGCCGGACCGCACACCGGCAGGTCATGAGCGTCTCGGCCGGGGCGCTGCATGATTTGAAAATATTGATCCGTCCCAAACGGGCGGAGCGAGCCTTGCAAGACGATCGGCGACGGGACGAACAAATGATCGGCGGCGCGACACCCCGTGAAAATGCACTCCATGAGGCGACGCTCCGGGAGGAATGGGCGGAAACCCCGATGGAACGTTCAACGATCAACGAAATCCGCGGCTGGACCAATCAGTATTTTTGGCAGATACTCGGCAAACGCCCCCAATTGCAAGGGGCGCTCGCCCTGATCGCACGATACGACCCCGCGCAAGACGACCCCGCGCAAAACAACCCCGCGCAGGACGACTCCGCACAAGACGATTTGGAATAGCCAAATGGCACATTCGACAAGGATGTTGAAAATGACGACACGCTTGCAAAACGGATTGAAAACGACGTTCTCGACAGCGGTTCTTTTCGGGCTCGTGATTCCCGGACTTCTCGGCGGTTGCAATGCGCTCTCGATGAATCAAAAGTATGCCGGCGGCTGGCTCACGCATCCTTCCCGGAAAATCCTCCGCTCCACCGACGAGGAGAAAGAATCGGTCGTACTCGGGCAGCCGAAGCAGAATAATCATTATCGATCCGATCAAACGAGCCGACCTGACGCGATGTTTTCGGACGGAACGCAGGATGGAACCCCGCGCCCGCCTGCCGTTCCGTTCGGGTATTCCGAGGCGCCGAACGTGGAGGCCATGCCGGCAGTGTCGCTCCCGCTACCGACATCTCCGCAACCGACGCCCCAGCCGCCGATGTCAGCGCAACCGATGTCAGCGACGCCTGTTCCGCCGCCATTTGCGGGTATTCCCGAAAACACCCCGGTCGCAACTACTTTTTACCAAGAGCAACGAGGCCCGGTGGATCCGTTCGGCTTGACGGCGACGGTTCCTTCCCAGCCGACCGGTTCGCTTCCGATGCCGTCCTCGACGATTTCTCCGGCGGAAAACGTCTGGAATGTACCGATGTCACCGCCTCCGGGCATTCCGGAACCGACGCATTTGCCAGCGCATTTGCCGACTCATTTGCCGTGGGCGGGGCTGCCGGATCTGCCCGCACCCGGGGAGTTGCCCCCCTCCGTTTCCGGCGGTGCGTCGATCGAAGAGGTTGCGGCTAAAGAAGAACTCGCCAGGGAAAAAAACCGATTGTTGGAAATCGCCAAAAAAAATCAAAAGGACGGAACCCCGAAACACCTGCAGCCGTTGCCGCCCTGGGGCGGGGATTTCACCATACGCGAAACGAACGGGAAGGACCCGGATGAGAAGGCGATTATCCAGGCGAGTCATTTCGAACCGCATGTGCGTATGGACGAAAAAATCGAGCTGTACGACTGGGAAAAAGACGAGCAAAAATTCGATTGGGAATCACTCGATCCGGTCAACTTTTTCACGAAAGTCCGTGATTGGGCCGGTTTCGGTCCGGATGAAAAGAAAGCGATGGCCCTCATGGAAAAGGGACGTGAAATCATCTTGGACAATCCCGACCTGAAAGACCGGAAGAAAAGCGACGAAGCGGCGAAACTTTTCCTCCAGGCCGCGAAACGGTGGCCCGATTCCGTGTTGGCCGAGGATTCGCTCTACATGGCCGGGGAATGCTATTTTTTCTCGGACAATTATCCGAAAGCGCTGATGTGCTACAAACAGCTCGTTTCGGACTATCACCAGTCGAAACATCTCGACACCTCGGTTCGCCGCTTGTTCGCGATTGGCCGGTACTGGGAAAAACAGTCCTTCATCCGTTCCGAATGGGTCAATTGGACCGACCGGAGCCGACCGAGAACGGATTTGTTCGGCAACGCGAAACAAGCGTATGAGGCGGTTTTCACGAACGATCCGAACGGCCCGATCTCGGACGACGCGGTCATGGCGCTGGCGATGGGCTACCTGGCGCGCGGCAAGGAGCCGGGCGATGCCGCCTTTGAAAACGCCGGATTTTATTTCAGCTACCTTCGCGAACACTACCCGAACAGCAAACACATCGTCAAGGCGCACGAGATGGAATTGCATGCGTTGACCAACTCCCATCACGGGCCCGAATACAACATGAAATCGATCGAGCAGGCGGCCAAACTTGCCGAGCAGACGTTACGGCAATTCGGAACGGACCTGAATCCGGACGAGAAACGGGAAATCGTCGAAATCCAGGAAGGCGTCCTCGAAAAAACCGCGGAACATGATTTCACCATGGGATTGTATTACGAAAAGAAACGCTGTTGCGCCGCGGCGAGAATGTATTACGAGAAAGTGGTCCGGGAGTATCCGCAATCCCCGTTCGCCGAAAAAGCCCGGACCCACATCGCGGGAATGGAAGGAATGCCGGATGAACCGGGCCACTTCGAATGGTTTAACGACCTTGTCAAGTCGACCAAAAAGGCAAGGGCGAGCCAGGAAAACAGCGAATTTCCAAGCATCGCCGACGAACGGCGGTAAACCCGGCCCCGACACGAAGATCAAGCATGAACCGTTTTCTTTCGCCTTCCGCCTCAATTGCCGTTTCGATTGCCGTTTCGATCGCCCCGCTCGCCGTCGTCCTCGGCGGCTGCATGGGATATCGTGTCGGAACGAAAACGTTGTTCAGCCAGGACATTGAGACCGTTTACGTGCCCATCTTCAAAGCGGAGGCCGGCCGGCAACACATGGCCGAACGTCTGAGCGAGGCGGTGATCAAACGAATCGAAGCGAAGTCGCATTACAAAGTCGTCGCCCGCCCGAATGCCGACAGTACCCTGGAAGGGGAAATCATTACCGAAAAAACGTCGATCGCGCTTACCAGCCCGACGAACGACCCGCGTCAAAAGGCCCTCCGGCTTTACGTCCAGATCCGATGGGTCGATCGTCGCCAACGCGAAATCCGTCAATTTGACGATATTCCCTGGAGGGACGATGTCGGCACGGTGATCGCGGAGACGAACATGATCCCGGAATTCGGTCATTCCCAAGTGACCGCGGAGCAAACGCTCATCAACGATATCGCCGATAAAATCGTCGGCATGATGGAAGTGCCGTGGTAAGTAGCCGTAGTGGATAGCCGCGGTAAACGGCCTTGGTAAACGGCCTTGGCAAGCGGGCCGGATAAGCCGCTTAAACCGCTGCCGGTCATTCGCCGCCCATTTATTCGCCACGGAGCCGCAAATTATACTGCGTCAGTTTCTCGCGGATCTCCTTTAAGCTCGTCACGCCGAAGTTTTTACATTCCAGCAATTCGTCGGCGGTACGCCGGACCAATTCCGCAATTGTTTGCAAGCCGAGCCGGTTCATGCACTTACGGGCACGGACCGAAAGATTCAGGTCGGTGACGGGCCGCATCAGGATGGCTTGCTCGTCGGGGCTGAGCGTTTCGATCTCGACGGTATCGACGGTATGTTTATCGGCGGCGAATTGACCGAGGTGAAGCCCTTTGAGCGTGAGCATCTCCTTGATTTCCACCAGGCTCGTTTCGCCGAAATTCTTGCTCCCGAGCAATTCCTGTTCGGTGCGTTTGCAAAGATCGCCGAGGGTGTTGATCCCCATGTTTTTGAGGCAGTTGCGACTGCGAACGGAAAGCTCGAAATCCGAAACCGGGAGATTCATCACCTGGTTTTGCCGGTCCCGTTTGCGCTGCGCATCCTCGTCGAAGTGCATTTCGCTGGAAGCCTTGGCGTCTTTGAGGAAAAGCCGGGCCTTTTCGTGATCCGGATACTGATCCAGGACACGCTGAAAACAGACGATCGCCTGCTCGTAATGCCCCAAATCCTCATACAGGATTCCAAGGTTGATCAGCGTCCCGACCGTGGTCGGGAAATGGGCGGCCGCCCTTTTGTAGTATTCGAGCGACTCCTCGTCGTTGCCTCGCCGCTCCGTTTCCAACGCCAAACCGAAAAGGGCGCCCGGGTTGTTTTTGTCGACCGAAACCGCACGTTCGTACAAGGCGATCGCCTCGTTCGCGTTTCCTCCGATCGCCGCGACGGCCGCACCCCGCTGGTACAGGTAATCGGCCGTTTGTTCCACGGCCCCGGAAAGTTTGTTCAACTGATCGAGCGACTCCTCCGGATTACCCATGTAGCGGTACGTTTCCGCCCGACCGAGAGTGCAATCGTCGCCGTTGTATCCCGCTTTCTGGGCCGAGTCGTAACATTTGACCGCCTCTTCATGCCTGCCGTTTTCATGGTGGATTTTGGCCAGGCAGTAGAGCCCCAAGGCGCCGCCGTCCCCCTTTTTTTTCAGCGTTTGCATGGCCTCTTCATAACGACCGACCAAGTATTGGCAAACGCCGAGCCGAACATGGCCGGCCGGGCTCAATTCATCCGATTTCGACTCCAGTTCATTTACCGCGTCCCGGAACATTTCGAATTGGGCAAAATCGTGGCTGATCGCGTCACGCAACTTTTCAATTTCTTTGGGGCCGAAAGTTCCGTCGAACAAAACGATCTGTTTCAGGTCTGTATTCGGGCTCGGGAAAACCATGAACATTCCTTTCGATTACTTTTCACGATGGACCGGGAGGAATAAAATCGGACCGAGTAATTATGTCAAAATTTTTCGTAGTTGTGGAGGGGGGGCGTTGTGGAGGGGGACGAAACAATGCTTACACAATAAGGGATATTTTGGCCGGATTTGGAGGAAAGCGTGTCGCGTCATTCCGTGAGCGCAAGCCGACAATTCCCGACAGTCGCCTGTTCGCCTGATTGATAAACGCCTTTTTTTGTTGTATACTAAGACCATCAGGATTTCGGGAGACCATGCCCAAGGACCGCCGGAGAAAGCATTTATGCTTGAGAATGAGCAACCCGACCGGGAGAGCGAATTATCGCCGAAAGCATTGCAGGAATCGTTACGGGAAGAGCGTGCGGCGCGCGATGTCGTCACGCATCTGGCAATGCACCTGAACATGCCATGCGATTCCACCGAAAAGGACTGCATTCCGGACATGTTGAAATATCTCGGCCGGACATTCGGTTTCGGCCGCGTTTTCCTTTCCGTTCTCGATGGAACCGTCGCGCATCGTCTTTACGAATGGACCGGCCCGGGAATTCCTTTCTTTAGACCGGGTTCCGACGAAATCGCTTTCGATTGCGAAAGGGACCTTGCCGCCTTTTTTTGTCGAACACCGGGCCAATACGTTTATATCGACTCCGATTCCGGCTGGGACCATCTTCCTCCCCGGATGATATCCTGGTTCAAGGAAACCGGCGCGGATTCGACCATCGTCTTTTACGCCGGACGGCATGGAATCGGGCCGGCCTTCGTCGGCTTCGAATGTCACGGGGAGCGCCAGGTATTCACCCCCCGTTACCGGGAGCTGCTCCGGACGGTCGTTGATATCCTGATTATCTTTTACACCCGGGTGCGGGCAGAGGTGGAACTGCGAGAATCGGAACGGTTCTTAAGGATGGCCCAAGGGGTCGCGGGATTGGCGTGCTGGGAAATCGCCGTCGGCAAATATAAAAAAACGATCGGGAAATGCTTCGACGGCGATGTCGTCCCGGACGGGATCCGTGTCGACGCGTGGGAACACGCTTTCGACGAATATGCGATTCCGTATGACGAACGGGTGCGCGCCGTCGTCGAAGACGCCTGGCGAACCGGCGAACCCTTCGTGCTCGAAGCCATGATTCGCGACGGTGACGGGATCGACCGCTGGGTCGAAGTCCGTGCCCAACCCAGGATCGGCGAAGGAGACGATGCCCGTATTTACGGGACGACGCAGAATATCGATTCGCGAAAAAAAATCGAACGCAAATTGCGCGACGTCAACGCGAAGCTCGACGACCTGGCCCGCCGCGATTCGTTGACCGGCCTCCTGAACAAAAGGGAATTCGAAAAGGATATCCACAATCTTTGCGTCGTTTTCGAACGAATCAAGCGTCCGTTGAGCCTGATTATGTTCGACATCGACCATTTCAAGCAGTATAATGACACGTACGGACACCTGGCCGGCGACGATTGCCTGCGACGCATCGGTGAAGCGATTATTTCCGGCCTCCAGCGTGACGCGGACAGTGCTTACCGCTACGGCGGCGAGGAATTCACCGTGATTCTCCCCGATACGAATCCCGACGGTGCGGCGCGCGTGGCGGAAAAAATCAGACAATCGGTACAAAAACTGGCCATCCCGCACGAAAAATCTTCCTCGGCCACGGTTGTCACGGCAAGCGTCGGTTTTGCCACGACCAATGTGGAGGACGGCGTCAAACCGGTCGAGTTGGTTTCCAATGCCGATGCCGCTCTTTACCGGGCCAAGAGAGCCGGTCGAAACCGGATCTCGCCCTAGGCGTGTCGCCGACACGATCGCCCTCGGGGCCTTGTCGAAAGCGCGAAAAGGTTTTACACTGAAGGCGGTTGAAATTTCCCGAAGCCGACGATTCCGGAGCCTGCCCATCGGAAGTAACACTGCTCGGAGAGTAAACAGGCAGTTAAGCGGGCTGTGTTTACCAACGACTCAACCGGCTTCGGTATATAATACATGCTTGCCGTGGTTTTCGGAAAATCTTACGTTGAAATCGTTTATGACTTTCATGCGACGCTGTTCCGCGGCTTCGCATCGGCGGGAATACACATCACAACCGGCGACGAAGGCGGGGATGAATTGGCTTGGGACAACCGAAGAGGGATAACGGAGGGATGCAAGCGGATACTTTGTTGGGACGCGGATACTTTTTTGTGACGACTGATGTTGTGACGACTGAATTGCTCGTGTCCTGAAATCGTCAATTTTCAATTCAGCCGCCTCCATTCCGGCGTGCGTTCGGTGTGGATCGGGTTGGGAAACTGGTCTACCTCTCTTCGGAGGCCGACTTCCCGGAATCGATTATAAGTAATCTTAATGTTTCCAGTGTATTATGAAAAAACTTCTTTCCGGAAATGAAGCCTTTGCGCGGGGTGCCTGGGAGGCGGGCGCCGTCCTTGCCGCAGGGTATCCGGGGACGCCTTCGACGGAAATTCTTGAACATGTCGCCGCGCATTACAGGAATGACATCTATTGTGAATGGTCCCCGAATGAAAAAGTCGCTTTCGAAGTCGCGGCAGGGGCTTCCCTGACCGGGGCGCGTTGCATTACGACCATGAAGCATGTCGGCCTGAACGTCGCCGCCGATCCGCTCATGACGCTGTCCTATGTCGGTGGTGTTGGAGGTTTTGTGGCGATCGTGGCGGATGACCCCGGGATGCATTCCTCGCAGAATGAACAGGATACCCGCCTTTACGCCAGGTTTGCCAAAATACCGATTCTCGACCCGGGCGATTCGCAGGAAGCAAAAGATTTCGTGCGGATCGGCATGGAGATTTCCGAGCGGTTTCAAACTCCGGTTCTTCTCCGCAGTACGACACGGATCAGCCATTCCCGGACCTTGGTGGAAGAGAAAGAACGATTCGTTCCCGGAAAACGAGACTTCGTCAAAGACCCGCCCCGGTTCGTTCCGATTCCGATGTGGGCCCGGCAAATGCGGGTCCGTGTCGAAGAACGTCTCGAAAAGCTCCAAGACGCCTCGTCCGTTTCGCCGATCAATGCGATCACTTGGAGAGATAAGGACTTCGGAATTGTCACCTCCGGGGTGGCTTATCAATATGTCCGTGAAGCGTTTCCCGGGGTTTCCGTTTTGAAACTCGGTTGGGTGTACCCTTTCCCGGAACGATTGATCCGCGAATTCGCCGCCGGAGTCAAGAACCTGATTATCGTCGAAGAAGGGGAAGATTTCATCGAAACGTATGTCAAGTCGCTCGGAATCGCGTGTCATGGAAAGCCGTTGGTTCCGACGGTCGGGGAACTTTCTCCCGATATTCTCGCCGACCCGGGATCCGGACTTGCGGAGAAGATCGGAGGGCCGATCGGGAAGAACCGGGTCACGGAAAAACCGTCCGAATCGTCACCGGAACGTCCGTTGTTGCCGCAACTTCCGGCACGTCCCCCGGTTCTTTGTCCCGGTTGTCCCCACCGCGGCACCTTTTACGCCTTGGGGAAATTCGACGTCGTCGTCACCGGCGATATCGGTTGTTACAGCCTCGGCGTTTCGCCGCCGTTGAGCCGGCTCGATACGATCCTGTGCATGGGAGCCGGCATTTCCATGGCCCACGGCATGGACCGGGTCGGCAATTCTCGCAAGGTGGTCGGGATGGTCGGCGATTCCACGTTTTTTCATTCCGGAATTACCGGCCTGCTCGACATCGCCTACAACAAGGGCGGTTCGACGATCATCGTCGTCGACAACAGGATTACGGCCATGACGGGCCATCAGGACAATCCCGGGAGCGGCCAAACCCTGATGGAGGAACCGACGATCGTCGTTTCAATCGAAGACATCGGCCGGGCCTGCGGGCTGAAAAATATCGCGACGATCCATCCCCGCCGGATCAAGGAAGCGGTCGAAACCCTGCGTACCGCGATCGATTCGCCGGAACCATGGCTGATCGTTTCGAAAGCGCCGTGTCCGCTCCACGAACGTAAGCCGCTCGGTCCGCCGCTGTGCATCGATCCGCAGACCTGCCGGAAATGCAATCTCTGCCTCAAACTCGGTTGTCCCGCGATCGAAAAGCGCGGCGACGCCGTCACGATCAACGAATACCTGTGCGCCGGTTGCGAAATGTGCTCCGGCATTTGTCCCGCCAAGGCGATCGGCGAGCGCCGGTAATCGGGCCGGGAACAAAACGGAGCGCCGTGGCCGGAGAGCGAAAATCAGCACGCGACCCCTAGATATCGCATATACCGCAAACAGCCTGAAATAATTCCCGCGAACAGTCGCCCGTCGCTCGAACAAAACGTGCAACCTGATATTTACAAGAATGTTGTGGCTAGTGAGTGCGACAAACAGCCTTCATTAAACAACCATCGTCCAACAACCAATTTCACCGCGTTGCCAGTACATATTCATGACTACCAGTGTCGTTTTTGTCGGAGTCGGCGGACAGGGAATCCTGTTGGCCAGTGAAATCATCGCCCAGGCCGCCGTTGTCGCCGGGTTCGACGTCAAGACGAACGAGGTTCACGGGATGGCCCAGCGGGGCGGCTCCGTCGTCGCCCAGGTTCGATACGGTAAAAAGGTTTACAGCCCGCTCATTCCACGACGGACCGCTTCCGTGCTCGGGGCCCTCGAAGTCGTCGAATCGCTTCGTTGGACCGATTATCTCGCCGCCGACGCGTTTGCCGTCGTTTCGAGCCAGCGTATCGTTCCCGTGACCGTTTCCGGCGGCGCCGCAACCTACCCGGAGTTGAACGAAACCGTGCTCTCACGCTATTTTTCGAATCTCGTGTATCTGGACGCGGTGGAAAAGGCGACCGAATTGGGGAATGCGAAAGCGTCGAACGTCCTCCTGCTCGGGGCGATGTCGACGCGGCTCCATCTGCCCCGTGAAGCGTGGGAAGAGGCCATTCGTTCCAGCGTGAAACCGAAATTCGTCGAGATCAACCTGCGTGCTTTCGAGGCGGGTCGCGCCGCCGTACTGGAAAACGGTACGGTCGGGTGATATATTAGGCCGTGTCGACACTCCACGCCGACACTCCACGCATTGAGGTGGGCGGGGCTCGCCGAGCACCGTGAATTCGCTTATTTTCGCGCAGTCGGACAGAATCATGCACGAAACCGTTCCATCGCCCCACGAGAATCTCTTGGCTGAACGCCGCCGATATGAAGCAGGACTCCGGCGTTTTTTCCGTTTTCTCAGCATCACGGCCTTGTTCGTCTTGATCGGCCTGTGTCTCTTCTGCCGCGAACGTCTTTCCGACATCGTCGGTTTCTCCCGTCCTGCGGCGATCGCGAGCCCGAGTGAACGGACTCCCGAAACCCCGGGTTCGAATCAAGGCGAAAACAAGACGGAGTCGTCCGTCCCGGAAAACGGATATGCCGGCAACGCGGAGCCGATGCGGAGGAAAACGCCCTTGGAACGACGCAACGACATGATGGAGGCGTTGAAAAAAACGCCGGAGAAGTCGTCCGGAGAACCGTCCGCGGTGTTGCTTGAAGAGCCGTCCGCCGGACCGCGTGAAATGGAATTGCGATTTCTCGGCGTCGTCGCCCGGGGAACCGATTTCGTTTTTGTCGTCGACGCGTGTGCGGCCATGGGCGGCGGTGCGGATTCACCCTTCGCGTTGGCACGCAAGGAAGTGCTGCGATCCTGTGCGGAACTACATCCGGGAAACCGGTTCCAGATCGTCGTTTCCAATGACGCCGTGATTTCCGCGCCGCTTTCGCTGGGACGATCCCGGCTTGCTCCGGCCACTCGCGACAATCGCCGGGCCGGCTCCGATTTTCTCAAGGAATCGATGGTCAAGGGGCAGGCCGATCTGGCGGAAGCCCTGCTTGAAGCCCTGCGGATGCAACCGGACACCGTCCTTGTCGTTTCCGACACGTATTCTCCGCCGCTTTCACAAGAGGAGCTTTCGGTGCTGCGCCGCATTGCCGCGGGCCGTATCGCGATTCATACGGTCGAAATCGGCGACGGTATCGAACCGACGTCCCAAACGCCGCTTGGGCAGTTGGCGGCGCAGAATTACGGACAATACTACTACGTGAGCGGCGCGGTCCACCGGATCGCCCATCCTGTCGCCGCACCGCCGAAGAAGGCGGCGTTTACACCTGCCGACGAGTCCGATTCCACAACGGTTCAGGCGGTTTCCGCCGCCGCCCCTTCTCCCGAACCCCCGTTATCGGCCCCCCCGTCATCATTGTCGTCGGAAAATGCGTCACCGAAGTCCGGTGCCGAGCCGACAGCCGTTGTGAAGACCGCACAAACAAAACCGAATGCTCCGAAGCCGAACGACCTGCCGCCGAACGACCTGAAGCCGGGCAACCTGAAACCGGGCAACCTGAAGCCGCCCGGGGAGAAAACGAAAAAGTACAACCTGTCGAAAGGAGACCAGGCCGAGATCGAGGAAATCGTCCGGATCGTTTATCGTAATGCGAGTGAAACCGAGCTCCTGGCGCCCGGGATACTGGTCAAGCCGCCGGAAAAAATCGTTGACGCCTTTCCCGTGATTCTCAACGGCGCGAAAGCGGGCTTTCCGCCGGCGGAATACCTGGTCGGCCTTTTCTACATCAATGGAATCCGGACGCCGATCGACGAGGCGAAAGGCTTCGATTGCTTCCTGCGCGCGTCCCAGGACGATTTTTCCCCGGCCCTGACCATGCTTGCCGAGTGTTATCGTCTCGGTCGCGGTATCGACGTCTCATCGAAAGATGCGATCGCCAGTTGCGAAAGGGCGATTGAAAAAAACGACCCGGTCGCGATGTTCCTGATGGGTATGTATTTCGCCGATACCGATACGCTGACCTTCGAATGGCTGTTCAAAGCCGCGGCGAAAGGTTCTTCCGAAGCGATGTATCAACTCGGCAAAAAATACGAAACCGGCAAGGGAATCATGCAAAACCCGAAAGAAGCGAATTCCTGGTATCGCCGCGCCGCCGAAGCGGGAAACGAAAAAGCGCGCACGGCACTGAAAAAAAGATGAGCCGCCTGCGCGGTGAAAAACAACACGACGGTACGACATGACGGCTTTCACGCTCAAATGGTTCGGACACGGGACCTGGTCGCTCGATACGGGAAAGGGAACGCTCCTCGTCGATCCCTTTTTCAGCGGGCAACGTGTCAACGGGCAGCCGGTCGATTACATACTCGTTTCACACGGACACGAAGATCACGTCGCGGCGGTCGAATCGCTCCTCACGGAAACCGAAACGACGTTGGTGTCGAATGTCGAGGTCTGCAACTGGTTTGCCGAACGCGGGGCAAGGCGGACGGAGCCGATGAATCTCGGCGGAACGATTCGGTCGCCGTTCGGCACGATCCTGATGACGCAGGCGGTGCATAGCAGCACGATGCCCGACGGGACGCCGGGCGGAAACCCCTGCGGTTTCGTCGTTTCGCTTTCCGACGGCAAATCCCGGGACGATCTCATGCCGCTTACGAAAGAACTTTCCGCGAACGGGAACATCTATTTCGCCTGCGACACGGGCCTGTTCGGCGAAATGAGCTGGATTGGCTCGCTCGGAATCGCGGCGGCCGTGCTGCCGATCGGCGATCGATACACGATGGGCCCCGCGATGTCGCTCGACGCGATTGTGCGGATCCGGCCCCGGTACGTGTTGCCTTCGCACTACGACACGTGGTTGCCGATCGCGCAGGACGTCGAGGCATGGAGCGGGGCGGTACGGAAGTACACCGACGCGATTCCCGTCGTCCTGCGACCGAACGAAGAATTTCACGTCGGTGATCGCTGATCTCCGGACCGGGAATCGTATGCCGGATGCCAAGGAACAGCAGACCGGTTCGGAAACCGTCTGTCCCGCGCAGGCACGGTCAAACAGGTAGTCGGCGTTCGCCGAACGCCAAATCACTACTGCTTTGTCCGTCTTCAATTTTGGGATAGCCGACATCGGCGAAATCGGGTATGTTGACGTTTTCAAGCAATACGGCAACACACGGAGGTTTCGTCATGAAAAAACTTACATGGTCCGCTTGACCGACGAAGAACGGGATATCTGTCTCGCGGCGGTCAAGAAATTGGACGGCGAACAGGAAGCGAAAGTGATCGCCCTGCGTTTGGCCGATCCGCCCGAAGGCCGAAACGCCTGAACGCTCCGCTTGCTCGCCGAAAAGGGCGTCCAATGGCACTTCACACTCGAAAACGCCCGAATCAAACTCGAATCGCTCTATCCTAAATTTTTAATGTAACAAGGCACTACTCTATGGCATACCGACTTCGGTATCAACCCGACATGCCCCGATTATCCCGCCGTTCCCTCCTTCTTGCCGGTATCGGAACCGTTTGTGCCGGTACGCCGCTTTGGACACATGCCGATCCGATTCCGGCGAACAAGGGCGTTGCGGCGCCGTCGCCCTCTTCTCCTCCGGCTTTCGACTTTTCGTTGAATACGGGAACGATTTCCGGTTTCAACCTGGGAATCGAGGAGGAAATCAACGTCGCCGCCAAAGCGGGTTATCACTACATCGAACCGTGGATCCGGAGTCTGGAGGCATTTGTCGAAAAGGGCGGCAACCTTGCCGATTTGAAGAAACGGCTCGACGATCACGGGATCGGCGTCGTCAACGCCATCGCGTTTTTTCCCTGGGTCGTCGACGACGCAACCCGCAGGGCTGCCGGGATCGAGCAGATGAAACGCGAGATGGCAATCCTGCAAGCGCTCGATTGTCCCCGGATCGCCGCGACCGGCTCCGGGACGGGCGAAAACCGGATGAACGATTTTTCCGTGATGGGAGAACGCTACAGGGCCATCCTGGAAATCGGTGAATCGATGGGCGTCATCCCTCAACTGGAAATCTGGGGCGCCGCCAAAACGCTCAACACGCTTTCCGATGCGATGGCCGTCGCGGCGGCCGCAGGTCACGCGAAATCGTCACTGCTCCTGGATGCCTACCATCTCTACCGCGGGGGCAGTTCGTTCGAGGGGCTCCGCCTCGTCGACGGAAAAGCCCTGGGCGTGTTCCACATAAACGATTACCCGGCCGATCCGCCGCGGGAAAAAGCCCGGGACAGGGACCGCGTCTATCCCGGCGACGGCGTGTGTCCGCTCCCGCTGATTCTCGATATCCTGAAGTCGAACGGTTTCGCCGGCGTGCTTTCTTTCGAAGTGTTCAACCCGAACTACTGGGCGACCGGCGATCCCGTCGGCGTCGCCCGCACCGGCCTGGAAAAAATGAAGGCGCTGTGTGCCGGGAAATGAATCGCCTTGTTTTCAACACCAACGAGACAAAACCATGAAACACCACCGTCCATTTTACGTTGTCGTGTCCGTGTTTTTCCCATGCCTGCTCATCGGCCTTTTCACCGAAAACGTTCGGGCGGAAGCGGATGCGGAGGAATACCGCGCCAACGTCGCGCGAATCGAACGCCAAATCCTCGATACGATGTACAATCTCGCGATGAGCCGGATTCCCGGTTACAAACAGCGGACGACGGAGGAAAGGGGATTTCCCGACCCGAGCGGCGAGGGCAACCCGGACCCGGTGCGGATCGACATGCGGCAGGGAGCGATTTTCGAAACGCAAAGACACCTCGATACGGCCATCAAGGGAGAAGGCTTTTTTCAGTGTATGGACGGGAAAAGCGGGGAGATCGTTTATACCCGTTGCGGTTCGTTCGAATTGACCCCGGGCGGCACCTTTTGCCTCGTTTCGGGAAACGTCGTTCGATTGCTCCAGCCGGAAATCACGGTCCCCGAAGAGACTCTCTCCGTCGAAATCAGCGACGACGGCAGTGTCCGGGCCAGGAAAAGCGGTCAAACGGAACTTGAAATGCTCGGCAAAATCGAGTTGGCGACCTTTTGTTCGCCGACCCGCCTGAAAGTATTGGACGAACGTTTTTTCCTTGAAACGCACTTTTCCGGACCGCCCACGAGTCGCGATCCGGGGTTCGACGGCGCCGGCGTCCTGAAAGGCCGGTCGCTGGAAGGTTCGAACGTCAATACGCCGGAATCGCTGAAAGAATTGAAACGCCTCAAGACGATCCGGAAGGCGTTCAAGAAGGGACGGGCGTGATCGGCAGAGGTTTCCACCGAAATTTCACGAAATGTTTCTGCAACCCATATCGGTTCCATGTCGGTCGAGCGTTATCTCAAACCGGAAGTGATCCAGACGATCAAGCGGCTCGATTTGAAGGCACAGTTCATCATCCGCGGCTTCATGCACGGGCTCCACGCCAGCCCGTTGCACGGGTTTTCGGTCGAGTTCAGCGAACATCGCAAATACACGCCCGGCGACGATCCGGCCGACATCGATTGGCTCGTCTACGCGAAAACCGAGAAGTATTACGTCAAGAAATTCGAGGCGGAAACGAACCTGACCGGCTATCTCATGGTCGATGCAAGCCGTTCGATGGGATACACTTATCGCCAGGAGACGACGAAGTTCGATTACGCGGTTTGCCTGGCGGCGTCGCTGGCCCACTTGATGATCCACCAACAGGACCCGGTCGGGCTGATTACGTTTGACCAAAAGATCAGGGGGTCGTTGGCGCCGAAATCGCGGCGGTCGCAACTGGCGACGATACTGTCGATCCTCGCCAATCTCCGTCCGGACGGCCAAACCGACATCGCGGCCTCGCTGACCCAGCTCGCGGCCATGTTGCGTCGCGCCAGCCTCGTCATGGTCTTCAGCGATCTGCTCGGCGATACCGATCCCGTCATGCAGGCACTTTATCGGCTCCGGCATTCGGGGCACGACGTGATCCTGTTTCACATCCTCGACGAAGCGGAGACCCGATTCCCGTTCAACGGCCGGATCGAACTGGAAGATCCCGAAACGCTCGAAAGGGTCAAGGGAACGGCCGAATCAATCAAACGGGATTATCTCCGGGCACTCGACGAATTCCGGGGCCGATTTCGAACCGAGTGTACCAAGAGCCGGATCGATTATGTCCCGCTCGATACGGCCATGCGGTTCGACAAGGCCCTGATCGAATATCTTGCGCGCCGAAGCGGAAAACGATAGGCACGGTCCGTGGCGGACTACCGGTTGGCTCCCAGCCGTGCGTACACGGCGGTTGCCCATGAATCACAGTTGCCGCGCCGCCCGGCACAGGGTTGATATGCCGACGGCAGCGTCTGAAGAAAACGGCGGGATCAGAATCGGACAAGCATGGCGACACCGCCGGAAAGCTGGTTTTGCCGCGTCGCGTTGTCGAACGGCCCGAAGCCGTTGGTGTAATCGGTCCAATCGTAACGAAGTTCCGGCCGGATGTTGAGCCAGGGTCGCGGATTCCAATTCGCCCCCAAGGTCACTTCATAGATATCGGTTCCTTCGGCCCCGGTGAACGGCTCCGCGTCGAACATCGTTCCTTTCGCCTTGAGCCATTCGGCCCGCAACCCCAGCGCCCATTTCGGGCTGATCGTGTAGATCAGATGCTGGTTGATTCCGTTGGCGAAGGTATGCGTCGTCGCCGTCGCTTGGTGATCGTAATCGTAAGAGGACCAATGTCCCTCGATCATATAGCTCCAGCGGTCGTTGAGCGCCCACGAGAACACGATCGCCTGGGCGAGGACTTCCTCCGTGAGAAAGTTCCGCTGGAAATCCAAGGCGTCCTCGCGCCTGTTCAGGCCGTTGCTGGTCCCGGAATACAGGCTGTACCGGATTGACGTTCGCTTCGTCGGGCGATACGTCGCCTGCATGTAGAAGGCGTTGTCCTCGAATTTGTTTTCGAAGGTCGAATGATAGCCCGGCGTCCAGCCGCCCAAAAGGGTCAATTTGTCCGTCGGGGCGTATTCCAGCGTGGCTCCGCAGAGTGTCAGGATCGAGCTGTAGCAGGCATAAGCGTTGCTGTAAAAGAAGGTGTAATTGGCGGCAAGAGGTTCATGGACCATGTTGGCGCCGAATTTGCCGACGCGCGCCGTGAGCCGTTTGTACCCGACTTCGGCGTACATTTGAACGATCGCCGCGTAATAATCGCCGTCACCCCAACCGTAATCGAACGATTGATCGCCGAACGACTGGGCGTACTTGGCGTCGGTTCCATAGGCCATGTCGAATTGAAACCCCCAATCAAGACCGTGTTTGGCATCCATTTCGCGTGTCACGGAGAGCCATATCTGGTCCAACTTGAAGTCCGAGGCGTGTTCCGTTCCGAGCAGGTACGAATTCCCGGAACACGCGTTTTTGTTTCTGTCCGCCGGGGCGTTCGGGACGTCGGGATCGTACGCGTTTTGGTTGCCGTACTCGTTCCCCATGATACCGGCCTGGATCCAGCCGCTTACCTTGATCCGGCTCATGAATTGTTTCGTCCGATCCGCCCGGGAACGGTGCGAAAAAATCGAATCACATGGTCCGCACGAAAGGGAGTCGGCAAAATCACAGGGTCCACAAAGCGTCTCTTCGCCGTTCCCGATCCGCGCACAGGGGTCACAAGAAGACGCGTGTGACCGGTAAACGGTTCCACCCAAACACATCAAAAACAGCAAGCCTGTGATATAAGTCCGGTTCATTCTCGATCCTTTCCACCTATACGCAGGTCGATCATCGACATTCGGGCAGCGAGACGCTTCTCCGACAACACCGCCAGGCAACGTTACCTGACCATGCCGCTCCAAGTTCGATTTTCAACCTGAGAACCAGTAAAGTAATTTTTCCTTACGTCGAAAAACCACATGACCGGTATCGTCGCGAAAGAATCGGTATTATTAGTATAAATAGCCGGCTTTTCACATCAAGAATGAAAAATTTCCGCACATTCGGCACAAACAAAAATCTTGCTTCAAAACTCACATGCTGCTGAAAATACCCAAGCCAACTCGCGGGATCGTCGCGTCCGGAACATATACTGGAAACGCGATGAAAACGGACATTTGGTCAAGTCTGCCTGCCGTACTCACTCGTCACAACATATTTGTAAATATCGTGTTGCACGTTTCGTTCGAGCGGCAGGCGATTGTTCGCGGGAGGACTATCATGCCGTTTTCAGTATTATAAATCCAGGCCACTTCACGCCGTTGCGATCCGGGCTTGCGTAAAAAACAAGATGCGCAGCACCGCAACCGGATAATACCGGAAAGGAATGCACAGACGGAAAACAGCCCCCATGAAACCGTTTTCGGATGAAAAACAGCGGCGGGGACCAAGACGTGAACTTTTGTCCAAAGGAAAGAGTGCCATGAAAACCACGACACTCTTCGCAGGTGAATCGTGCGACATGCCGTCGCATTGAAGGAAGACACACGTCAAATCGAACGAATGCAATCAATTACATTCCGGTCTTGCAGGTCTTTTTGCAGGCTTTTTTACAAGCTTTCTTGGCGACCTTTTTGACAGCCTTCTTGGCGGCCTTTTTCGGAGCAGCCGATCCGGCAGCCTTTTTGGCTACTTTCTTGACAGCTTTTTTGGCTACCTTCTTGACGGCTTTCTTCGCTACCTTCTTGACGGCTTTCTTCGCTACCTTTTTGGGCATTGAACCTATCTCCTTACAGAGTGTCGCGAGGAGCAGTGTCGGAATCCCTTGTGCACTCCGGTCCATCGCCGACGAACTCGACCGGATCGATGTTCGCGACGACGAAAAACTCCCTTCGTGCTCCAGGCAATCTCTCGACCTTTCCTCCTTGATGCGGGACTCCTCTCACGGCGAGAGGTATATCCTGTCCCATGAGCACCTATCATGTCGAAACGAATCGAAGTTGATCGGGATTCGTTACGAATGTCCGTATCGCCTTCACCGTTTCGTTGATGCTGTCACCGTCGATACCTTGTCCGGTATCCTTGTCCGGTCCTTTGTCGTCCGGCCCCATGTCGGCCGGCTCTGTATCACACCCGCATGTCACATTCGAAGTTCCATCGGAAACCATTGTCGGAGCCTTGTTCTTCTTTTTGCTCCAATAATTTCATTCGCGTCCGACTCGTCGCGTTCGCGTTCGTGAAACGATGCGACATGCATGACCATTAAGCTAACAGGTTACACGTTTTTACAATTGATTCAAGAGCGTTTCGCGAAAAAAACAAAAATTTCCGAAAAAATTTTCAACGCCGCGCTACGGCGTCGTGATTCCTTCAACGGCGCGCCCCGCATTATCGAAACGAAAAAAAACGGGTTCGGCGGGCCGGCAATTATTGTGTCAATAATAATCGATGTGCCGCAAAAACGGGATCGCGAGAACCGGCTTGCCGAAACCGAAGAGATTCAGCGGTATCCGCGGGAGTAATGAGAAAGCGTGCGATAATTCTCGAAAGCGAGGAAGCCGAAAAGAATCGCGGGCAAAAGATTTTTCGTCGAAACACACAGCGCGACGATCGCGAAGGCGGTTACAATCGAAATCCACAGTGAAGCGACGATGCCGCGCCGCGGTGAAAACCACAGGAAAACCTCTCTCGATATCTGCCCTCCGTCCAGCGGATAAACCGGCAACAGGTTGAAGATTCCCCACACGATCGAAATAAAAATCATGAAGTGGAACGTATAAGCGACAAACGGATGCAGCCCGGCCGACACGTCGACGTGGAAACCGGCGCCGAACAGTCCCGCGAAAATCCACAGCCCGATGAGCAGGGCGGCGAAAAGAAAACCGGCGAACGGGCCGGCAAAGGAGATGAAAATGTTTCCCGCCGTTCCCGGACGACGGCGATAATAAAGCGGGTCGTGCATGGTGAGTCCGCCCATCCCGTAAAACGCGATCCAGGGGTTGGCCCCGAACAGGTATTTCAACGTCAACGCATGGCCGAGTTCATGGATGAAGACGGAAATGAAAACGCTCACGACCCAGGCGACGATCAGCGGAACGATCCCGAGGTCTGCCGTGGCTTCCTTCGGTCCCAGGAGAACGGCAATGAGCCAGAAAAAAGGGTGGACCCGCACGGACATGCCCAAAAAACGAAATCGCCAATCATACGGTGTCGCGGAGGGTTCGGAAAACAACATGGGAACGGTCTTCTTGTTTATGTAGGGCGATTGGAAGCGGTGACACCGCCCGGCACGGTATTGATGCGCCTGCGGTTACACCGCCCGGCTGAGCTGCAACGCTCAACTTGTGTAATCCGCGTTGATGGCGACGTATTCCCGGGTGAGATCGCATGTCCAAAAACGAATCGATGCGTTTCCTTCGCCGAAACGGAGATCGATGTGCGTGTCGCGGTTTTCCCGAATCGACGCCGCGACGACCTTTTCATCGAACGGGAGCGGTCGTCCGGCGTGAAAAAGTTCGATTCCATTGATCGCCAGCGAGCTTTTCATCGGATCGAAGTCAACACCGGCATATCCGGCGGCACACATGATGCGTCCCCAATTCGGGTCGCCGCCCGCGATCGCCGTTTTCACCAGCGGACTCTCCGCGATCGTTTTGGCGATCTTCGCGGCCTCTTGTCGGTTCCCGCATCCGCTTACGTCGATTGTAATCAGGTGCGAGGCCCCTTCGCCGTCGTCGGCGATTTTCATGGCGAGTTCCATGCACAGCGCCCGCAATTCCGTTTCGAAGACGGCCCGGTCCGTTGCGTCCAACGGGTCGCCGCCGACGGAACCGTACATCCCGCCGTCCACCGTCCCGTCCACCGCGTCATTCACCGCGCCGTTCGCCAGCAGGATCAACATGTCGCTGGTACTCGTAT